>OGDY01003425.1_pt1 | contig 12387 bp, 13 predicted proteins | sample 1570341 | NCBI WGS metagenome assembly OGDY01 (sample SAMEA2581972, study PRJEB24529) | metagenome | biome: Human gut stool | place: China | collected 2011 | reverse complement strand
TATACAAGAGTCCATACTTAGACTCTGATTTTAAGAAAAAAGAAGGTTATAAAAGATCAATAGAACTTTCCAAAATTTATAATTTATATCGTCAAGATTATTGTGGATGTAAATATTCAAAAAGAAAAGATATCAATGACTGATATCTTTTTATATTAATCTCATTTCTGATTCATCATAGAATTTTTTCTTAGGATTAATATGATCATAAAATAAAATACCATTTAAATGATCTATTTCATGTTGAAAAGCAATAGATAAATCTTCTCTTGCTCTAACTCTTATTTTATTACCATCTTCATCATAACCTTCAACAGTAACTCTAGCATATCTAGGCACATGTCCTTCAACTTCACGATTAACACTTAAGCAACCTTCACCAGCTTCAGCAGCAATCATTTCTTCAGAATTACTTACAATAACAGGATTAATTACAACATAGTTATCAAAAGTGTTTTCTTCTACTTCATGAACAATAATGATAATACGTTTTTTAATTCCTAATTGTGGAAAAGCAACCCCCATACCAGGACGTAATTCATACTTTTTTTCATATTCTTCTATTTGACTATATGTTAAATGATCAATAGCTTGTTGTATCAATTTTTTTTCATCTTTTGAGATAGGAAAAGTAGCATCTTCACTAATTTGTCTTAATATTGGTTCTTTTTCATCTAATATATTTAATTTTTTAAACATTAATACCAACTCCGATATATATTGTACCACAAAATAGAAAAAAAGGAAGTAAAAACTTCCTATCTTTGAGTTGGTCCGAATGCACGAGCACCAATAACAATAACTAAAAGAATGAATAATACTAGGATTATAGCAGCACCGTATCCAGTACCATAACCGCCACCGTAGTTGCCACCACATCCACAAGCATTACCATATCCTTGATAACCACCATAGTAATACATAGAATTCCTCCTTTTCCTAATATAGTTTATTAATTCTAAGCAAAAATGCATATATATATGACCTATATTTTATAAAATAGTAAATTTATTTTTAAAATTTGCGATAAATGTGTTATTATATTTATAGTAGGTGGATATATGAGAAACACAATAAGACAAATACTATCGCAATGTTTATATTTGGACTTTTAAGTATAGTATCTGCTTCAAGTAGAGAAGCTGTAGTTAGATATGGTTCAACTTTATATCATTATTTTTGGCGTCAACTTGCCATGTTAATAATAGGTTTTATTTTATCACTTTTTATTATTAATATTCCATCAAAAAAATATAAGGGATTTGCAGTAATTGGTTTTATTGGTATAAATGCTTTATTAGTATACTTATGGTTGTTTGGATCTGCTCATAAAGGAGCTCAAAACTGGTTATATATCCCTGGCTTTGGAACATTTCAACCCAGCGAGTTTGCAAAACCCATTATTATAGTATGCTTATCTTTATTATTTGAAAAATTTTCTAAAAAATTAAATGATCCTAAGTGTCCAAAATGGGATATGATAGGTATGATTTTATTTGCAGGATTATCATCTGCTGCGATAATATTTCTTCAAAAGGATTTAGGTACAATGATGATTATTGTTGCTATATTTGGGGTAATGTTTTTAGCTAGTCCTATTTTAAAAGAAGATAAAATAAAAACAATAGGTATTTTAGTAGTAGTCGCACTTATCGGTATACTGGGAATGAAAGCTATAAAAGGATATGTTTTAACAGAGGCACAAATGGCTCGTTTTAATTTCTTTAATCCATGTACAAGATATGAAAAAGGTGGTTATCAAGTTTGTAATGGATTTATAGCTTTGAATGATGGTGGTTTATTAGGCTTAGGAATAGGAAAAAGTAAACAAAAGTATTCATATATAGCAGAACCACACACCGACTCTATATTTGCAATCATTGGTGAAGAGTTAGGCTTCGTTAGAAGTAGTATTATTTTTATTGCTTATATTTTTATTTTATATCGCATTTTAATGCTTTCTAGTAAAGCTAGTACAATACGTGGTAAATATATATGCCTAGGAGTTGCTGTTTATTTATTTGCCCATATATTCTTAAATTTAGGTGGTATATTAGGAATTATTCCCCTAACCGGGGTACCACTACCATTTTTATCTTATGGTGGTTCATTTACAATATCATTTATAGTTGCGCTTACACTTGTACAAAGAACAGCAATTGAAACTAGTAGGACTAAAATAAGTTTGTAATTAAGTAAAATGCAATACGCAAAGTTAACTCTAAAAAAGGTACTTAAATTATTAAGTATCTTTTATTTACAATTAAATACTAGGAGTTAACTTTGTCTAAAAAAGTAATATATATACACCATTTATTAGCAAAATGTGGTATAATTAATACAGGTGGTAGTATGACTATTAGTGAAGTAGACAAGACAAAAGTAACGCCTATGATGAGGCAATATATAGATATTAAAGAACAAAATCCTGATGTTATTTTATTTTTTCGATTAGGAGATTTTTATGAAATGTTTTTTGAAGATGCAATAAATGTTTCTCATGAATTGGAACTTACTTTGACTGGAAAAAGTGCTGGACTAGATGAAAAAATCCCAATGTGTGGTATTCCTCATCATGCTGCTAATGTATATATAGAAAAGTTAATTGATAAAGGATATCGTATTGGAATATGTGAACAGTTAGAAGATCCTAGAAATGTTACTAAAGGTATTGTTAAACGTGATATAGTTCAAATAATTAGTAAAGGTACTGTAGTAGATAGTGAAAACTTAAATGAAAAAGAGAATAATTATATTGGTGATGTGATTGACTTTGAACATGCTTATGTTCTAAGTTATTCCGACATATCTACTGGTGTTATTTATACTGAATTAGTTGAACATAATATTTCCAAATTAGTAAGTGAAATTGTTAGTATAGGAATCAAAGAAATAATTACTAATAATAAATTAGATCAAAATATAATTAGTTTATTAAATAACCAATTTAAAATAAGTGTTACAAAAATAGATGATATTGACGATATTAAAGAGTATGAGTATATTTATAAAAATTTAAATGATATTAGATATATTACATCAATTAAACATTTACTTACTTATATAACTAATACACAAAAAAGAAATCTTGCTCATATGCAGGAAGCTATTGTAAAAGAAACAAATAAAGCATTAAAAATGGATATTCATACTAAAAGAAATTTAGAGTTAACAGAAACCTTACGTTTAAAACAAAGAAATTATTCTTTAATATGGTTGTTAGATAAAACAAAAACAGCTATGGGTTCACGTATGCTAAAAAACTATATTGAAAATCCTTTAATAGATAAAAAAGAAATTGAAGAAAGATACAATATAGTTGAAACACTACTTCAAGAATTTATTTTAAAAAGTGATTTGCAAGAAGCACTATTTGAAGTATATGATTTAGAAAGATTAAGTGGACGTGTTGCTTTTGGTAATGCGAATGCGAAGGATTTATTACAACTTAAAAATTCGTTACGAGTTTTACCTAAAATAAAAGATATTCTTGATAAAATAAAGTATAAGGAAACTATTGATACTTTGCCTGAACTTTTTGATTTACTTGAAGAAAGTATTTATGAGAATCCTCCAATATCAATTAAAGAAGGATATTTAATTAAGGAAGGATATAATAAAGAATTAGATGAACTAAAGGACTTACGTAAAGGTGGTAAAGATTTTGTTGCGCGCTTTGAAGCTGAAGAAAAAGAAAGAACTGGTATTAAAAATTTACGTGTTGGATATAATAGAGTTTTTGGTTATTATATTGAAGTTAGTAAAGGTAATACAAATTTAATTAAAGATGAATATGGATACGAGAGAAGACAAACTTTAAGTAATTGTGAAAGATATATAAGTCCAATATTGAAAGAAAAAGAGGCATTAATATTAAATGCTGAAGAACGCATAATTGATTTAGAATATAATTTATTTTTAGCTATTAGAGATAAAGTTAAAACTTTTATCCCTGCTTTACAAAAAATTTCAAAAATTATTAGTGAAATAGATGTTTTACAATCATTTGCAACAGTAACAGAAGAAAATAATTATGTACGTCCTTTAATAAGTGACGAAAGAGAAGTAGAAATAATAGATGGCAGACATCCTGTTGTAGAAAAAGTATTAGATGGTGATATTTATGTTCCTAATGATGTAATATTAGATAAAAATACTAATATACTTTTAATAACAGGCCCTAATATGGCTGGTAAATCTACTTATATGCGTCAATTTGCTATAACGGTTATAATGGCTCAAATCGGTTGTTTTGTTCCTGCTAGAAGCGCTAAACTGCCAATATTTGATGCTATATATACAAGAATAGGGGCTAGTGATGATTTAGTTAGTGGCGAATCAACATTTATGGTAGAAATGATTGAAGCTAATTACGCAATTAGTAACGCTACAGAAAATAGTTTAATTTTATTTGATGAGTTAGGAAGAGGAACGGCAACATTTGATGGAATGGCTCTAGCTCAATCAATTATTGAATATATTCATAATGAAATAGGCGCTAAAACATTATTTTCAACACATTATCATGAATTAACTGACCTTGAAGAAAAATTAGAACATTTAAAAAATATTCATGTTAGTGCACGTGAAGAAAATGGTAATATAACATTTCTTCATAAAATAAAACAAGGTAGTGTTGATAAAAGTTATGGTATCCATGTAGCACGTCTTGCTAATTTACCAGATGCTTTAATTAAAAGAGCTGATGATATTTTAAAAATATATGAAGCTAAAGAGAAAAAAAGAGATATTAAAATACAGGAAACTTTGCCACTTGACGAGGTAATAATCAAAGAAAAAGAATCTAAGGTAGAAGAAGAATTAAAAAATATTAATCCTTTAGAAATAACACCACTTGATGCTTTAAATATATTGTATAAACTAAAAGAAGAAGTAAAAAATAAATAAGGAGGGTTCTTATGAAAATTTTAAAACGTGAAAATTGGTGGATATGGTTACTTTTAACACTCTTTTCACAAGGAAGCAGTACTTTAGTTTTAGGAGCACTTTTAGATGTTTATAAAAAAGATGCATGGTATGCTAATTGGAAATATTGGGTAATAGGGCTTGTATGTTTTATTTTCCCAGCTACAATAATGTTATCAATATTTACTATTCAAATATTATGTCAAACAGCTGCTAAACTAGATGTACAAGGTAAAGAAATATATTTAAGTCCATATTTATGGTTACTTGCATGTATTATTCCTTTTATTGGATGGGCATGTATAGCAATAGGCTTAATTTATTTAGAAATAGCTATTTTAATTGCTCTTTACCAGGGAAAAGCTGAAAAGTATATTAAATAAAGGCAAACACTTGCCTTTTTCTTTTTTATTTATTATAATAAGCAATATTATTTTTGAAAGAGGGCCTGATTATGGAAAATAAAGAGAGATTAGAAAAAAATTCTGAGGCAATTATACATTTACAAAGATATATTAGTAGCCAAAGTATGAAGATTAAAAACCTTGAAGAGGTTGATAAGGAATTTATTGAGAAACAAATTAAAAGTTTAGAAACTTTAAAAAGCAGTATGGAAAAAGCTCCGGCTTTTAAGCGACAACTAGTAAAAAAGATGATTATTTATATAACCATTTCAGTTGTTCCACTCTTATTTTCAGGAATAGTTCTTTTTTTTACACCTTCAGTATTACTGACTATTCTTATGATTTTAAATATTTTTTTAGCTAATTATAATATTATTTCTGGTTTGAAAAAATTAATTCATTTAAATAGTATGATTAAAAATTATAATATTAATAAAACAGATGATTCTATAAGATTGTGTGAAGCATTATTAGAAAATGTAAATGCTACAATTAAAAAATTAGAAAAAGATGTAGAAAGTAGTAAAAAAAACGTTAATGATATTCTTTTAGAATCAAAGAATATAAGGATAGCTGAAAATCAAAAAGCAAATTTAGAAGAAAGAACAGATTTAGAAGATGAATTAAAAAAAGGAACACAGTTTACTAAAAAAATAAAATAATAAATTTAATAAAAAGAGATAGGTAATTCTCTTTTTTTGTGATAGAATGATTATAGGTGGTTTTATGGAACAATTAAATAGAAGTGAATTAAGAAAAAAAATTATGACTATTTTATATCAAATTAATATATATGAAAAAAATAAAATTAAATTTGATGTTGATAGTGTTATAAAAGAAGTATGTGAAATAGATAATGAATTTGTTAAAGATATGGTTTATGGGGTTATTACTTACAAAAACGATATTGATGAACTTGCTAATAAATATTTAAATAATTGGACAATAGATCGTTTAGGTAATACTGATCAAGCAATTCTTAGAATGGGAATCTATGAACTTGTTTATACTGATACACCAGAAGTAGTTGCTATTAATGAAGCTATTGAACTTGCTAAATTATATAGTGATGATGATGTTAAAAATATGATTAATGGGGTTATGGATAAAATATATCATAGTAAGAAGGATTAGTATGAATAATAATGATAAATATTTAACAATTACTGCTATTACGAGATATTTAAAATATAAATTAGACTCTGATGAGCATTTAAAATGTGTTTTTCTAAAGGGCGAAATATCTAACTTTAAAGCTCATACAACAGGTCATTTATATTTTTCTTTAAAAGATGAAACTAGTAAGATAAATGCGATTATGTTTTCAGGAAGTGCAACTAAATTAAATTTTAATCCTAAAGATGGTGATAAAGTATTAGTGGTTGGTAGAATTAGTGTTTATGAAGCTACAGGTAATTATCAAATATATGTAGATGAAATGCTTGAAGATGGAGTAGGTAATTTATATGTTGCTTTTGAAAAACTAAAACAAGATTTAGCTAAAGAAGGCTTGTTTGATGAAGCAAAAAAGAAGAAATTACCTAAAATACCAACTCGTATTGGAATTGTAACAGCGCCAACTGGTGCGGCTATTAAAGATATTATTTCAACAATTAGAAGAAGATTTCCTTTGTGTGAAACAATTCTTTTTCCAAGTTTAGTACAAGGAGAAAATGCTGCTCCTGATATTGTAAAAAATATAAAACTAGCTAATACTTATGATTTAGATGTTTTAATTGTTGGTCGTGGTGGTGGATCTATTGAAGACTTATGGCCATTTAATGAAGAAATTGTTGCTCGTGCTATATATGAATCAAGAATTCCTATTATAAGTGCTGTAGGACACGAAGTTGATTTTACGATTGCTGATTATGTGGCGGATCTTCGTGCTCCAACACCAACTGGCGCAGCTGAAATTGCCGTTCCTAATATAGTTGATGTTAAGAAACATTTAGAACAATTAAAAATAAGAGCTAACGAAAATATATACAAACAAGTAAATTATAATAAATTATTATTAGATTCTGTAAAGAATTCATTTGTGATAAAAAATCCTATGATTATGTATGAAAATAAAAAACAAAATCTTGATATGATAATAGAGCGAATCAAAAATATAATTACTAGCAAATTAGATGAAAATAAACATAAATTTAATATTTTAAAATCTAATTATCTTTTAAACAATCCATTAGAATTATATAAAAATAAACAAATAAAATTAGACAATATTATAGATAAACTTAATCTAGTTAATCCTTTAAATACTTTAAAAAGAGGTTATACTTTAACATATAAGGATAATAATATTATTAAAAATATTGATAATTTAAAAATAAATGATAAAATAACAACACGTTTAGAAAGCGCAATTATAGAATCAGAAATAACTAATATTATGGAGGTACAAAGTGGAAAATAAAGAAAAGAAATTTGAAGATAAGATTAAAGAATTAGAAACAATTATTAATGAACTAGAAAGTGGAAACATTGATTTAGAAGAATCAATTAATAAATATACAGAGGCCATGAAACTAGTAAAAGAATGTGATGATAAGTTAAAAAATATAGAAAAACAAGTAAGTAAGATTGTTATGGAAAATGGCGAAGAAAAAGATTTTGAAATAGATGAATAGAAAAGATAATTATTACTAAATAGAAGTTAAGTACCGTAGTGGTACTTTTTTCATATTGTCACTAACTAGTCACTTACGTTATAATATAATTAATCTGTAAAGGAGATGTTTTATGGAAATATTAAGAGTAGAAAATTTAACTAAAATATATGGAAAAGGAACTACTAAAGTTGTAGCTTTAGATGATGTTTCTTTTAAAGTAGATAAAGGAGAGTTTGTTGCGATAGTAGGAGCTAGTGGTTCTGGAAAGTCCACACTTCTTCATCTTATTGGGGGAGTTGATAGACCTACTAAGGGAAAAGTATATATTGATGGTAATGATATATATGATTTAGATGATGATAAACTAGCTATATTTAGAAGAAGACAAATAGGGCTTATATATCAATTTTATAATCTAATACCAATTTTAAACGTAGAAGAAAATATTACTTTACCTTTAGAACTTGATCATCAAAAGGTAGATGTTTTAGAACTTAAAAATTTACTTAAGACTTTAGGACTTGAAAATAGAAAAAATCATTTACCTAATGAGCTTTCGGGAGGGCAACAACAAAGAACTTCGATAGGAAGAGCTCTTATTACTAATCCTGCGATTATTTTAGCAGATGAACCTACTGGTAACTTAGATTCAAAGGCAAGTGATGAAATAGTTGATTTGTTAAAAAAATCAAATAGAGACTATAATCAAACAATAATTATGATTACACACAATTTAGAAATAGCAAAGAGTGCAGATAGAATTATAAAATTAGAAGATGGGAAAATAGTTAAGGAGGTGTAGTATGAATATTCTTAACCGTTTAACCCAAAAAAATTTAAAACTAAATAAAAAAAGAACAATTGTTACTATTGTAGGAATTATTCTTTCAGTTGCGCTTATTACCGCGCTTTCTAGTTTAGTTGTAAGCTTTAGAAAGAGTTTAATTTACTTTGAAAAGATGTTACGTGGTAATTTTCATTATGGATACTTAAATGTTCCATATGATGATTTAAAATATTTTAAAAATAATCCTAATATTGAATCTTATTATGTAACTGGAAATATTGGATATGCTGAACTAAAAGAAAGTCAAAACAAGTCTAAACCTTATATATTTGTGTTGGGAATGAATGACTATGCTTTAAAAAATAGTGGTTTAGAACTTGTGGATGGCAAATTACCTAAAAATGAAGGAGAAATAGTTATTCCAAATCACTTAAAAACAAATGGACGTGTTAAAAGCTATAATATTGGGGATACCATTAAATTAACAATTGGAAAAAGAATGTTTGATGGAAAAGAATTAGATCAAAATACTATGTATTATGGTAGTGATGATTTTAATGAAGACACTGAAACATTTGAACCTTCATTTGAAAAAGAATATAAAATTGTAGGAATTGTTGAAAGATCAAGTTATAATATTGAACCTTATATAGCTCCTGGTTTTACATTTGTTACATATCTAAATGATAGTAATGTTAGTTCATATAATGTTTATACAAGATATACTAAAACCGGAATAAAAAATCAATATAAAGTGACTGCAAATATATTAGGAATAGATGAAAATTTATTTGTTAAAACTAAGGGTGGTAGTGAACCAATTGATGAAGAAACGTTTGATAAGCTTAGAGACGAACTAGAAAAAGCTAAGTATGAAATGACAACAAATGATTATTTAGTAAGTTTAGAATATTTAACTAGTGGTGATAATACACTTAATTTCTTATATACAGTTGCAGGAATAGTAACAATTATTATAATAGTTACTTCTGTTTATTGTATTAAGAATAGTTTTGATATATCAATTACTGAAAAAACAAAACAATATGGAATGTTAAGAAGTGTTGGAGCAACTAGTAAGCAAATAAAGAGAAATGTTTTGTATGAAGCATTTATATTAGGTATTATAGGTATTCCTATTGGTATTTTGAGTGGAATTCTAGCTGCGTTTATCTTAATTCAAGTATCTAATCATTTACTTACTATACAAATAAGACTTATATTTTCAATTTCTTTTATATCTATTGCTATATCTATTTTACTAAGCATATTAACTATTTATCTTTCAGCACGTAAAAGTGCTAGGAGAGCATCTAAAATATCACCTATAACAGCTATTAGAAACAGTGGTGATATAAAGATTAAATCAAAAAAATTAAGAACACCAAAATTAATCAAAAACATATTTGGTATAGGTGGAGTAGTTTCTTATAAAAATTTAAAAAGAAGCCGTAAAAAATATCGTACTACCATTATATCTATTATAATTTGTGTCTCTGTTTTTATTGCCTTATATTCTTTTGTTAATTTAGCTTTCCGCTTCATTAAAGTAGAAATGGGGGAAATTAGTTACAATATAAATGTTAATATGTCTTTAACTAATGATAAAGAAAAATATATAACTGAAATAGTAGAACTAGATAATATTAAAAGATATTCAGTAAACAAATATTATAATTTCTATATAGATAAATCTTATATAAATGAAGACTATAAAAGTTTCGCTAATACATATAAAGATCAAGCTTTTATAAGTTTGATATCTGTAAGTGACTCTGAATATAGAAGTTATCTAAAAAAACTAAATTTAAGCTATAATGATGCAAAAGATAAAGGAATTCTTATTAATAATAGTATTATAAACACTTATGAAAATGAAGAACAAAAGAAAATAGAAACAAATATGCTAAATGTAAAAGAGAATGATAAGTTAGATGGAAACATAATTATATATACCGATAAAAAGGATGATAAAAATGATGATAAAAAGGTTTCACAAAATATAGATATTGTTAAGACAACTGATATAAGACCTTTTGGATTAGAAAATGTATATATGTATCCTATTATCATTGTAAATGAAAATTATATAAAGGATATTGATGCTAATTCGGTAGATATATTTATTGATTCAAGCAATCCAGATAAACTTCAAGATGAAATAGACAAGTTATTATCAACAGAGGAATATAATCTAAATAATATAACTAAAAGTGCTAGAGAAATGAATTCACTTTACACATTAATTGCTATTTTCTTATATGGATTTATAGCTGTTATTGCTCTTATTGGGATAACAAACATCTTTAATACAATTACAACTAATATGGAACTTAGAAGTAGAGAATTTGCCACCTTAAAGAGCGTGGGAATGACAAAAAAAGAGTTTAATCGTATGATTCGCTTGGAAAGTTTCTTCTACGGAATGAAGTCACTACTAATTGGTCTTCCTATAGGTATATTCTTATCTTATTTGATATTTAAAGCACTTACATCTGGAACTTTAGTAATTAAATATCAATTGCCTTGGGGAGGAATAATTATTAGTGTACTTGCTGTATTTATCTTAATTTTCTTTATTATGAGATATTCAATTAATAAAATTAATAAACAAAACGTAATAGAAACAATAAGAAATGAAAACATTTAAAAAGGGATTTATCCCTTTTTATGTTATAATTTAAGTAGGTGATAAAAATGAATATATTACTAATTGAAGATAATGAAAGTATTATAAAAGGTTTAGAATATGCTTTTAAACAAAATAATTTTAATTTAGTATATAAAAGTGATTTAAAAAGCGCTAAAGAGTATTTGATAAAAAATAAACCCAATATTATAATCTTAGATATATCACTACCAGATGGTAACGGATATATATTTTATAAAAACAATATTAAAGAAAAGAAAATACCAACTATTTTTTTGACTGCTAATGATGATGAAGATAATATTGTTAATTGTTTGGAAGATGGAGCAGAAGATTATATTACAAAACCATTTTCAACTAGAGAATTAGTTGCTCGTATTAACAGAATACTTTCTAAAAATAAAAGTAATAATATAATTAACGTTAAAGATATAACATTTGATTTAGATAAAATGGAAGTTTATAAAAATAATGATAAAATTAATCTGACAAGTTTAGAGCTTAAAATTTTAAGTTTACTTTTTGAAAATATTAATAAAGTAATTACTAGGAATTATATAATAGAAAATATCTGGAAATGGACTGGTAATGATGTAAATGATAATACTGTTACTGTTTATTTAAAACGAATTAGAGAAAAATTAGATTCTGATATTATTATTACTTTAAAAGGAATTGGATATAGGATTGATGAACATGAATAATAAAGTATATTTAAAAAAATATTTAAGACTAATTATCATTTTAAGTATTATATCAATTATTAGTTTTACGATAATATCTGGGATACAATATAAGAAATATAAAGATAATTTTAATAATAAAATTAATGGTATTATGAACTTGGTTTTAGATAAAAATCCCGATATAACTAAAGATGAACTATTTGATATATTAATTTCAGAAGATAAGTATGATAATATGCTAAAAGAATATGGTTATGATTTAAATAACTAATTACGAAACCAAGCTTATGTTTAATGAATTGGTGAAAAATTAGAA
>OGDY01003413.1_pt1 | contig 12429 bp, 10 predicted proteins | sample 1570341 | NCBI WGS metagenome assembly OGDY01 (sample SAMEA2581972, study PRJEB24529) | metagenome | biome: Human gut stool | place: China | collected 2011 | reverse complement strand
AAGGATTTTATATAGGAAGATATGAGTTAACAGCAAATGGAGAGAAGACAGGAGCAACTCAAACAGGGGAAAATTGGTATACATTGTATAAAAATTGTACTACACTTGCAGTAGGTACAAAAGTAAAAACACGAATGATATGGGGATTGCAGTGGGATGCGACCTGTAATTGGCTTGCAAGCTCTGGATTCAGTATAACAAATTCAAGTACTTGGGGAAATTACAGTAATAATACTGTATATGGAAGTAAGAAAAATACAGGATATAGTGAAAGTTGGAAGGCAAATAATATCTATGACTTTGCTGGAAATTGTTGTGAATTCACACAAGAAGCGTCCGACACCTACCTCAGAGCTAGCAGAGGAGGCCTCTATGACGGCAGTGGCTCTGGCTCTCCGGCTTCTGGTCGTCGCTACGACAGTCCTACCAGCGCCTACCGCTTTAGTGGTTCTCGCCCTACTTTATATTTGATACCATGAGATATAGAGGCGAAGAGTTCTGAAGAAGAACTTAAAACTTCTATGACAAAGAGAAAACAAAAAGAAGGCTATGCCAACGCATAGCGAATGGAATTTGGTGACGGAGAAAAAATTGTAACGAAAGAAGTAATAGCAGATCAAAAATTATAAAATCTCTCATTTTTATAAAATGAGGGATTTTATAGTGTAAACAACCTTCCGGCTATGCCGGTAGTAACATAGGCTTTAGCTTTGTAGCAAAGCAACTCCTTTCATGTTATAATATCAATATGTTTCGACGCATAGATGATAAAATAAATGAAAGGAGTTGCGTATCAATGAATAGTATATTCAATAAAAAAATAAAGAAGAAAATACTACATATGATACAATGTCAAGTTTATCACATACAAAATGGAATTGCAAATATCATATAGTATTCACGCCTAAATATAGAAGAAAAATTTTTTATGGGCAGAAGAGATTGGAAATAGGAAAAATATTGCGAGAAATTTCAGATTGGCAGGGAGTGAAAATTATAGAGGCTGAAGTATGCCAAGATCATGTTCATATGTTTGTAGAAATACCACCAAAATTGTCAGTATCAAAATATATGGGAATATTAAAGGGCAAAAGTAGCCTCATAATTTTCCAGAGGTGGTCAAATTTGAAATACAAATTTGGACAACGAAGCTTTTGGTGCCGTGGCTATTTTGTAGACACGGCAGGTAAAAATGCAAAAATAATAGCAGCATATGTAAGGAATCAATTGCAAGAGGATATGATGTATGACCAAATATCAATAAAAGAATATAAAGACCCGTTCAACGGGTCATAAAGAGACGCATGCGTCGGAACAGCTATGAGCCTTGAGGCTCTGCTTGTAACATAGCCTTTTAGGCGTTATGAGTAAAAAGCCCCCGGCTTAGCCGGGGGATAATTACTTGAAATTATTCAGTGATTATAATGTGTTCAAAATTAAAAATTATGTGTGTTGCATATTTTACAACAAGATATTAAGAAAATCAAGAAAAATATTGACAACTTATGGAAATGGTAGTAAAATGGTGTTTGTCGATTATAGAGAGAACCTGTAACATTCCGAACCAGAAGGAAACTCTATTTTATAGGATTATATGATTTTAATACAAATCAAAATACTATAACAATTAGAAGAGTGGCAAAAAGAATGTACAATAAAAATCATATAATACCAAACTTAAAGTGAAAACTTTTAGTTTGGTATTTTTTCCGTGACGAAAATTTTAAGAAAAGGAGGGCAGTGCTAAAAAATAGTTAATTTAAAGTAAAAAGCTAAATTATTTTTAGAAAGAGAAGAAGTATATTAAGAAATTAAAAGTTGTTTAAATTTGCAAGCTACACACAATACAACAGGCATGCACATAAAGTAGCATTTGCAATAGAGCTTTTAAACATCTCGGTTAGTGCATAATAAAAATGTACGAAAAACTTCTAACTACTAGAAAGGGAGGAAAAATGATTGAACTAGAAAATGTTACAAAAACCTACAAGGTTAGCAAAAGAGATGCAGGAATTAAGAATGCATTTAAAAGTTACTTTAAGAGAGAGTACACGGAAGTAAAGGCACTTGAGAATATTTCGTTTAATATAAACGAAGGAGAAATGGTCGGATACATTGGACCGAATGGAGCTGGAAAGTCTACTACAATTAAGATTATGTGTGGAATTTTAACACCGGATTCGGGCAAATGCATTGTAAATGGTATGGTGCCATATAAAGATAGAAAGGAATATGTAAAAAATATTGGAGTCGTTTTTGGCAACAGGTCTGGACTTTGGTGGGACGTGCCAGTAGAAGATTCATTTGAGCTACTAAAAGAAATTTACAATATTCCTGATGAAAAGTATAAGAAGCAAAAACAACTTTTGACTGAAATGCTTAATATTAAAGAGATAATTAGGACTCCAACTAGACAGCTGAGTTTAGGGCAAAGAATGAGATGCGAAATTGCAGCAGCTTTCTTACATGATCCAAAAATTGTTTTCTTGGACGAACCAACGATTGGATTAGATAGTACGTCTAAGATTGCTGTTAGAGATTTTATTAAGAAGATAAATAAAGAAAAAAATACTACAATAATTCTTACAACGCATGATACAGGAGACATAGAAGCTTTAACTAAAAGAATAATTTTAATTGGAAAAGGCAAGCTTTTATTAGATGGAAGTTTGAACAGCTTGACCAAGAAATACAGCAATAAGATTTTAAATGTTCAATATAATGGAAAGTTGCCAACTACAATGCCTCAAATGGAAATATTAGAAAAGTCTAAAAACGAGGCGAAAATACAGATTGATGAGAGTAAGATAAAACTTGCTGATGCAATCAATTTTTTATCAAACAATTTAGAAATTCAAGATTTAGAAATAAAAAATACAAGCGTAGACAACATTGTTGCAAATCTATATAAAGAATACAAGATTTAATGTGAAAAACGATATTACAAGATATTACAATATAAAATACGAAGTATGAATTAAGATTTATATTAAAATAATAAATTACATTAAATTAGAAAGAGAGGATTTATATGGAGAATACAGCATTGATTGTAACTAAAGATTCTAGAAATAAGAGATTTAATTTCAGAAGAAAGATTACCACAATAATTAATAAAAAAATTAATACAATAAAAAATAACTGCAGAATTTATATTGCATATTTTAAAATGAAGTTCTTGAATGAGATTCAGTACAAAATTGCGGCGATTGCAGGAATTTTAACTCAATTTTCGTGGGGCTTCATGTATGTAATGCTTTACACAGCCTTTTTGAAAGAAGGAACAAGTGATTATTCGGTTTCTCAAATGTGTACATATATTTGGCTTACTCAAGCCTTTTTTACAATGTTTAATATATGGGCGCTGGACAATGAAATACTGGACGAATGTAGAACTGGAATAATATCAACAGAACTTATAAAACCAGTTGACCTTTATTACATTTGGCATTCCAAAACACTTGGAACGAAACTTGCAAAGGTTACACTTAGGGCAGTTCCTATTTTGGTTATTTGTAGCATGCCTTTCATGGGACAATTTAGATTGATGCCACCGGTAAGCTTCGGGGCACTATTGCTATCAATACTAACATTTATTATATCAGCGGGAATGATGCTTGCTTATATAATGATAATGTATGTCGCGGTTATGAAAACGGTTACCTCACAAGGAATGAGAACGGCTTTCTATTTGGTATTTGATTTCTGCTCAGGCGGACTAGTACCGATTCCATTCATGCCAGAGGTGATAGTAAAAATCCTTAAATTTACGCCGTTCTATTATATGCAAAATATTTCATCAAACATTTATAATGGTTATATAACAAATACTGGCGAAATTGTTAGGGCAATTTTGTTTCAGATTTTGTGGCTGATTATTTTAACTGTAATAGGAAAGAAAATGATGAAAAATCAAATAAGAAAAGTAGAAGTAAACGGAGGTTAATTAAAATTCGCCCATTAGGGACGCCCCTTTTTGGGCGAAAACACCAATTCATAGAGTCTATAAAAACATTATAACAAAAATAAAAAAGGAAAGGAGTTAGTATAATGTTATATGTTCATTATACAATGAGAGAAGATGAGACTTTATTTAAAATATGTAGCAATGCAACTAAAGGCAGATTTAGAATATAAAAAAGCATTTGCATTATCATTATTCTTTAAAATGTTGTCTGCATTATCTGCACTTGTTTCGATAGTATTTCTGTTCGACAAGTTTGGAAGCCTTGCTGATTATAAATTTGAAGATGTTTTAATATGTTTTGTAATGTCATTTTTAGGATTCTCACTTGCTGAATGCTTTTTCAGAAGTTTTGATCATTTCGACAGAATATTATCTAATGGTGAGTTTGACAGAATTTTGGTTAGACCAAGAAGTGTAATTTTGCAGGTGCTTGGTTCAGAGGTTGAGTTTAATAGAATAGGTAGAGCCTTTGTGGCTATTGTAATATTTTTTATATTACTTGCTGGCAAGCCAGAACTCATGCAACCTACTAAATTTGCAACCCTGCTCTTAATGATAATTGGAAATATTGTTGTATATGCAGCGTTATTCATACTTAAAGCTGGAATAACATTTTTTACAACACAAAGCTTGGAAATTATGAATATTTTCACAGATGGTGCAAGAGACTTAACACAATATCCATTAAGCATATATCAAAAATGGGTGCAAAGATTATTTACCTACATAATTCCAATCTCATTAGTAAATTATTACCCATTACTATATGTAATTGGAAAGACAAATAATAAACTTTATATGTTATTACCTTTTGTTGCGATGCTATTTGTTATACCCTGCTATACAGTCTGGAGCATAGGCCTTAAAAAATACAAATCAACAGGGTCATAAACCTAAAAACTTGTGCGAAACGGGGACGGTACAAATCGGGGACGGAGGAAAAATTGTACCAGTTCACCAGCATTTTAGTTTTGTAAAGAAACGGTGCAAAATTTCCTCCGTCCCCAAACTGTTCCGAAAGCTGTTCATTTATTCTAATATTTTATTAAAGAATTGCTCTGTGCTTATTCCAAAGACTCTATTGTTTCTTCTTAAAAGATACAAACAATTAGGGTCTTTTGTTATTGTGTTTACTCCACTTATGCAAGAAAGGCTTGCCTTAAAACCTAAATCTTTTATAATTTGTTCAGATTCTTTAGAAATAGAGCCAAATGGATATGTAAATGTGTTTGGAATATAGCCGTTACAGTTTTCTTTGAATTCATTTTGAAGCTTGGTTAAGTCAGAGGTTAGCATATTTGTATATGTTTCCAAAGATTCTGAACTTAGCTTCCTGCAACCTTTTCTGCCAGTTTTTAAAGAATGTAAATTGTAGGTGTGATTCTGAAATTCCACACAACTGTCAGTCATAAGTTCAGAGATGTCTTTCCATCTAAGGTAACCATAATTGGGATTGGCTTCATCACTCTTGGTATATGTGTCTGTGTAAGAGCCAACAATAGAAATAACAGCTTTCATGTTGTATTTGTGAAGAAGCGGAACTGCATAGCTTAGATTATTATAATTTCCATCATCGAAAGTAATAATTATTGGCTTTTCGGGAAGAGTAGAATCATTATAAACAAAGTCAATTAGCTCACTCATGGTAATCGTGGAATAGCCTTTGTTTTGTATGTATTTAAAATCATTTTCTAGTGTGTCTGGGTGAACAATATAATCGCCACTTCTAGATTTTAATATACTATGATACATTACGATTGGAAGTCTTATTTCGCTAAAAGACAGATTGCCACTGGTGTTTCTTACCACTAAATTATTACGATTGTTCATCAAATATAAGGTTAAATTCAAAAAGAAAAATCCGATGATAAAGATAGCCACAATTAGCAGTAAAATTTTATAAATTGATTTTATATTGATATTATAAATTTTAAAATTCTTCATGCTAAATTATATGTTATAATAAAAAAACAATGATACATTTAATTATAAAAATGCCATAAGAAAAAAATAATTGTAAAAAATCGGTATAATAATTAAAAAAAATAAATTCATTTATTAAAAAAATTTATTTGCAATGTCGACCGCATTAATTCACTGCTTAACCTTGACATACCGAAATAGTATGATAAAATTATACATGAAAAAGAAATGGAGAAATAATGAATCAGAAGAAACAATTATTAGTAAATACGATAATAATTGCAATAGGAAAATTGAGTACACAAGTAATCTCGTTTTTGCTATTGCCGCTATATACATCAAAATTAACACCTGGAGAATATGGAACGTACGATTTGCTTGTAACAATATCAACTTTCTTACTTCCAATAATAACACTTCTTATGGAAGAGTCGATGTTCAGGTTTTTGATTGATGCAGATGATTTAAAGGAAAAGAAAAGAGTTATAACTGCAACAATATTCTATACAACGGCGGGAACATTATTGTTCTGTTTGATTGCTGGAATCGTTCTTGCTATTATGAAATATGAATTTGCAATAGTGTTCATATTCTTTATAATCTCGAACATATTGATAGGTTTAAGCAACGCCCTTGCAAGAGGAATGGGAAAAATAAAGTTGTATTCACTTTCAAACTTTATTTTAGGAGCATCAACAATAGCATTAAATATTCTATTTATTGTAAGCTTTAAGCTTGGAGTAAATGGACTTTTATGGTCAAACACTATTGCAAATAGTGCAACTGCTTTGATTGTGCTTGTGAAATTACATTTGCCACAATTCATAAGCAGAAAAGATTTAAGCAAAAAGACTTTATCTGAAATGCTAAGATATTCGATACCATTAGTACCAAATAACTTGTCGTGGATTATAATAAGTTTATCTGATAGATTGATGCTTAGTGGAATGGTTGGAACAGCTGCGAATGGTATATACTCAATCGCCAACAAATTTCCAAACATTGTTTACACCTGCTATGGATTTTTCTCTACAGCATGGAAGGAATCAGCTGCAAGGATTCTAAAGGAAGACAATAAATCTGCATATTACAATAGCATTTATAAAGATATAAAATTCTTCTTAAAGGCTATTGTTTTGGGACTTATAGCCATTATGCCATTTGCTTTCCCAATATTAGTGGATTCAAGCTATAATGACGCTTATATATATATTCCAATTCTAGTAATTTCAATATATTATACTAATATGTCGAATTTTTATGGTGGAATTTTCACTGCCTATAAAGATACAAAGATAATGGGCTCAACAACCGTGATGGCTGCTGTTATAAATATTCTTATAAACTTGATATTTATTCCGAAATTTGGAATTTATGCAGCATCTTTTTCAACGCTAATTTCAAATATGTTGGTATATTTCTATAGAAGATATAGATTAAGCGATTATATAAAATTAAAGGAAAAATTCAACTTTGTTTTTTGGATATTGCTTATAACAACATTGGTAACCTATTATTACAATAATATGGCTATAAATATTTTAATGTTTATAATTGATTTGGCTTACTGCATATTCACAAATTGGAATTTCTTAAAAAAGATTGTAGAACCACTTATAAATAAATTAAAAAAATAATATAATGTATAAATTTAGAAAAGGAGGAATGCGTTAATCATGATGTTTTCGAAGGAAGAGATTGCAAATGAAATGAAAATATTTCTAGATGAAAAAGATATTTACATAGATGAACCAATGAGCAAGCATACTACTTTTAAAATAGGTGGAAAAGCAGATGTATTTGTAAAATTAAGAAATATAGATCAAATAGAAAATTTGTTGAATTTATGTTTTAAAGAGAATATACCATTACAGATAGTTGGAAATGGTAGCAACCTTTTAGTAAAAGACAATGGAATAAGAGGAATAGTTGCTAAAATTTGCATGGAATCTTATCATTTTATAGATGATTGTACTGTAAGTGTAGAAGCGGGAATGTTAAATGCAAAACTTGCACGAATTTTAATGGAGAATGGACTTACAGGGTTTGAGTTTGCTTCTGGAATACCTGGTACGATTGGTGGAGCAGTTAGAATGAATGCAGGAGCTTACGCAAGAGAGATGAAAGATGTAGTCGTAAATACAAGATATTTAGACTTAGAACAGGCTCAAGAACTATGTTCTAAGAACCAAAGTGAAAATAAAAATTTCAAAATTGAAGATTGCATAAAAGAAATTTCAAATGAAGAACATTGTTTTTCATACAGAAACAGCACTTTTTCTAAGAAAAAGGCAATAATTTTAGAAACAGTATTCAAGTTTGAAAAAGGAATAAAAGAAGAAATACAAAAGAAGATGGAAGAAATATCTATCCAAAGAAGAGAGAAACAACCAATAGATAAACCAAGTGCTGGAAGTACTTTTAAAAGAGGAGAAGATTTTATTACTGCTAAACTAATCGATGAAGCAGGATTAAAAGGCTTTAATGTAGGTGGAGCAGAAGTGTCTAATAAACATGCTGGATTTGTTGTAAACACAGGAAATGCTACTGCTGAAGATGTAATTCAGCTTACAAACATTGTTAAGGAAAAAGTTTACGAGAAGTTTGGTAAGAAAATTGAACTAGAAGTAGAGATATTAGGAGAATAGAAATTATCACATTTGAAAGGAATAGAAAAATGAAAGGTTTTTTGAAATGGTTTAAATCGGGAACAAAAATAAAGCGATGGATGTTTTTAATGTTAGTAGGAATCGTACTCGTATGTTATGGAATTGCGAAGGTAATGGTAACAGATCAAATAAGTTTTAAGGAAGTTGCTATAATTATCGCATCATTTGTGGCAGGATTTACATTTACAGTAATAAGTATGATATGTATTCAAAGAAGAACACTAGAGTTATTTGTTGAAGAATCTGACACAAGAAATACAGAACAAAATGGAAGTGTAAAGTCTTTAATATTTAATAAAAAAGTATATAATCAAGGACCAAAAGTTGTTGTAATTGGTGGTGGAGCAGGACTTAATACAGTTCTTAGAGGATTAAAAAATTACACTGACAACATCACTGCAATAGTTACAATATCTGATTATGGAGAAGAAACAAATAGGGCTAGAAAGAGTTTGAATACACTTCCACTAGACGATGTAAAAGACAGTTTAATAGCATTGGCAAGTCATGAAGAAGAGATGTCTGCATTATTTAATTTGAACATGCAAAATTCAAAATTTGATGGACTTAGATTTTCTGATGTGTACTTAACTGCTATGAAAGAAGCGGTCGGAGATTTTACAGAATCAATAGAGGAAAGTTCAAAAATATTAAATATTACAGGAAAAGTTATGCCTGTTACACTTGATCAAATAAAAATCTGTGCAGAACTAGAAGATGGAACTGTTGTTGAAAGCAAAAACAAAATTCCAGAAATGGTTAGCCAGAAAGTAAGTAGAATAAGCAGAATTTATATTAGTCCAACGAATATAAGAGTTGCACCAGGCGTTATAGAAGCAATAAATGAAGCTGATGCAATAGTAATAGGACCAGGAAGCTTATACACAAACGTAATTCCTAATCTTTTGGTGCCAGGAGTATCTAAGGCTATAAGGGAAGCAAAGGGCTTCAAGGTTTATGTAAGTAATATAATGACTGAATATGGACAAACTGACAACTATTCTCTATATGACCATATAAAGGCAATAATTGACCATGCCGGAAAAGGAATAGTAGACTATTGTATATATGATACTGGTGAAATTGTTCCAGAATATATAAGACAATATAATAAAGAGGGTTCAGATTTAGTTGAACAAGATGTTGCAAAAGTAAAAGAAGAAGGAATAAGACTAATTCAAAGAAATCTTTCAACGATTGAAAATGATAGAATTAGACACAATCCAGATGCAATTGCAACCAGCATAATGGAACTAATTTGTGATGACATGAAATTTAGAGATATGCAAAATGATACACAATATATGATGCTGGATTCAAGAATAAAAGACACGAATAAGAAGTTGAAGAAGAACAAGAAAAAGAAAGAAAAAACAAAAAATAAAGAAAAACATTCAAGCAAATTCTTCGAAAAATATAATGAAAGAATTGTATCTATTCAAGAAAGTACAAAAAGGAAACCAGCTAGTTCAAGTTCTAAGATGCGAAAGAATCAAGGTACAAATATTGATTTGACTTCTAAAAATGAAAAAACAGGAAAAACTGGAAGAACACAAAAAATAAATACGGATAGCCAAAAAGAGAAGAATAAAAAAATTTTTCAACCAAATAGAGAAGATACATTAAGTAGAATGAGAGATACACTAAATAGAAAATAGTAATAAATCGAAAGAGGTAAACGATAGATGAAATACGAAGAGATAAGTGGAAAAGTTAAGCATGCATTGAAAAGAGATTGGATAATTACAAATGGAATTGGAGGATATTGTAGTCAATCTGAAATTGGGTGCAATACAAGAAAATACCATGGATTATTAATTGCACCATTAACACCACCAGCAAGAAGATTCTTAGTACTTTCAAAATTAGATGAAAGCATTGAATCAAATGGAAAGACCTATAATTTATATACAAATATTGCAAATGGAGAAATATCAGAAGGATACAGGTATTTAACAGAATTCAGAATGGAATATGTACCAATATTTACATACAATGTTGATGGTATAATTGTAAAAAAATTTATAAGTATGGAATATGGAAAGAATACTGTTGTTGTTCTTTACAGAGTAAAAAATCATGGATATGATTCAAAACTAACTTTAGCACCAATTGTGAACTTTAGAGATTTTCATACAGATAGCCATAATCATCAATTTGATGCAAGGCAGAGCCATGTTGGCACAAAGCTAAAGGTAATATTAGATGGAAATTCTGCAACACCAATATACATGAATTGTTCAGATGGAAAATACTTAAAACACAATGACGATACATTTAATAACATGTATTATCCAAGAGAAGAAGAGCGTGGATTTGAAGCAACCGAAAACCACTATGTTCCTGGAGTATATAACATAAACATCGGTGCAAACGAAGAAAAAGACATAACTTTCGTATGCTCATTGGACGAAAATATTGAAGAGATAGACGGAATAAATGTTATAAATAAAGAAGTCATGAGACTTAGTGAAGTAATATACGATACAAAAATACTTCAAGAAAGAAAGATGAATGATGAAAATGTAGATATATTGAAAAAATTAACAATAGCATCTGATAACTTCATAGTAAATAGACCATCATTCAATCTTCATACAATAATTGCAGGATACCCATGGTTCCTAGATTGGGGAAGAGACAGCCTTATATCTTTTGAAGGGTTATTGTTGATTACAAAGAGATATGAAATAGCAAAGGAAGTACTGCTTACAAATATAAGAGACATGAAATATGGACTAGTTCCAAATGGATATTCAGGATATGACAATAGACCACTTTATAATAGTGCAGACAGTTCTTTATTATTAATTGAACAAGTTCACAAATACTTGAGATATACTAATGATGAAGGATTCATAAAAGACAAGATATATCCTTCACTTATAAAAATAATAGAGGCTTACTCAAACAGAATCGATGTAGATGGAAATAATATATATCTAGACGAAGAAGATAATTTAATATCTGCAGGAACAGAACAAACACAAATTACATGGATGGATGTAAAAATTGATAATACAGCAGTTACTCCAAGAAATGGTAAGACCGTTGAACTAAACGCATTGTGGTTCAATGCACTTAAGATTATGGCAAGACTAGCAGAGAGGTTTGATGATAAAGAATCATGCAGGAAATATCTAAAAATGGCAGAAAAAACTCAGGAATCATTCGAGAAAAAATTCTATAACCCTAAAAAACACTGCTTATATGATGTTTTAGGAGATGACAAAATAAGACCAAACCAATTATTTTCAATAAGCTTATCACATCCTGTAATTGAAAATAAAGATATTGCAGAAGAAATAATTGCAACAGTTGAAAAGGAACTTTTAACACCTTATGGCCTAAAAACACTTGCAAAAGGTGAAGAAGGTTATACTGAAATATATGAAGGTTCGCCTTACAAGAGAGATATGAGCTATCATCAAGGAATAACCTGGCCTTGGCTACTTGGACTTTATTACGATGGTTTAAAAAATCTAATAATAATGGAAAGAGATAGAAGAACTAGAGAAGAACTTGAAGGCAAGCTAAAGGGATTCGTAGAAAAAACAAGAATTACATTTGATGCAGAAATGAGACAAAGATCAAGTATAGACACTATTAGTGAAATATACGATTCATGCAGACCTTATGAAGAAAGAGGAGCCTTTGCTCAGGCTTGGAGCGTAGCTGAAATATTTAGAATTATAGCACAGTAAATTTTGCATCGAAAGGGACTTGGGGTGTCGTCAATGCTAACTTTTTGAGCGTTGTGTGGAAATTTAAAAAATGAACTAGAAATTGTACAGGTCCCTTTGAAATTTATTATAGGAGAGGAATATGCAGGAAATCGAAGAACTAGAAAGAAAATTAAATAACAAACAG
>OGDY01003408.1_pt1 | contig 12463 bp, 10 predicted proteins | sample 1570341 | NCBI WGS metagenome assembly OGDY01 (sample SAMEA2581972, study PRJEB24529) | metagenome | biome: Human gut stool | place: China | collected 2011 | reverse complement strand
ATGATTCGCTAGCTCAGCAGGTAGAGCACATCCCTTTTAAGGATGGGGTCCTGGGTTCGAACCCCAGGCGGATCACTGAAAACAAAAGAAAAATCAATCAAATCCCTGATAATCAATCATTATCAGGGATTTTTATTTTCTCCAAATACTGCATTTCACCGCAAAAAACAGTGATGATCACAGGTGAAATAGGTGGACTTGACATCTACCTGAAAAAGTCCACCGAATTAGATCATATTTCATTGATTTTCCGATTTTTGCGCGGTTCGAAACCGACTCGTAAAAATTAATTTTGTAACATCATTTTTTTGAGTATGGCTATGCAGAGAAACTACTTTACGATTCTTTTCTTCATCAAGAAGTCTAAACTCCTAAAAAACGGAGAGGCACCCATTTGTATGCGTATAACGGTTAACGGGCAACGGGCCGAGATACAGATTAAAAGAAGCGTGGACATTTCCAAGTGGAATTCCCAAAAGGAATGTGCCATAGGTAAGGAAAGGAAATCTATGGAATTGAACCATTATCTGGATACGGTCCGTATGAAAGTTTTACAGATCCACAGGGAACTGGAGCAGGACGGGAAGCCGATCACGGCCGATGTCTTAAAAAGACGTTATTACGGGGAGAGAGACTCTCCGAAGATGCTGCTGGAGGTTTTCCAGGAACATAACCGAAAGTACAGGGAGTTGATGGGCAAGGATTATGTCGCCGGGACTGTCCTGCGCTATGAACGGACCGCGAGGTATCTGGGTGAACTGCTACAAAAGGAATACAGGATGAACGATATACCTTTGAAAGAGATAAACCATGAGTTCATCGCCCGGTTTGAGCACTATGTAAAAACAGAAAAATCATGTGCCCAGAATGCCACGGTAAAATATCTGAAAAACTTCAAGAAGATAATAAAAGTGGCGCTTGTGAACAAATGGATAACGGACGATCCTTTTCTGGAGATTCATTTTAAACAAACAAAAACGAACCGGGCGTTCCTTACGGAAGAGGAATTGAACATACTTCTGAAAAAGGAATTCACCATTCCCCGCCTGCAAACGGTCAGGGACATATTCGTGTTTTGTGCGCTGACCGGGCTGGCCTTTACCGATGTACAGCACTTGCGATATGAACACATAATAAAGGATGTCAATGGCGAGTACTGGATAAGAAAAGCCCGGGAAAAGACGGACAACATGTGTGACATTCCACTGTTGGACATTCCACGGATGATTTTGGAGAAGTACAAGACACATCCGGAATGCCTGAAAAAAGGAGTGGTCTTGCCGGTACCCAGTAACCAGCGGATGAACAGTTATTTGAAAGAGATCGCTGACATATGCGGTATCAATAAACCACTGAGCACGCATGTGGCCAGGCATACATTCGCGACCGTCGCGCTGGCCAACAGGGTTTCAATGGAATCCGTTGCGAAAATGCTCGGGCATACAGACATCAGGACAACCAAAATATACGCGAGGGTTTTGGACAAGACCGTTTCCGAAGAAATGAAAGGGATGAGAAGCAAATTCGTGGTCTGATAAGGACTGGAAAACAATCAGACCATACTTGAAGCCACCTGATTCCAAATGAAACTATCCCATAAAATGATTTCACTTGAGATTAGGTGGCATATCAACAAGATATGAGTATCGGTTTAGCATTTGAATCCGAGACTTCATCAAATACCATCTCTGTTCCTTATCCTGCATTTATGTTTGGAAAATTTGGTAATCATGTCATTCGTGCTGTGATTAACCGTTTTGATACTTTTAAGTTCTCAAATCTTAAAGATTCTTATTCCAATTTGGAGTCTATTAAGAACTTTATCAAGGGTTACTCATATTTAGCGGGAATCAATATTCTGGTATATGCCAAACAAGAAGTGTTGGATGATCTGACGCAGAAAGAGAAACTTTTTTGTGCAATATAGGTTCTCCATCAGATAGAACCATTGTTGTCAAAAGGCGGTATCGGATAAGGAACAAAGCTTTTCCGTCCGAAACAGATACAAGAAGTCTCTGTGAACGTACACAAAAATTATTACTTAACAGTTAAAGAATTGGTAAGTCTATGTTGGAAACAGAGAATATGTATCTGTGTATGGACCTCTCAAAAGCCGATTGGCACTCTTACGAGGATAGTTTTGGAACATTGGAAGAGAAGCGCCTTATCAGATATATTGAGTCAATATATCCAAAACTCACAAAGAAATACCACAACATATCCTTACTCCGTAATGAACAGGATTTGAATGGGAAGAATATGGAAGAAATACTATTTGACAGATAGTTATGCAAATCTGTGAGATTCGACATTTTGTATATACAATTTGGAAACCATCCAGTTTCTCCGTTCTGCTCAGATTCTCATATTCAAATCCTTGTATATAAAAATATGAGAAAAAGTCTAAAAATGATTTTTATTTGGCAGACGCATCTATATCCAGGCTATTCAGGTAATCCGCTACAAGCCGCTCGAGTTGTCCTCGTCTGAAATCAAACCATTTCTGACGGTATTCGCTTCCATCAATGACATATTTGAAATTTCTGAATGGCTTCCGTCCCGATACGGCTTTCCGCAACCTCTCTTTTATTCCGGCATCATCCGGTATGCAATCCCGAATGAAACGCTCCATGATCCCGAAGGACTCTCCCGGCTCCGGCGGGTCAATGCGGACGCAGTTCTCCCAACGCTCCACCTTCCTGTAAACTTCCTGATAATATTTGTCAAAATCTCCACACTCATAAGAACCGTATGAAGCTCCCGGCACGCTTTCGGTTTCCAAAGTGTCCGGATTCAAGAAACAGACCATTCCCATGCCCGTTTCTTCGGCGATGCCACTGATTACCTCTACCGGATATTTCGAATATTCTTCCATTTCCCGTCTGCTTTCTAAAATGTAATAAGCACTCACGAAAATACATCATGAGGTGGAAATAACAAAAGCTTTTACGAATAAATGTAACGCAATCTGTCATCCTCATTTCTTGCGGCAAAGAAAGTTGTTTTTCAGGTCGGTCCCGCAAGGCGGCCCTGCGGGCTGGTTGCTCGTGAAAAAATCTTCCTCACGCTTCGCGTGAGCGTATTTTTTCACGGCAAGCCTTGCCGGAGACCGCCGAAAAACAAACTGGAGGAAGCACAAGAAATAAGAATGCCTACCCGTGTAGGCCATGTATAACTCAAAAAAATATAAGGCTATGGCAGACAAGAGCGCAGAAAAGGAAAGACTGTTCAACGAGTGGTTCACAAAATCCTATGACAGGTTGAGAGGGACGTTACGCCGGTACGGAATGCTGGACGAGGACAATTTCCATGACACCTACCTTTTCGTAAGGAAGCAGGTGCTAGTCCCCGGAAAGGACATAACGGATTATGACGCGTATTTTGTCGGATGCTACAAAAAAGCGGCTCTGGTAAAGATAAAAAGAGAGAACCGGTATGCCCATCCTGAAGACGATTTTTTCCTCAGATGCGGTGAGGAGGCGGAGTTTCTTTCCACGGACGACCTGAACGGATGTGAGAGGCTGGTAAGGGACATACTCCGCTTTATCCGGCAGAAATTCTCTTATGACGAATACCGGATGTTCATGCTCCGGTTCTACGAGGCCAGTTTCTCTTTCAAGGCACTGGCGGAATGCATGGGCATCTCAGCTATGGCAATATCACAGAAAGTATGCGCCATAGTGGAAGCGGTGCGCTCGCATAGGAGTTTTGCGTGGAGGAGCCAGATGCTGGTAATTGAAGGAGCGATATCCTGAACGGAAGTCATTTATCACCATTATAAAAGGAAAGGACTATGGCACTTATCGTATATAACAAGGAGAATTCCCGTCCGCAGGAAGTCACATACAAGGGCAAGCGGACCATCAATCTGGACAGCAGGGGAACTGTCTATCTATCAAAGATGATGTCAATTGAACTGGGTGTTCTTGGCGGAGGCCGGGTAAGCTTTGCGCATGATGACGAGACGGGGGACTGGTACATCTGCCGTACCACCGATGATGACGGGTTCATCGTATGGAAGGACAAAAGATGTGCAAGATTCTCTGCGGGGTTTATCGTGCACAGGCTCATGCGGCAGGCGAAGGTGGAGCGGAAAAGCGTACAGTTCATGATGGCGAAGACACCCATGGAGGTGAACGGAACGGTCTATTACAAGATACTGCTCTCGAATCCGATTTTAAGATAGGCTGTACATAAAATAAATATACACCAAGGAGTGTCTGACCGGGTATAGACCCGCTGGACGCCCCTTTCTTTTTGTCACACTCCATTGGCGGGACGAACAGGTTCCCATGTCTTTTCGTCTGTCATTCCCATCGTTCCACGTGTCAGCGTGAGTTCCGTGTACCGGTACGGACCATCTCGTCAAGCACATCCCCATGCTCGTCCAGATGACGGTTGAGCACATTGTCAAGGAATGCCGGTACGGTCATGCCCTCGCTGAGCAGGGGGAGTATGCGTGCCAGTCTGCGGTAGGTCTCATAACTGATATAGGTCTGCTTGCGGTGGACGTACTCCCTGCGGCTGAGATAGTCGGCACGATATGTCTTCATCCTTTCCGCAAGGGAGGTCCCTGACCGGACAGCGGGCTTGTGGAAAACGGTCGGCTTTTCTGTCCTGCCATCGGGTATGGATACAGACTCCTTCCCTTCCTTTCCCCTGTCTTCCTCTTTCTCTATCCCGTCCGGATGCGTCTTCGGACATCCGTCGGCATCGGTCTCGTGCGCCATGATCTCTTTCAGGCGTTCCTCATTCACGTTCATAAATTCCTTTCTTCTCATGCCTTTTGCCTGTCAGGATGGATAATGCATTCTATCTCTCCGGCCAGCGTATCAAGACCGCTGCCTTTCAGCAATTTCCCGGAAGGAGGGAAAAGCGTACTTCTGAAAAGGATCCGCTCCTCGGGGGAGGTTTCCCTGCCATAGCGCTCCATATCCGGTATGACCGTATCGAGAGCCTTCAATCCCAGTTCCTTGAAAAGAAGTCCGTACTGATAGGACAGCCTTTTGGATACACGCCCGTCCAGTTCCAGAACATACGGATTTCCTTCAAGGGTATGTCCGGATTCTGCTGTATGAAGTCTTTCAGGGCCAATAAGAAGGAAAGGCTGCTTTGCATCACCATACGGTCCTGTATGATCGGGGTGAACACATAGTCCATATTGACAATCGTCTTAATGACTCCAGGCGAGTTCACCGTTCCCGGAAGATCAAAAAAGAGAATGTCACACCCACCTGTCAAGGGAAGTGCCGTCTTCAGTTCCTTGCCCGGAACGCTGGTAAGGACAGGATACGCCTTTTTGCCCGTCCGGTCGAACTGTCCGCACAACATACGCTGGAGATTCACGTTCTTTTCCACATTTTGGGTATCCCGACTGCGCAGCGCCTTGATACTGAACTGGGGATAGTCACAGTCCACGACCGCGACATTATATCCCATTACGTAATGAAAATAACCGGCAAGAAGCACCGTCATGGTGGACTTGCCCACGCCGCCTTTCTGACTGCTCATGGCGACAAAGACACATCGTTTGCTCATAGGCTTCCGAATGATTGGTTAATAATCGTTTTGTTGTCCCGTCCTTTTTTAATCACGCCGGCTCCTTGTACCGATGGTTTCCCATATCATGAAACTGTCATGTCATCTCGAAAACATTCCCGCCCCGCCGGTCCAAAGCCGTGCCGGAAGAATGCAGGAAGGCTGTCTGCCGGTACCGTACCATTTTCACGGGGTCCCGACATTTCCGGAGCTTGTCATGAGAAACTCTCATACTTGCAATACGATCTTCCATTTTCCTCTTGACATATTGACATAACATCATGATGGAATGTCAATAGCAGGAACTGTCGGAGCGCCGACATGGGGATATTCCGGTGACCGGGCATGACACCGTTTTTATATCCCGTTGCAAAAGTATGGCAGATGCCGCCAAATCCGGCTTTGGTGACATCAGATGTCATCAGATGTCACCAGATGTCCGGATACTAACAGATAACCAAGCGGTTATACTTCTCTTTAAAAGCGGGTATTGAAACAAAATTTGATCAGAAAAAACCTCTTTTTGTGTAAACGTTGCATGGCAATCCGAATTTATGAGGATTCTCTGTTCAAGCGAACAGAGCAAGTTGTGTCCTTGTCCGACAAAAGTCTTTTGTCGGACAAGGACCAACTTGCCCGCCCCAAGGGCGGGAGAATCCGCTCCAAAGTCGCGGATTCTAGAAGAAAAAGTACAAACCAAAAATCTCATGTGTATGGAGAAAACAACAGGGATAAGGACGGGTAGAAAGCCCCAAAAAGATCCGGTAGACAAAAGTACAGTTTCCGACTGAATGCCGAAAAGAACATAGGAAATCCGTTTGATCGTAGATTTGTTCCGTGACCGAATATAAAAAGCCGATATCCTGCAAGATTGACTTGTTATGAGATATCGGCTTGAAAAAGAATGTATTTTATGAAAAAAGTCACCAATAATCCCATTCCAGTTTGTCTGTGTGGAACTGGAATAGGCATGAGAAGATCCATACACTTTTTCCGGAACAGCCTGTTTCCCATTATCCACTATAATAGCAATATCATGAGATCCGGGAGATAAATAAGAAGACAACTCATATTGTTGGGCTGTAGAAATATTACTATTAGTTCCAACCTCTTTCCCATCAATCCAAACGGTCGTTGGCTTAGTCCGTTCCATTATCAAACGGATACATGTACCTCTCCACTCCTCCGGTATACATACAGTCTTGTGTACAGTGCTATTTCTTCAAACACATACTCTTTAGAAAGAGCTGTAGTCTGACCGTATCTGTATTATAAATACCCTTTCTTTCATAACCGGTAGTACATGGCAGGAATAAAGAATCGGGACAACCAACCAGAAATAATCCCTGTTGCTGCTGTATCCAACTGTACCCCACAATTCCCGCTTAAAAGTATCCGATTTCAAGAATCAGAGCGAAATTGTTGAGTACAAGCTAATAGAAATCCAATAATTGACAATAAGACAATATGTTTAATCAAACACTTCATTCTTTTAGAGTTTCCAATTACATATTTTATGATACATATTTCACCCAAGTCAATCCTCAATGATCAGGCGAAGCCCCACATTATTGACACGCTGCCAGGGCAGATAAACACGGCGGGCAGTTGCTGTAGCATCTTTCGGACGGTCTATCCATGAACCGCCACGGGCCACGACCTGACGGGTATCAGCTGTCGCCTGGGCTTTTTCACTGTAAGGATAAGGAGCATACAGTGAACGAGTCCATTCCTGCAGGTTACCATGCATGTTGATCAGCCCGAACGGGTTCGGCCTGTAGTTATATCCATCGGACGGTATCATCATACCGTCATTGACCGTCTCAACTTTCGGCAGATAATTGTAATACGGGAACCAGGGATTATCCTTTGCCATCGGCTGCGGATCGATACCTGTTACCGCCATTTTTTCCAACTGGACATCCGCTAGGTTTTCATACGAGCCAAAGTTGGCATCCATCGCACCATACCAAAACGGCTGGTCGCTACCACCACGACAGGCCCACTCCCACTGCACTTCTGTCGGAAGCGTCACCTTCAATCCGGTCTTTTCCGAAAGTATATCGCAATACTTCATAGCTTCTTCATAGCTGACACGGATAACCGGCTGGTTCGGTTTATTGGCCGGATAACCGGGAGTTGTATGATCCTTCCAGAACTGTGCATAGATACGACTGTCATGCTCCGGAACCAACGCATTATACTGTTCGTTGGTCAACTCTTTTTCCGACATCCAGAAACCCTTTTTTACTTCGGCCTTGAATGCAGGGGCTTGATCCGGATAAGCATCATTCGTTCCCATTACAAACTTGCCTGCCGGTACACGTACGAAAGTGATCTTTACACCATCAGCCACTTCCACATCTTTCCGAAGTCCTGTTTCCTTTGATAACAGATTCTGAATATCTTCAGCCGTCAACGGCCATCTTTTCATCTTTACCGCTTTATGTTTTGCCGAAGTCACCTTTTCCGGCATTGCCGGACAGATTTCTCCTTTACCTTTCAGATAAGAAGCATAATCGGCCAACTCTTTACGCCAATCCACACCGGCATTGCCATATTTATCAGCCAGCTCCTTACGACGTGTATATTGGTCGTAACCATTCAACAGATCTGCATCGAATGTACCACGGCCCGGTGCATTCATATCAATCCACATAACCAGATGCTCCCATTCGTTGTCGGTCAGCTTCACATTATGATGTCCACGTTCCAACATACGAACAATCTCACTGGTAGAAGCATGGTACTCATACGGGCTCATGACATACATATCCGCTTCCGGCCCTTGGCGGTTCACATACGGATGGAAAGCCAGATAACTCTTCTGGAAATAACGTGTACCGCTCCAGTCGGTAATACCTACGGATGTCGTATCCTTGAAGTTCGGACGTTCCGGTTTGCTTCCATCGTGGCAAGCCACACAAGCACGATCAAGAATGGGTTGAATCTCATAAGCGAAAGTATAAGGGCGAACGCCGCCTTCCGCTATTTTCAATTCATGAGGTTGACGGGTAGAAGCCTGCACGCGTTTCGGAACAGGAATGGTATTCTGGTCTTCATGGCAACCGACACACGAAACGACTTCGCCCGGCATACCGGTCAGCCAGCTACGCATCCATTGTACGGCACGTCCGTTTTTATCCAACGGTTGCAAAGAAACAGGTGTATTGGCTGGAATCTTAAAGATAGCAGAGCCGTCTTTCTCCACAGGAACTGTACCCAGCAAACGCTTGATATCCCATCCTGCCTGGATACCGTGGTTATAATGATCGGATAATGTCCGGCGATACGCATACTCGTATGCATACACACGGAACGACTTGATCTCTCCACGCGGAACGCCTCTTAAGCCTTCGCCTTCATAGACATCCTGGATAAAGACAGTCGCTTCCTTTTCATTCGGTTTGATACGATCTGGGATTGCCGGAGGTATAGGAGTACTTTTCACCGGAACAGAATAGATCATACCGGCATCGTCGGCATTAGCAACCAATGTTAGGTTATCATAAATATCCACCAGGTAAATTCCCCAACGACTGTACGGAGACAGTTTGGCTGTTACCAAGAAAGTTTCGTCCGTCAGCGGATACGGTTTAATAAACTGCGGCCATACGCCGTTCACCAGTTCATCTTTTACTTCCGGAATGATCGGACGACCACGGAAAGGCAATTCCTGAATCATTCCTTTTTCTTCCTTACGGCTCTTTGCCGGATCAAAAATCATCAGACGACCGGAACGGGCCACTCCATGATGACCGGAGATAACTCCGACGAAACGGTTGGTATGCTTCGGTAACGGCTGCACATCGAAAATACTGTTCGGAAACATGGAACCGCTACCATACAGCGACTTCTGTTCGGTTCCGTCCGGATTCATGTGCATCACGATACGAGAGAAATAATGTGTCAGGTCGGTATACTCCCAACGGACATACATTACTTTTCCGTTTGCCATCACTACCGGATGCCAATTCGCATCCTGATCGAAAGTCAGACGGCGCAGGTAACCGTTACTGGGGTCATACAGAACCATATTACCAACCGCATCACTACCGTTTACACAAGGTACGCCTTGATAACCGATATTGGAGATCGCCAGCATACGTCCGTCAGGCAGATAGGTTCCATCGAAGAACTCCAGATCCGGTTCCGGGATATTGGTAACCTGCTTAGCCTCTCCGTTGTTGATATCCAATTCATGTACCTGCCATCTCCTTGTCGTATCCAAAGCGGTAAACATCAAACGTTTTCCGTCCCAGTTCAATACCAAGTCGGTAACGGAAGAACCGTCCACAGCCGGTTTATAAAGTACTTTCTCGCTCAATTCGCCACTTTGCAAGCCCGACAATTCAACCAGTTGAGCCTTAAAGTTCTTACGGCTGGCAGAACTTAGGTTCGACCAGTTGTTCGGCTGAATCCCCAGACTGCCCGCTCCAACGAAATTAGCTCTTTCGCCCAGATCGAACTTAACCGTCAACATTTTGTCGACATTCACATCCGGACTCATCAGCATCAACTTTCGTTTTAAAGTCAATGTTTTATTTGCCTTGTCGATAGCCTGAGCATCTCCGGTATAAATACCATCAAAACCACCAGCCAGCAACGACTTCAATTCACCGAAACGTTTATCCGCCAATACTGCATCAAATCCAGAACTTTTTTTCATGATACCTAAAGCCTCCTGAATAGCTTCCGGCTTCATCCATTCCAGTTCAGCCTGTATCTCCAAAACAGACAGTAAGCGGACTGTCAGATCTTTATATGCTGCCATCCGTTTGGATAGACTCGACTGAACAGCAGCCTTGTCCAGTTCGGTCTGAAAATAAGAGTCGTTCTTTAACTCTTTCATCATAGCAACCAGTTCCTTTTGGGTCCTGTCAAGCTGTTCAGAGGTAACTTCCTCCTTTATCTCACAACTGGGTTGTGCGGATAATGTACCTCCACTCAACAAACTGAAGGTCACACATCCTGTAATCAATAACTTCTTCCACATAGATGTTTATTTAATAACAAATTCGTCCATCGCTTTCCCATCCAGATACTCTTCATCCTGCGAAGCATACAGACCATCCATGATATAATCCACCTGCGGGAATGCAGCCAGTATTTTACGGATAAGTGTTGCTTTATCGGATTTATATATCGGAGCATTGGTATTCCACAATTGATCATGAATATCCTTTTCCGGTGCAGAAATGAGGATTTCTTTGATCTCCATCTGCTTCAGACGATTCAAATCGGCATCCAGACTGACCTCGTTATTCAACAGCAACGACAGGGCCGGAGCTAATGTAAAGTTCGGGCGGTTCACCTCCCCGACCAGTTTCTGAAGCCCCTCTATCGTATCAGGCGTACGGCCGACAGACTGTCTCAGCAACAAACGGATATTTTTCTTTGCCGCATAATCAGATAATACCTGGAAGGATTCTTTCAGCGAAGCATAAAACTGTTCCATCGTATAATTATTTTCGATGGTCCGCTGGGTAGAAATCAACAATTCGTCAGCACCTAGTATTTCCATCTTATCGATAACTCCTTTCATCGCCTCCATACTCTTCTGATAGAAAGGAGGATCATTATTTACAATTCTCAAATCCGGATACAGGTTCAGCCCCGAAGTCAGGTCGACCGTCATTTTCAGTTTCTGCCGTCCCAGCCAGCCGGCCTCCTGTTTCAAAGTCTCTTTTTCCCGGTTATGCAGATAACGCCAGTCGATCACGACACGGTCATAATGTTCGAAGAATGTCGGGCGTGAAAGGATTTCTTCCTTTACATCCTGGATATTACGCAGTACAAGCGCCCGTCCGATCGTATTCGCTACTGGAGTACTTTCCGGCATAACTGTCACGTCTGCCTTATTATCCAGGCAGACGCGGAAAATACGGACATTTCCACCAGCTATCGTATGGGCTGTGTTTTTACCAAACGATGTGTTCAGCATCACCTTAGGTGCATAGCCTACTGCCTGCATCTCCGAGCAATCGGTCGGTAATTCTTTGATATAAACTATTTTTCCCGCCTTTGTTCCGATCGAAAACTCTTTCGGTTCCCAAGACTCATTGGAGATCAGAACCGTATATTCGCCGTTTCCTCTCGTACAGGTCACAAGACTTAACTCCGGATTGGTTTCAAACAGTTGCACAGAAGTAAAAATATCTTCCATCAGTGCTTTCGTATGGTTCAGTATTGGATAAGGTTTATCCAACGGCTTTTCTTCCATCACCTTTACAGGCAATTCACATTGCGGTTGCTCTGTAACGCCATACGGAGAAGCGAGAACTGTCACTTTCCCTTTGCCTGCATTCAATTCGATGGCAGCCGGAAATTCATTACTTTTTTGCAATACAGTAGCGGAAGCCGGATAGATTAATTCGGCTAATGTGTAAGGAGCACGCTCCTTGAATGACTCACCTTTATATGTAATCGGTGCAGTACATACCTTTGTCTTTTCTCCGGTACGGATACCGGCTATTCCATCCGGCATGTTCTTCAATGAACCAGCCGTAATGACCAGATGACCACCAGCGTGTATATAGGCATTCAGTTTATCATTAATCTCCTGCCCCGGATGCAGTTCATCGGCAATGACCAATACCGGATATTGTTTCAATACCCACAGCGGGGCATCACTCATCAGACAGTCAGCAATATCTCCGTAAGGGTTCGGAGTGATAAACCCTCTTTCATCTTTATAATAGGAAGCATCCTGATAACCCGGATACAAAACATCAAGCATTCCGTCCGTCAGATAATCCGGCAACTCATACGGCAGATTCCCCCATACTTTATAAGCCTGTCTGGAATATAGATGACGCGGGAAAGACCAGCCGGAAAAGAAATCGGTCATCAATGCTACCGGTGTGTACATCACACCCGGATCACCGTATTTATCTACCCATTTAACCGCACTCTGCTGTATCTT
>OGDY01003407.1_pt1 | contig 12469 bp, 10 predicted proteins | sample 1570341 | NCBI WGS metagenome assembly OGDY01 (sample SAMEA2581972, study PRJEB24529) | metagenome | biome: Human gut stool | place: China | collected 2011 | reverse complement strand
GGTTGGTTGGTTGGTTGGTTGGTTGGTTGGTTGGTTGGTTGCAAGAATCGTGCCATTTATTTATATTTTTGTAATTATTTTTCATTTTCGCACGCATTGCAATGTCCTTTCCTGTGTCGTTTGCTTTATCTTTATGCTTGTTTACGGTTACCATTTTACATGAAAGAATTGGAAAAGTAAAGAGGTAATTTTTTAGGAGGTTTGGGAGGATTTTTAGGTTGGCGTCTCCCTTTTCCCCGTTACTTCGCTTTCTTCACCATGCATCTTTTCTTGAAGAAACAGATGGCATATTTGAGAATCGGCTGATAGCAGTCTTCTTCAAGCTGACTTTCGTATTTCTGCTCTTCAAGCTGCGCAAGCGCTTCCTCGCATTTCTTTTCCATTCCCTGAATCGTATCTGAAATTTTCAGTTCCAAAATCATTGCTCTGCCTCTGAATTTCGATTCCGTCATCACGATATCGGGTCTTCCGTTTCCGCTCTCGCGGTTAGACCTTACAAGATAGCCGCCGATATTCACAAGAAGTCCTGCCATAAAGCCATGATAGAAATTTTCCGCATAGTCGTAATAGCTGATGGCTTGGAAAAGCTGCTCATTGATGAAGTTTTCCGCCGCTTCGCAGTCGCCCGTCTCCAGCGCACGCACGAGTGGGCTGCGGTCGGTTTCTTTCATCCTTTGCTCGAACCAATAGGAAATGGAGTTTTTGTAAATCGTCTTAATCTCCGTATTCGGAATCGCCATGCTCAGATACAGACTCTCACCCGATTCATCCTTCCGTTCGCTCATTTTTTTCAAATAGCCTGTAAAGAACAAGAAGTTCCAAAGATTATCCTGCGTCTGATGAATATCGCCATAGGTAATGTCCTCATGCACCTGCTTTTCAATCGTGCCACCGTTAATCAAAGTTTCCAAATCTGCTTTTGCCTTCTGATCCGCCTCTCCCACCATTTCGCGAATGATGCTGTTAGAAGAGGTGTTCGACCAGTATGGAAGCGCAAACTGCGTAATCTTGCGGTCGCGGTCATATACATAGTTGATGATGCTCCACGGATTATAGATTTCGATGTCATTGAACAGATAACCGTCATACCACCGCTTCACCTCCGGCAGTTCTCCCTGCAGATTATAATAGGCAAGCATTTCCTCCACTTCGCTTTCGGTAAATCCGAAGCTGTCGCCGTACTCGGTACGCAGAACGCTGTCTATCTTTAAATTATTCAGTCCTGTGAAGATGCTTTCTTTACTGATTCTGAGGCACCCCGTGATTACACTTCTTTCAAGATATGGATTGGTCTTGAGGGCCGACTCAAAGAGCGAGCGGATGAAGTCAATCATTTCGTCATAAAATCCTCTGAAATATGCATTTTCAAGCGGTACATCGTACTCGTCGATGAGGATAATGGTGTTTTTGCCATGATATTTGAAAAGACATTCCGAAAGGAAGCCGAGTGCTTTTGCATACTCGTCCCTGCTGCCTTTTCCTAACTGAATTTTTTCAAATCTTTCCCGATTTCTCTGCGGCATTTCTCCCGCTAAAACATAACTGTGTCTTTGAAATTCTTTGCAGATTTCGTCTATAAGACAGGCATACGCCATCTCAAAGTCAGGCTGCTTCGCTGACTTTAAAGTCAGAAAAATTACAGGATACTGCTGGCTGTGCTTCATAATTTCTTCGCCGCATTCTGTAATTTTCAGTCCGTCAAAAAGATAACCGTTATCGACTTTCTCGCCTTTTTCCGTAACTTCATCCTCGAAAAAGCGGCGAATCATAAACTGATTGAGGGTTTTACCGAAGCGCCGCGGACGGGTAAACAAAGTTACCATTGCATTGCTTTTAATCAATTTCTGTATCATCAGAGTTTTATCCACAAAATATCCGTCTTTATCAATAATTGTTTTAAAATCCTCCATTCCGATGGAAATTTTCTTTTTTACAGTATCGCTCATTTCTTCACGCTCCTTTCGGGAAGTCTGTGTTTTCTGTCCGTTCCACACTTTATATTCATAGTATACTTGATTTTCGGAAAAGAAACAACAGAAAATCCGAAAGCCCGGCGGGTTCTTTTACCCCACCAGCTTCGACAGCCGCACATCCTCAATTGTGCAAAATTCTTCTTTATTATCCTCGATGTACTTCATAATGTCATCCCGTGAGCCGTAGAGATAGAAGTTCTTCGTCATAAATGTCTCTGTATTTTCTGCGTCTGCAAGCGCATCATTGATATGCCGAAGCGCAACTTCACCGGGGGCCCAAGAGCTTCCCCAGCTGATTCCCAGCCCGTTCCACAATGCGTGATTTTCGGATAAAAGCTTCAGATTGTTAATATAAGCTTCTCGAAGCTGCGATGCGTTCATATCGGCACGGTCTTTGTCACCTTCATACAGAACTGCACCCTTAAAAGAAATGCCACCCATGAATCCATCGCTTTTCGTATCCATCTGCGCCCACACGGGTTCCAGATTTCTCCCTCGAAGTTCAAGCACATTATCAAGTTTTACAGATTTATGAAGCTGCACCTGAAGCAGGATTCGTGCTGATTTCGGCAGCTCCGCCAAATCTTCAAGCTCGCTGTCATTGTATTTTGCAAAGTCCGTTATGCCTCCATCACCTGCATTTGCAATGGTTGTGTGAGCAGTATAAATAAGCACTCCGTCGGTATCGCTTTTCACGGACAACTCTCCACGCACCATTTCTAAAGAAGCATTCATTTTCCCCACAAGAAGCCGCTGCGTGCGCGTACCTAAGCACAGCGGAATTTCATACTTTCCGAAGCCTTTTTTCTCAATTTCGCCAATCATATACAGCCTCGTCTGCGGGTATACGGTCTCGACATATGCCGAAAGCGTCTGAAACAGCCGGCTTGCATACCCGTCCTTCGCCTCATCTGCCTTAATCGGATTTGTGTTGCACAGATTCATAATCGGATTCACCCCGAGAAAAATAAGAGCGACGATAAGCAAAACAACCAGCACAACTTTCAGCGAAGTCCGAACCATCATCTGTTTCACTCTTATTTCGATCAGACGGTCTAAATCCACTTCCGGCTCCATCTTCATATCTTCCAGAACAAGGTCAAATTCATCTCTTTTCTTTTCGGTATTATTCATTTGCGTCCTCCTCATTTTCCATCATTTTTATCAGCGCCTTCTTTGCGCGCGACCGTATCTGCCTTATATTCGCCTCCGTCATTGCGTGCGCTTTCGCAATCTGTGCATCGTCGAACTCCAGATAAACGCTTTCAATCATAATCGTCCTCTGCCGCAGTGGCAGTGACGCAATCATAGCCGCAAGCCGGGCTTTTTTCTCGTTGTGAATCAAACTTTCCAGTATGTCATAACAATCCGCTAAATCCATCATTTCCGGCTCATTGTCCGCGCGATATTTTTCCGCTCGAATCGAATTCAGAAAATCATTTCGGATTACGCGGTTCGCCCATGAAAGGAAGCTCCCCGAAGGCTTATACGACAAAATCGCCTTCAGAAATGCGTTCTGCACCAAGTCCTCTGCCGCCTGCCTATCATGTGTATACGAACAGGCAATGATCATGAGCGGTTCGTAGTATCTGCTATAAAGTTGTTCAATCAGTCCGCTTTTATTCATCTGCCGTTCTCCCCTTCTACTTATTAAACACTATACCATAGAATTTGTGACAGGATAAATAAAAAAAAGCTGCCGCCCCGGTCGATTTCTCAATCAACTAAGCCGTCAGCTCCTGATTTTTAATAATGATATCCCTTCCCATAAAAGCTCTTTTCGCTCAGGAGGAGGAATTTGTTAGTTCCGGTACCTTCGTTGTAGGTCACATCCGTGTAGTACCATTTGCTTCCGATTTTGCTGCGGTTCCACATATGCGGCTCAAAATCTGTTTTGCCCGGACCGGAGGTTGCCATGCCGCCAATCGATTCCGTTTCAATTCCCGCCCGTATGCACATTAGACGGAAAAGCCCTGCGAAGCCCTGACACACAGCCTTCTTATTGTCCAAAAGCCCGAGGAAGCTGTAAGATGCTTTCCGGTATTTGTAATCATACGAATAGCTGCGCACGATATATTTATTGATGCCTTTGACCTTTTCCTTTTTGGTCTTACAGCCTTTCGTCGCGGTTTTTGTAATGCTGCAAATCTTCTTGTAATACTTCACCGCCTTTGCCGAAGCGTTCGATTTCACAGCGGGATTGAGAATCAGCCGCTCAACCTGATACTCCGTGCCGTATTTGAAATCCACATCGATCTTTGCGACATCTTCTTCAATTGCCGTGTTCATCTGTGTGCTGACGGAATCGCCCCATTTTAAGGAATATACATTTAAAACCTCATACAAATGCTCGGTCGTGACAATTTTAAGCTTCGGAAGCAGATTTTCCTTCGCATGCATGTACACCGAATACAAGGTATCCGCATCGCTGACTGTCATGCCCTCCGTGTAAGTCACGGGAACGCGTTTGAATTCCGTTTCATAAACACCGTGTCCCGCAGGAGTATCGTCCCAGATGTTTGCAAAAAGGCTTTTGTCAACGTTCATTTTACCGCAGAAAGTGTCGTAAACCGTAAGATCCGCGTGGCTGCCTTTATAGGTTCCGCCCGTCACCGTCAGATCCAAATCGCCCTGCACAGAGAGCGCATCATATCCCGTGAAACTGCCGCCCGAGATTTGGATTTCGGAACTGTAGAGTCCGGAATAGCCCGCCACAGCGCAGGATTTTTCGGATTTGAAAATTCCTCCGCTGATCAAAAGTCTGCCGCCTGTCACATCGCAGCAGCTATATACGCTGCTGAAAGTACCGCCGCTGATTTTGACGGTCGTTTTCGTGGAACCGAGAACACTGATTGCCCCACGGCTTCCCGTGTTTCGAACAAGACCGCCGCCCTTGCTGTCGGAAATCGTCAGCCTGCCGCCCTCGACCGTAATCAAAGCGTCAATCCCGACATTCCCTTTGATGGTATGTCCGTTTAAGTCAAGACTCTTGGTTTTGCTCCGCATGACAATCGCTTTGGTTAATCCCTTGATGTCCGCAGTCAGCTTGTACGAGCCTCCTTCAGCGGAAGTCAGCGCTTTTCGAAGAGTCGAAGCACTCGAAATCGATTTCACGCTCGCCGCCTGCGCGGTCTCTGCGCCGCCAAACCCAAGCCCGAAGCCTTCCGGCAGGAAAGCTGTCATCACTGCCGCCGCCAAAAACAGGCAGGCAGCCTTCTTCAAAAGCTTTCTCATTTCAAACATCCTTTCTTACAAGCACACGATAACCATTATTAATATTTATTTCTTCCAGCTGCTCTTAAGACCGATAATCTCGTTGAACACCGGATTTTCTTTTCTGTAAAGCTTCGAGTCCGCCACGAAATATCCGTGTCTGAAGAACTGGAATCTTTCGCCCGGCTGAGCCTCAAGCACCTTCGGCTCTGCATAGCATACGATTTCACGCATCGTGTCTTCGTTTGCCACCATTTTGCCGTCCTCGCCTTCGCTCATAAGATAGTCGAACTGGCGAATCTTAATCGGAACTGCGGTCGCCGCGTCTACGAAGTGAATCGTACCCTTGACTTTGCGTCCCTCAAATCCGCTTCCGGACTTGGTCTGCGGGTCGTATGTGCAGTGCAGCTCTTTAATCGAGCCGTCTTCGTTCTTTACTGCTTCCTGACAGGTGATGAAATATGCGCCTTTCAGACGGACTTCGTTGCCCGGGAAAAGTCTGAAATACTTCTTTGCGGGCACTTCCATGAAGTCCTCGCCGTCCACCCAGATTTCTCTCGAGAACGGAATATCACGAACGCCCATTTCCGGTACTGCCGGATTGTTTTCCACTTCGCAAAGCTCGCTCTGTCCCTCAGGATAGTTCGTAATAACAACCTTAATCGGGTCGAAAACAACGTTTCTCGTCTCAACCTTTTCCTTGAGGTCGTCACGCACGCAGTGCTCCAGCAGGGAAACATCAACCGTGCTGTTTGCTTTGGAAACGCCGATTTCCTCGCAAAATCTGCGGATTGCCTCCGGTGTATACCCTCTGCGGCGGATTCCCGCAATGGTCGGCATTCTCGGATCATCCCAGCCGTCAACCACGCCGTCATCCACAAGTCTCTTCAAATATCTCTTCGACATTACCGTATTCGTCAGGTTCAGTCTCGCAAACTCAATCTGCTGCGGAGGAGCACTCCACCAGCCAACTTCCGCAAGAACCCAGTCGTAAAGCGGTCTGTGGTCCTCGAACTCGAGCGTGCAGATGGAATGCGTGATTCCTTCAATCGCATCTTCAATCGGGTGCGCAAAGTCGTACATCGGGTAAATGCACCACTTGTCCCCTGTGTTATGATGAGTTGCATGCGCGATACGGTAAATGATCGGGTCTCTCATATTGATGTTAGGCGATGCCATGTCAATCTTCGCTCTGAGCACCTTTTCGCCGTCCGCATATCTGCCTTCCTTCATTTCCTCGAAAAGCGCAAGATTTTCCTCTACGCTTCTGTTTCTGTAAGGACTCTCTTTGCCCGGCTGTGTGAGCGTACCCCTGTACTCCTTGATTTCCTCAGGCGTAAGGTCGCAGACATAGGCTTTGCCCTTCTTTATCAGTTCAAGCGCCGCTTCGTACATTTTGTCGAAATAATCGGACGCCCAGAGTCTCTTATCCCACCGGAAACCAAGCCATTTCACATCTTCTTCAATGGAGTTGATGTATTCAACATCCTCTTTTACCGGGTTCGTGTCGTCATATCTGAGGTTGCAGGTGCCGCCGTACTTCGCCGCTGTGGAAAAGTTCAGGCAGATGGATTTCGCGTGTCCGATATGCAGGTAGCCGTTCGGCTCCGGCGGAAAACGCGTGCACACCTTATCCCCGTATTTGTGACTTTCTAAGTCTTTTTCAATAATGTTGTGAATAAAATTGGTTTCTCCCATAGTTTTTTCCTCTCAAAAAATATTCTATTCTATATAATATCACTATTTAAGCCATTTATCCAGCAAAAAATGCCCATTTGACTAAATTGCGGAAATAAAGTATACTAAAGTTAATATACATATAGGAGGAATACTGAAAGTGAGGAAGAAACACTTGTTAATGATAGGCATGGTGGTGATTTGCACCGCTGCTGTTATATTTTTCTGCGGCTGCCGAGACAGTTCGCAGCAGGCATCCGGCGCAGCAGGCGCGGTTGATACCGTAGTCAATGTCGACGAGCCTGCGGATTCACAGGGAGAAGTTGTCGCGACCGCTGCGAAAACAACGACTAAGAAATCAACGACCAAAACAACCAAGAAAAAGAAAAAATATAATGAAGAGGCTCCTTGGGAGTCCTTCGACATGTACGGTCTGCCGGATAAGCTCGACCTTCTGAAGAAAGATAAGGGCGATGTGCTCGTTCTCGTAAACAAGCTCCACGCCGTATCGAAGAACTACAAGCCGACCGATATGGTTGCGATTAAGGGCAGCTACACGACAAATCAGGGACTGGAAATGAAGGCTGACGCTTACAAAGCCTTCAAAAAAATGAGAAAAGCCGCCAAAGCTGACGGCATCCGTTTCAAAATCTGCTCTGCATACCGTACCTACAGCACGCAGAAATGGCTTTACAACAACTATCTGAACACCATGGGCAAGAAGCTCCGCGACATCCGCTCCGCATATCCGGGCAGAAGCGAGCACCACACGGGTTATGCCATCGACCTCGTAACGAAGTCCACAGGCTGGACTCTCACGCAGGACTTCGCGAAGACTTCCGAAGGCAAGTGGATTAACAAGCACTGCGCGGAATACGGCTTCATCATCCGTTACCCGAAGGGCAAAACCGATATTACAGGCTACGATTATGAGCCTTGGCATCTGCGCTATGTCGGTGTTGATGCCGCTGAGGAAATCACAGAGCAGGGCATTACTCTGGAAGAGTATCTGAAGAGATAATATCCGCTGTCTGAATTTTAATTGCCTTTTGCAAATCGCTGAAAGCAAGTTCAATCTGAAAACCAATACGACCGCCGCTGAAGAAAATCGTTTCGTAATCAGCGGCGGTTTTGTGTATCGTCGTCGTAAAGAATTTCTTCATCCCAATCGGACTGCATCCGCCGTGAATATATCCCGTGAGCGGCAGCAGTTCTTTTGATTTTATCATCTCAATCGACTTCTCTCCGACCGCTTTCGCCGCCTTCTTTAAGTCCAATTCTTCTGCCACCGGAACCATGAAAACATAATAATTCTTGCTTTTCCCCTGCGTAACGAGTGTTTTAAACACTCTTCCAGGCTCTTGGTTCAGTACCTCGGCAACTTCCACGCCGCTGACCGCATCCGTATCGGTATAGGTATGCTCCTTATATTTAATTTTCAGCGCGTCCAGTCTACGCATGGCGTTCGTTTTTTCTACTTTTGTTTTCATTCTTCCGTTCTCTTCCATTGAATATTTAGGGTCTTTTTACCCTTTTTATTCAATCAAATTATACGACTAATTAATGCAAAAAGTCAAGGCACCCCTTGCGAGGTGCCTTGATATCGTTCATTTCGTAATTATCTGTGCGTGCAATTATCTTTCAACTACGAGTGCAGTTCCCATACCGCCGCCGATGCACAATGTAGCAAGACCGTACTTGGAATCTCTCTTCATCATTTCGTAAATCAGAGTAATTAAGATTCTGCAGCCGGAAGCTCCGATTGGGTGTCCGATAGCGATAGCTCCGCCATTTACGTTTGTCTTTTCAGGATCTAATCCTAAGTCTTTTCTTACTGCCAGGGACTGAGCTGCGAAAGCTTCGTTTGCTTCTACTAAGTCCATATCAGCAACTGTAAGGCCGGCCTTCTTTAATGCTTTTTCGGAAGCAGGTACAGGACCAACGCCCATGATGGATGGGTCAACGCCTGCGGAAGCATAGGACTTGATTGTGCAAAGCGGCTTGATTCCCAATTCGTCAGCCTTTTCCTTGCTCATTACTACTACAGCAGCACCTGCATCGTTGATACCGGAAGCGTTAGCAGCTGTAACAATACCGTCCTTCTTGAAAGCGCCTTTTAATTTAGCAACTTTTTCGATAGTTGTTCCGAATTTAGGGAATTCGTCTGTATCGAAGATGATTGGATCGCCTTTTCTCTGCGGAATTTCAACCGGAACGATTTCATCTTTGAACTTGCCTGCTTTGATTGCTTCTTCAGCTCTGTTCTGGGAGATTACGGAGAATTCGTCTAATTCTTCTCTTGTGATTCCCCACTGTTCAGCAACATTTTCAGCAGTGATACCCATGTGGTATCCGTTGAATGCGTCCCAAAGGCCGTCGTTAACCATCATGTCAACCATCTGAGCGTTGTTCATTCTTGCGCCCCATCTTGCAGCCGGCATAGCGTAAGCTGTAGCGGACATGTTTTCTGCACCGCCTGCAACTACGATATCAGCATCGCCTGCTTTGATGATCTGAGCAGCAAGTTCAACAGCTCTTAATCCGGAACCGCAAACTTTATTAATTGTCATTGCAGGAACTTCGATCGGAAGGCCTGCATCAAGTGTCATCTGTCTTGCAACATTCTGGCCTAATCCGCCCTGAAGAACAGCACCCATGATAACTTCTTCAACCATTTCAGGCTTGATTCCTGCTCTTTCAACGGCAGCCTTGATAGCGATAGCGCCTAATTTTCTTGTAGGGATTCCCTTTAAGGAACCGCCAAAGCTTCCGATTGGTGTTCTTGCTGCACTTACAATTACAACTTCTCTCATTCTTATGTATCCTCCTTAAGATATATTGTTTCTTTTCGCCGCATACCGCGTCTCTTTCTGTATGCAGTTCTATTTAATCACACAATAACACAAAAATCAAGAAATTTTGGTTAAAATTTTAACAAAACCCTTGTATTTTTTGAAATACATCTACCGTATATATTACCATACCACCTGAAAAATGCAAGGTCCGGCGCAAAAGTAGTTTATTTAACAAGGTGTTTGAGGCGAGCATGTTTACTTCGGTTTAATCGGCTTTCTGCGGACTTGGAAAGTGCTTGCATTTTCTGTAAAAACGTATGCCCTCCCTCAGAGGTATTTCACAGGCAACAAGTAGCGAGCAGCAGCCGTGCACATCTGTGTTGTGGTAGTCTAAAAGTAGACACGGGGGGGGGTATTTTGTGAATCTATTTTAGGGAGGCGTCAGGTCCTTCCGTAAAAAAAATACGGCATATAAAAAGTGCAGAGTGACCTTAATAATATCACCCTGCACTCTTACTGTACACTTCTGTTTCAAAGTTCTTACCGTATTATAGCAAAATATTTTTCCCCCATCATCACCGGCTTGTAGGAAAGTTTGGTCTGTCTGAGATTCTGAAGGCCCATGTCCTCTTCACGATTCACATAAATCGTTTCCTCTGGAAGCCGTCTGCAAAATTCATTGTTGATTGCCTGATAGAGCCCTCTGATTCTGTCGTCGGCCTTTTCCACATGCACCAAGACGGTCTCTTTGCTGTTTGTTTTCGCAAATTCGCCAAGCGTTACGGCTTCGATTCTGCCGTCGATGCGAATAACACCTGACAAAAGCCCCTTTCCGAGGAACTTAAGCAGTTCCCGTATCGCTTCCGTTTCCATTTCAAGGATTTCTTTCCATTCTTCCGGCGTTTCTCCGAGCTTGTATTCATTCTTGCTTTCAATGTATGCCATGATTTCTCCGGCATCTTCGGGTTTCGCTTCCTCATACGCAAACTCGTAATTCTTGAGGAAAAAGTTTAAATGATTCTTTTTCTGATGGAGCTTGCGCCCGCTCAGATTGATCAGGTCCTCTTTCAGGTAAATATAATCGTCCTCATCTCTGTCATGTTCGACGAAAACTTTTCCGGGAAAACACTCTTCGAGGTATGGCACAAGCGATTTCGGAATCAAACTCAAATATAAGTCCTGCCCCTTGGCATGAAACAATTTTTTCGCCTCAAGGAGCGTTTCGCGGAGGGACTCTACGTCATAGGAACCGGTCCTTGTCAGAGGAAAAGACATAAAATATCTTTTGTCTTCCTCCGGATCCAGCTCGCCGAGAGCACCTATGCAAAGGTAGTCCCCGATTATCTGCCAGCTGATCTTATGTGTGTTTCTCCACATATAATTTGCTATGAATGTATGTCCTGAGGATTTATAATCATATCCGTCAAAGTACGAATTCAGCAGGTTGATGTCCTCCTCGGACAAATTATCAAAAGTTCTCTCAAATATCATGCCTTACGTATTCTGTAATTCCCTTTCGTTTTTTCTTATTTTACAAGTGCAGAAATTGCCTTAAACTCCGGTGCCTTAGCACCTCCCAGAAGTTCATACAATACGCTTTCAAAACTTGTCAAAATTACGCCTGCCTGTGCAAGCCTCTGCAATGTAATTTCTTTATTCTTCGGATCTCTGGACTGCACACAGTCAGTTACCAAAGCTACCTCGTAGCCATCCCGGAGAAGATCAATTGCCGTCTGCTCCACGCAGATATGTGCTTCAATGCCTGCCAGGATTACGGTTCCCTTGTCACTTGCCTCGATCGCTTCGACGAAAGTGTTTTCACCCAGGCAGCTGAAGGAAGTTTTTTCAACCGGTGTAAAGTCTCCGATTGCCTCTGCGATTGATGGCACCGTTGGGCCAAGTCCCTTCGTATACTGCTGCGTTACAATCATCGGAATGCCAAGCTCGCGCATTCCCTTTACAAGCTTGACAACACGCGCTTCAAGCTGTTCGCAGTCATGCATTGCCGGCAAAAGTCTTTCCTGAAAGTCAATCGCCACAAAAATTGCATCATCTCTTTCTATTTTAAGCTGTTTCAATCTGTTAAACAATCCTGCCATTTTATTCTACCTCCATAACTTTCCCGATTGCGTCATTAATTACCAAGTCAGCCTTGCCGTCATACGGGGTAGGCTGTTTGTTTATCAGTACCAATTTCTTACCACAAAAATAGCGAATCAAACCCGCCGCCGGATAAACAACCAGCGAAGTTCCTCCTATAATCATGGTATCTGCCTTCTCAATCGCATTGATTGCTCCCATCATGCAGGCCTCGTCCAGTGCTTCTTCGTAAAGAACGACGTCCGGTTTGATGATGCCGCCGCATTTCGGGCAGATCGGAATATTTCCTCTGCAGTTTGCCTCATCCATGATGAAATCCGTGTCATAGAATTCCCCGCAATCCATACAATGATTGCGAAGAACCGAGCCATGAAGTTCGTATACTTTTTTGCTTCCGGCTTTTTGATGAAGGCCGTCAATGTTTTGTGTGATTACAGCCTTGAGTCTGCCTTCTTTTTCAAGATACGCAAGTGCCTTGTGTGCATTGTTTGGCTGTGCGTCTCTGTAAATCAAATTCTTTTTGTAATAGTCAAAGAAAGTATCGGGCTGCTGCATGAAGAAGCTGTGCGAAAGCATTTCTTCGGGACTTCTTCCGTATTGCTGCTGTGCGTTGTACAAGCCCTTTTCGGAACGAAAGTCGGGTATATTGCTTTCCGTTGAAACTCCCGCCCCGCCGAAGAAGACCACATTACCACTGTTATCTATTATCTC
>OGDY01003405.1_pt1 | contig 12479 bp, 10 predicted proteins | sample 1570341 | NCBI WGS metagenome assembly OGDY01 (sample SAMEA2581972, study PRJEB24529) | metagenome | biome: Human gut stool | place: China | collected 2011 | reverse complement strand
AAGTCCGGGCAGAAAACTGTTCGGACTTTTCTCATATAGTCCAAAGTTGCGGTAGAAATGTTCACAAGTTTTATGGTATAATTTGAATACAAAATTGAGAAACAAATCGGAATTTAATGGTGAGATATAATGATTGAAATTAGATATGTACAGTTAGACGACAAAAAATTTTGGTATGGACTTGATAGACACTTGCCTGATAATGAATTTGAGAAAAAAGTTCGTGATAAGCAGGGGTATGTTTTGTTGGAAGATAATATACCGATAGGATTACTAAGATTTAATCTTTTTTGGGATAACATACCGTTTTGTACGATGTTGTTCATTGATTGGAAGTGTCAGAGAAAAGGGTTTGGGAAAATACTTATGGAATACTGGGAAGAAGATATGAAATCAAAAGGATATGATATGGTATTGACTTCTACACAAGTCGATGAAGAAGCACAGCACTTTTATAGAAAATTGGGCTACAAAGATTGTGGAGGTATTATTATAGACATTCCAAAACATAAGCAGCCAATGGAGATGTTTTTAGTAAAGATAATTTGATAAATTCAAGTTTGTCGAGAAGTTAAGCCGGAGCAAATCCCTTTAGGAACTAAAGGGCGCACTTCTATACTCTCCTATCGGGAATATGTGCGTCCTGGGTCGCTTCATTCTCCGTCAGCAGGAGGATACTGCATGACCGAGAATGTTGCGTCACGACCTTCCGTCAAGGTGGCTACACCCCCTTGCGCTGCTAAAGCGGCTATCCCCTGTGGACTTGCCGTCCGCAAACGGTTTTGACAAACCGTTTGCCGCCAGCAAGTTTGAAGATTAGACATAAACAAATCCTCCGCATGGTCTAAGCCATACGGAGGATCAACTGTTTTACGGACACCCGTCTATTGATCAAGCGGCGTTTTTTCGTATAGCTCCAATCAGATGAAAGCGCGCTCGCCGAAGATGGCGGTGCCGACGCGCACGATGGTGGAGCCTTCTTCGATGGCGTAGGCCATGTCGTGGGTCATGCCCATTGACAGTTCGGTGCAGTCGGCCGTGCCTTCGGCACCGGAGGCAAGAATCTGGTCACGAGTGCGGCGCAGATGCGCGAAGCCCGCACGAATCGTGCGCTCATCATCCACATGGGCACCAATAGTCATCAATCCCTGCAAGTGCAGTCCGCCCATCGCACCGATGCGCTGAGCCAAGTCGATGGCGTGGCTGGGTGCGCAGCCGGACTTCGATTCCTCGCCGGATTCGTTCACCTCCAGCAACACGCCGACCGTGATGCCGCGCATGGTGGCGCGGCGGGCGATCTTCTCCGCCAGTTCGATGGAATCCACGGATTCGATGGTGTCCACCGCCGGCAGCACCTTGCCGATTTTATTGGCTTGCAACTGGCCGATGAGGTGGAACGGAATGTGGTGGGCAGCATCGGCCGCGGCACCTCCCTCGGTCTCAACCACGCCCAATGAATACCCGCGTTCGGCCAGCAGCCGGGCCAGTCCCGGCGCTTTGACAACAATCTCCTGCGGCCGGTTTTCGCCGATTCTATGAACACCAGCATCGATTGCAGCCAGAATCTCCCCTACATCACGGGTTTTGGTGGCGGCCAGCAGATGCACTGACCCGGCTTCACGCCCGGCGACTGATTCGGATTCGGCGATGCGGTCAAGCACCCGATGCACACCGTCAGTGATTTCACGCGCGCGCGACTGCTCGATAACCTCATTTGCGAGGTCCTTATGCTCCATGTATGCCGTCATTGCTGTTCTCCCCGGTGAATCGACACTCCATCATACCCATACGGGAAGGCGTTGCGCCGGCGCCTCATCGCTTCTTGGTTTTGCGCCCCTTTAAGTAGATGTCGATGACGATCCATACGCCGAGGGCGAAGGCCACGACGTAGCCCATGAAGCCGATGACCGGAATGCCGAAGATAATCGGCTTCATGCCGGCGTAGTAGACAATCGACGAGCCAACGAACAAACCGACCACAATCAGGGCCATCGTCAGACGATTCACCATATCCGAAAGCAGCTGGAACGGCTCTTCGGAGCCGACCAGTTCCATGTTGACGCGCAACTGACCACGGGTCAGCATACGGGCCACGGTCTTGAGTTCGGTCATGGTGCCGAGCGTGGCATGCAAAGCCTGATGTCCCTCAACGCCCAGCGACTTGATCTCGTCTTTGGTGGCGTTCTTCAGCGATTTCGACGTGGCGATATGGTCGGAAATGATTTCGATCATATTCACATCAGGAATGAACTCGTCCAGCAAGCCTTCGAGCGTAACCAACGCGCGGCCGACGGTGGTCACCGTACTGGGCACCTCGATGTTGTGGCGGCCGGCCATCTGCGTCAGTGCGGTCAGGAAGGCGGCAATGTCCAGTTCGGCCAGATCCACGGTGCCGAATTCCTTGACGATCACGTCCAGATCAGCCAGCAGTGCTGGGTAGTCCTCCGGATCGGCCTCGGTGCCGGCAAATCGCAGCAGCCCCTCGGCCAGAGCGGGCGAATCCTGTTTGGCGACGGCGAAAATCATTTCTTTGAGGACTGCACGGGTGCGCTGGTCGAGCCGACCGGTCATACCGAGGTCGATAAGTACGATCTGGCCGCCCCGGATGATGATATTGCCGGGATGTGGGTCAGCGTGGAAGAAGCCGTCGTCGAGAATCTGCGTGGCGTAATTGTCGACGAGCTTGGTGCCGATCTCCTTCAAGTCATAACCAGCATCGACGAGCCGGCCCGGGTGGGAGACGGAGATGCCGTCGATGTACTCCATGACCACCACATGCTCGGTGCACAGTTCGGTGTACGCCGTCGGGCAGTCCATGTATTTGAATCGGGCGGCGAAACGCTTGAATTCGGCGAGATTGCGGGCCTCGATCAGAAAGTCAGTCTCCGATTCGAAGGTGTCCCACAGCTCCTCGACCACGCCCTTCAGGTCCACGATCTGTGAGGTGCGAATCACCTTAGTGGCGGCCTTGGCTATGGAGCGCATGATGGAGACGTCCTGGGCCATGGTTTCGCGCACACCCGGGCGCTGCACTTTAATGGCCACATCTTCGCCGGTTTTCAGCGTGGCGCGATGCACTTGCGCCAGTGAAGCAGAGCCCAACGGCTTGGGGTCGATATGCGCGAACACCTCGTCGGCGGGACGCCCGTATTCGGCGGCAAGCACATCCAACACCGTGGAATACGGCATCGGGTCGGCGTCGGCGCGCAGTTTGGCGAGTTCGTCGCAGAAGCTTTGCGGCAGAATCTCGGAGCGCATCGACAGAATCTGGCCCACTTTGACGAACGTGGGGCCGAGCGCCTCGAACATGAGGCGCATTTTGACCGGAGTCAGGCCGTGCAGCACGTCGAATTGCTCGACGATTCTGGTGATCTGCCCCAGTCGTTTGATCTTGCCACGACGCGTCAGATGGTAGCGCGTGGCGAAATCGTTCCTGCGTCCGAACAGTGCCAGCGTTTCGTCGGATACGCTCGGAGTCGCCTTGGTAACGGTCTGCTTGAGCGTGTCCGACGTGTCGACGGACCGGTTCGCCGCCGCCTCACGTTCGGCTTTCGCAGGCGTCAGAATAGGGTCGACCCTGCTGGAAAGCGGGGTCGACCCTGATTCCGGCGTAGCGCGTGTGGGCTTGGTCACTCGGCCTTGCCCTCGTCAGCGGGCTTGTCGGCGGCACTGGTGTCGGCTGCGGCAGCAGCTTTGTCGCCGGCTTCGGCGGCGGCCTTCTTGGCGTCATCCACCGTCTCGCTCACCTTGCGCTTGAGCTCGGTGTTCAGCGCCTTGCCCTGCTCGACCGTAATCTCACCCTTCTTGACGAGTTCGTCGACGAGCTCGCTGCTCTTCTCGTATCCGGTGGCAAGGGCTCCGATGCCCGCCAGCAGGACCTTGCGCAGGCCATCACCCAGAAGATCAAAATCAGCCATGATACCCCTCCTTCGAGGTCCGACATGGCCTGGTGCCATGTCTCGTACCACCAAGCCTAGCGCAAACAACAGGGCAATGTACTAGACCCTCAGACTGATTTCGACTGATTTTTCGCTGATTGGTACTTACCGAGGACTCACCGAGAATTCACCGAGGACGTTCGGCGGCAGCCTTGCGCGCGTTGGTGGCTACTTGATCGAGCCGGGCGAGCTCCTTGGCTTGTTCGGGGGTCTGATCGGACGTATCGAACGTACCGTAACGACGAGTCACGGCAGTTTCGATAAGGAAATCGCTGATGGCGGGGTTTTTAGGCAGCAACGAGCCGTGCATGTAGGTGCCGATCACGTTGTGCACGCGCGCGCCCTCGGTATGGTCTTCGCCATTGTTGCCTCGGCCGTCCTGATTGACGGTGCCGAGTGGCTGAACGCCTTCGCGCAGGAAGGTCTGGCCGGAGTGGTTCTCGTAGCCAATCACATCGCCGAACTGGTCGGAATGCTCAACAAGATTGCCGATCATACGCACGTTCTGGCCCACGGTATAAGCACCGATAACGCCGATGCCGTCCAGACGGGTGCCGTCCACGGTTTCAAAGTACTCGCCGAACAGCTGGTACAGGCCGCAGATCATCAGCATCGGCGTACCGTCTGCGGCAAGCGAACGCAACAGGTCGGCGCAATGGTAGAAGTCGTCGATGATTTTCTTCTGGCCGGTGTCTTGGCCGCCGCCTCCCAGAATAAGGTCCACCTGGTCGGGCCAGTCGTCGCCTTGATTGTACTGGTGGACGACCGGTTCATAACCGTACAGTTCCAGACGGCGGCGGATAGTCAGCACGTTGCCGGAATCGCCGTAGATGTTCATGTCTTTGGGATACAGGGACACCACATCAATTGTTCTGGCCATGTCACGTTCTCCTTGTCGATGTCTTCCCGCTGACGGGAAGCGTCTTATTCCTCACCATGTCCTCCCGCAGGCGGGAGGTGGCGCGCGGGCGCTAGAGGATAGTTACTTGCCCACGCCCGCGTCCCGTACTTCGGTGATGCGGCCCAGTACGGCGCGGGTTTTGAGCATGGCGGTGTAGGTGCAGTAGATGTGCTTGCGTGTGCCGGGATTGGCGTTGACGAATGCGGTGACGGCCTGTTCGAGGTCGGTGTTCGTATCGGCGACTGGCACTTGGTCATACCCCAGGCGCAATGCCATGTCCCAGGCACGCACGCCGGAGACCATGGCGACACCGGACGCGCGCAGGGAAGTGAAGTCCACGTCCCACAGCCAGCTCATGTCGCGGCCGTCGGCATATTCGTCGTTGATGGCGATCATGGTGTCCGCGTTGGCCGGGTCGAAGCTGGCGAGCGAGAGGCGGAAGCCCATCGGGTTCTTGACCAGCAGCAGTTCGACCGGGGAACCGTTGACGTCGATGACCTCGCCACGGCCGAAAGCCGGCGTGACGCGGGAAACGGCGGCGATGAGCTCGTCGGCGGACACGGCGCAGGCGTTGGCTGCGGCGGTGGCCTTGGATGCGGCGGCATTGTCTTGCATCACCGCACGTACCACGGCGAGCGCGGCGGCCGCGTTGTACAGGTTGTAGACGCCTTCAAGCTTGACGTCGGTGGCGTAGCCCTGACCGTCCATCTGGAAGGTGGCCTTGTGGTCGCCCACTGCGGTAAGTGTCACGTCGGCGGGAAGTTCTGCCGTGCCTGCGGAAGCTCCTCTCAGTTCGCTTCGCGGACTGAGGGGAGTTCTGGCTGAGGGGAGCGGCCCGGCCACACCTTCCACCGACACGGTCGTGGCCATGTCGTCATCGGACGGGAAATAGCGGCGCAAATCGTCGGCGAGGCCGAAGTATCGCACGGTGGTGCCAGCCGGGGCCTTCGCGGCGAGCGCGGCGATACGCGGGTCCTCGCGGTTCAGTACCACAGTGCCGGTAGTCGCCGCAGCCACATGGCTGAGCAGTTTGGCCGTGGTGTCGATTTCACCGAATCGGTCAAGCTGATCGCGCATCACGTTCAGCAGCAATGCATAACGGGGCTTGACCTGCTTGACGAAGTGGACGGCGTACGCCTCATCGAGCAGGTCAAGCCCCGTTATGCATTGCTGCTGCACGAAGTGCGAGCCGGTCGGATTGGTGAACACCTTCAGCCCCAGATCGGAGAGCATCGAGGCGACCATGCGGGTGGTGGTGGTCTTGCCGTTCGTGCCGGACACCAATACCACGCCAAGCGGCAACTGCCCGAGCGTACGGGTCAGGAAGCCGGGGTCAATCTTTTCTACGACTTTGCCGGGCAAAGCCGAACCGCCATGTTTGGTGACGCGGGATGCAAACCGCACGAAGCGGCCTGCGGCCACGGTGGCGAACGCATACCACGGTTTGCAGGTCTGCACCACGGACGATTGGTCTTGCGAAACATCGCGTGAAACGTTGCTTGCCATCATCACACCCCCTGATTGGCGTTGTAGTCCTGCGGCATGTCTTTGAATTTGGACGTGGCACCGAGGAAGGCGAGGTGGAAGGTTTCGGTCGGGCCGTTACGGTGCTTGGCCATGATGATATCGGCCTCGCCGGGGCGGTCTTCCTTGTCGTAGAAGTCAGGGCGGTGGACCAGGAACACCACGTCGGCGTCCTGTTCGATTGAGCCGGATTCACGCAGGTCGGAGAGCTGCGGCTTCTTGTCGTTACGCATTTCCGGGCCACGGTTCAGCTGGGAAAGGGCCACGACCGGCACTTCGAGTTCCTTGGCCAAGAGCTTCAGGGCACGGGAGAATTCGGACACCTCTTGCTGGCGGGATTCCACGGCCTTGCCCGAGGTCATCAGCTGCAGGTAGTCGATGACTACGAGTTTCAGATCGTTGGTCTGCTTCAGACGACGGCATTTCGCACGGATCTCCATGAGGCTCATGTTCGGGCTGTCGTCAATGAACAGTGGCGCGTTCTGCATCTTGGTCCAGAACTGGTTCAGGGTGTTCCAGCGTTCGGGGGTGATGTCGTCGGCGCGGCGCAGGGCGGCCATCGGAATATTGGTTTCGGCGGGGAAAATACGCTGAGCGAGCTCCACCTTGCTCATCTCCAAGCTGAAGACCACGGAAGTCATGTTGTGGTGCAACGCGGCGGCGCGGGCGAAGTCGATGCCGAGCGTGGACTTACCCATGGCCGGACGTCCTGCGACGACGACCATCTGTCCGGGCTGCAGGCCCTGGGTCACGTCGTCGATGTCGCGGAAGCCGGTCGGCACGCCCTTGTTGACGAGGCCTTGCTGCAGTTTGTCCAGCTGGTCGAGCGCGTCGTGGACCACCGGGCCGATGGCGGCATAGTCCTGACGCACCTTGCCCATTGACATCTCGTAGATCTCGGACTGGGCGAGGTTAACCACATCCTCAGCCTGCGATCCCTCGGCGGAATAACCGAGCTGGGCGATTTTGGTGCCGGCGGCGATCACATTGCGCAAAATGGCCCGCTGATGGACGATCTCCGCGTAGTACATGGCATTAGCGGCGGTCGGTACGGATGCGACAAGGCTGTGCAGATAGTCCGCGCCGCCGACCTTGTCGAGGTTGCCATCCGCCAACAGCTGGTTGGCCACGAGCACCACGTCCACCGGCTGACTGGCGGAAAACAGATCGATGATCGCGTTATAGATCGTCTGATGCTTGGGCTGGTAGAAATCGGTGACGTCAATGGTCTGCGAGACCTCGCCGATGGCATCCTTACTCATCAGCATGCCGCCGAGCACGGCCATTTCCGCGTCATCATCATGCGGGGGCACGCGGTCGAAAATCGGGTCGCCGGCCGCCGCCGACGTCTGCGTGCCGCCCCGGCCCGCGCGGTCGCCACGATCGCCACGATCCAGGCCACCGCCGAACCCATTCTGATACGAGTGTTCACTTCCTTCTGGCATAGCCTCCAAGTATAGGATGTGGCGTGGCAGGTGAACGATATCGTATGGAAACGAAACGGTTGCCCGCATCGGTTCATTCCTTATTCACCTATGAGTCAGCGCCACGACACGCAGAAAGCAAAATGTGGATAGAAAAATAAGTTATCCACATTTTGGGGATAATTCTGGGGATAATCCACTAAGTTATCCACATACTGGGGATAACTTGGTGGATAGTCTGGGGATAACATTCCGCGCCCACAACAGGTGCTTGCGCAACGCAGTCAGGCGTGATATGCGTGTGAGCGTGCCCATAGACTCTTCCGACGCCAAAGCCACCAGTTCCGGCGATACTACACGCCGCGATGGCTTCGGCACCCCGCATGCCGGCGCAAACACAAACGTCAGCAACGGCCCGACCGACGCCCGCTCCACCAACCGCCGGATCATGGCGCTGGCCCTGCCGACCTTCGGCCAGCTCACCGCCGAACCGACCTTCATCCTTATCGACACAGCCATCGTCGGCCATATCGGGGATGCGGCGTTGGCCGGCCTGTCAATCGGCTCCACCATCATCCTCACGGCAGTCGGACTATGCATATTCCTGGCCTACTCGACCACTGCGCAGGTGGCACATCTGCTGGGAGCGGGTCGTCGTCGCGAGGGACTGCAGGCAGGCATTGACGGCCTGTGGCTGGCCTTGAGCATCGGCACCGTACTGGGATTGGGATTGTTCGCGGCTGCCGAGCCATTATGCCGGGCACTGGGCGGTCAGGGCGAAGTATTGGAACAAGCCGTGACCTATACGCGCGCAATCGTGCTGGGTGCGCCAGGCATGCTGATGGTATATGCGGCGAACGGCATTTTCCGAGGATTGCAGAAGGTTCGTATCACGCTGATCGCTGCGGTGGGCGGCGCGGTGGTGAACACGGTGCTTGATGTGTTGTTCGTTATTGTGCTGAATTGGGGCATTGCCGGCTCCGGAGTGGCGACGCTGGTAGCTCAGTGGTTCATGGGGCTGTTCCTGGTAATCCCCGCCATTCTGTGGTCCCGGGCGGATGGTGCGAGCCTGCGGCCTCGTTTGGCCGGTATTGCGGCAGCCGGGGGCGACGGACTGCCATTGTTCATTCGCACATTGGCGATTCGTGCGGCCATGGTGACTACGGTCGCCTGTGCCGCGCGCATGGGTACTGCCGTGTTGGCCGGGTTTCAGGCCGTGAACTCCTCTTGGAATTTTGCGATGAACATGCTGGATTCCGTGGGCATCGCCGGCCAGACGCTGGTGGCCACAGCGCTGGGCGCTGGCAGCGTGCAGCAGGCGCGGCGGCTGACGCGGGCGACCGGGCGTGCGGGACTGGTCACCGGCGCGGTAATCGGCACGGCTTTTGCGGTAGTCGGCCTGTTCGCCGGGCACTTCTTCTCCCCTACGCCACATATTCAGACGCTGATCGCCGTGGGCATGGTGACGATGGGCATCTTCTTCCCACTGCAAGGCTGGATGATGGCAATCGACGGCATTCTTATCGGCGCGCGCGACTACCGCTATCTGGCCGTCACATGCACGCTGACCGCCGTGGTGTATGTGACGCTCATACTCCTACTGGCCAATATGGTGACGCCGGCGCTGACGAGCGACCTGATGCGTACCGCCGTACTCTGGGCCGTGTTCAACGTGGTGCTCATGGGTGGGCGCGGTCTGTCCAACGGACTACGCGTGCGCTCGGACGCATGGATGAGGTAGGTATCGGCCGCGCGAAGCGCTGGGCGATTCCGTTTACATCGCGGCGCGGGCGGCGGAATACATGCCGCGGACGATTTGTTCGCGCCACTTGGACCAGCCGTATTGCTTGGTGATAGTCTCACCGGCGGTGGCACCGAGCGAGGAGCCGTCGGCCCGGGTCAGGTCGAACAGCATATCCAACAGCATCTTGTCGTGGTGCAAGCGGTCGGCCAACTCCTCCGCCACGGCCGGATCATAGGGGTCCTTACCCGTGGCAAATTCGGATAGCGTCAAATGCTCACGCACCAGCACGGTAGCCCAGTCGACGATGTCCGGCGCGTAGCCCATACGCTTGAGAATCACCGGCACATGGCGGGCACCCTCGGCGGCGTGATCGGCCACGAACGCGCGCTTGCCGATGTCGTGGGTGATACCGGCCAACAGCAATGCCTTGAAATGATCGTCATCGTACCGTCCACCGGACGGTGTCTCACGACCCAGACGCGACGTGACCTCCACCATATGCCGATCGATGGTGTACCGGTGGGCGGCCGAGGCGGACGGACGGTTGCGGACGCCGAGCCATTCCGGCATCCATCGACCCGGAATGTCCACGAAATCGATGCTCTCCCACACTTCCATAAGATTCGATCCGCACGCAAGCAGACGGATAAACAGCTCGCGCGATTCGTCATCCCACTGGTTGTCGCGAATCGGGCAGCGCTTCAGATTAACCAAGGTAGACGGGTTGATGGGCAAACCGAATTCGCCGGCCGCCACGGCCATACGCAACGCCAGCTTGGCATCCTTGGCAGGCTCGGCACCGGGTGCCAACACCAATTCGCCTTCGTGCTTGGCCACGCCGGGAGCCACCACGTCGAATTGCGGGGCTTCACGCTTGCCGCCAGAGCGCTGAGAGAACATCTGGAAGAACGCGAATCGCGGCTTTTCGTGGGTCAGCGAATGTCCAGCGCGGGATGCGGTGGAATCAAGCGAGAAGGAGATACGCCGACCGATACGGGCAAGCAGCGTCTGCAAATCGTCGATCGAGTAGGCGGCGCGCTCGTTTTCGGGCCAAGTCGGATCGGCAAGGCCAAGCATGGCAGCCACTTTGGCCTGATAGGGCGTCAGCATCAGGTTGGTATCCTTGCCGGCCACCAGATGGATGCAGTCGCGTACGTCGAGCAGACGTTCCACGGCTTCGTCGTAGATGCCGTGCGGGCGGTCGGCCAGCCATGAGGCGGCGAACGCGGAGACGAGCACCGAATCGCGCAAACCCCCACGGGCCTCCTTGATGTCGGGCTGATTGACGTATTGGAGGCGGCCGAATTCGTCGAGTCGGGCTTTGGCGGAGTCGAGCAGTTCGGGCAGGCGCTTGCGGGCGGCCTTGCGCCAACGTTCGAGGATGGATGTGGCGGTGGTGGTGATCAGAGCGGTGTCGCCGGCGATGGGCTTCACGTCCAACCAGCCCATGGCGGCGGGAAGGTCATGGTCGGTGACTTCCTCGCATTGGGCGCGCGTGCGGATGGAGTGGTCGAGGTCCAGACCGCTGTCCCATAGCGGGTACCAGAGTTTGTTGGCCAACTCGTTGAGCTGCTGGTCGTTCAACGTGCGAGGCTCGTAGATGATGACCAAGTCGAGGTCGGAGCTGGGGCCCAGTTGACCACGTGCCAGCGAGCCTACCGCGGCGAAGCCGATGCCGGAGTCGGGCACGGGGAAAGAGACATCCTTGCAGGCCGCATTCCACAGCTCCGTGAGGCATTGCATGGCCAGTTCCGTGCGGGCTTTGCGCTTGGTCGCACCATTCCGGTAGACGCCGTCGTCATCCGGCTGGCTCATATCCATGAATCGTTGTTTCAAGCCATCTACTGCTGAAGTCATTGCTTCATCTTTCATTGCCAAAAAGGTCCCCGCACGGCGTCAATTCGCGGCGTGCGGGGACCTTTCCTATGCAGTCCATCCCCTTCTAAGCATGGACGTCTGTGTTATCAGATCGCGGCGGAACCGGTCTCACCGGTACGCACGCGGGCCACGGAGTCCAGCGGAGCGACCCACACCTTGCCGTCACCGATGGTGCCGGTGCCGGCGGACTTGATGATCACACCAACCAGCGTTTCAGCATCCGCGTCATCGGACAGCACTTCAACGCGAATCTTCGGAATCAGGTCCACAGTGTATTCAGCGCCACGGTAGACCTCGGTGTGGCCGCGCTGGCGGCCGTAGCCGTTGGCCTCGGACACGGTCAGACCGTGCACGCCGGCGGCCGCGAGGGCCTCCTTGACATCGTCGAGCTTATGGGGCTGAATGATAGCGGTGATCAGCTTCATTTCACTTCACCTCCTTGAGAACGGAGCTGGCAGTACCAGCAAAATCGTAAGCACGTTCGCCCTGGTCGGCAAGATCGATGCCGCCGACTTCCTGAGCTTCGGTGACGCGCCAACCGATGGTCTTCTCCAGAGCGAAGGCGATGATCGCGGTGATCACTGCGGAGTAGAGGATGGCGACGAGAGCGATGACCAGCTGAACGACGAGCTGACGCCAGTCGCCACCAGCCAGCAGACCGGTGCCTTCGCCGAAGAAGCCGATGAGGATGGTGCCGGTGAAACCACCAACGCCATGCACGCCGACAACGTCGAGGGAGTCATCGTAGCCGAACTTGAACTTGAGACCGCAGGCCAGGCAGGTCAGGACACCAGCGATGGCACCCATCACGATGGCCCACAGCGGGGAAACCACATCGGCGGCCGGGGTGATGGCGACCAGGCCGGCGACCATACCCGAGGCGGCACCCATGGCGGTGTAGTGACCGGAGCGAATCTTCTCGGTGAAGCCCCAAGAGAGCATTGCGGCTGCGGTGGCGGCGGAGGTGGAAACCCAAGCGTAACCAGCAGTACCGTTGGCGGCGAAGGCGGAACCAGCGTTGAAGCCGAACCAGCCGAACCACAGCAGGAAGGCGCCGAGCATGACGAACG
>OGDY01003402.1_pt1 | contig 12492 bp, 9 predicted proteins | sample 1570341 | NCBI WGS metagenome assembly OGDY01 (sample SAMEA2581972, study PRJEB24529) | metagenome | biome: Human gut stool | place: China | collected 2011 | reverse complement strand
AAATCAAATATCCGATTCTACAAGGGGGTATTTTGCCTTTTTGGACACCCTCTTTATAATGATTAAGCTTCGATTTCGATCATCGGAGCATCGGCAGCTACAGTAGTACCTTCTTTTACCAACAAACGTTTTACAGTACCTGCATAGTCGGTTGCGATGCTGTTTTCCATTTTCATGGCTTCGAGTATGACTACAGTCTGACTTTTGGTTACCGTATCGCCTGGTTTTACGGTGAAGCGTAAAATACTACCCGGCATCGGTGCTTTTACCGTCTTACCGGTGATCGGTTCGTTTTTCTTCTCTTCAGCAACCACTTTTTCTGCCTGGGGTGCGTCAGCTTTATGCTGTGCTTCATAAGCAGCTACTTTCTGTTTAGTCAGGAAGTTTTTAGCTACCTGCGGGAAGAGTTCGAGCAACAATACTTCTTTCTCATTGGCAGCCAGTTTCACACCGCCTGCTTCCGGTAATTCGGGGTTTGGCTGCATTTGGTATTTGCTGGTATCGTAAGGGATTTCCTCGCGGGTACCTGCTATTTTCAGACGGAATTCGGGATCTACAGGGACCGGAGTTTTTCCATATTCCCCTTTCACCAGGTTCACAAATTGATTGGAAACATTGCTGTACATCGGTTTCCCGGCTTTAATATCCAGAGCACAGTTAACCGCTTGTGCACCGACGATCTGGCTGGTAGGAGTTACCAAAGGAGGCAATCCGGCTGCTAAACGTACGGTCGGAATCAATTCCATAGCTTTTTCCAGAATATCCATAGAATTCAATTGTTTCAGCTGAGCGACCATATTACTGTACATACCACCGGGAACTTCGGCTTTCTTTACCAATTCATTGGGTTTCGGGAAATTGAAATAAGCCTCGATAGCATGACAAGCATTCAATAAGGCTTCTTCGTTGTTTGCTTTGGCAGCTTCGATCGCTTTATCGAATTCTTTGTCGATTTCAGCTGGTAACTGGTCTGTCAACGGGTTGAACGGATTCGGGAATTGCTTGCTGGCATCTACCGCTTCCAGTTCTTTACGGATGCCGTAAAGCTCTTTGTTGATTTTAGCAACGGCTTCCATGTTGACGTCCAGTTCGACACCTAATTTCTTACAGAATATATAAACCAGTTCGATAGCAGGGGCTCCGGTTCCGCCGGCAAAGTTCCAGATATTGGTATCGACGATATCTACGCCTTTGATGATAGCCATCAGGACGGCACCCAATCCATAACCCGGGGTACAGTGAGTATGGAAATCTACCGGAATAGACAGATTCTGTTTGAATAACGGAATTAATTCTGCAATCCGTGAAGGTTGGATCAAACCACTCATATCTTTGATGGTCACCATGTCGGCTCCCAGGGCAGCCATTTGTTTTGCTTTGTCCAGGAAATAGGCGTTGGTAAATACAGGTTCCGGATTCTTTTTACCTTTCAATTTGTCGAGTAAGCCCAGTTTCGGATATTTCGGGTCGATGGTGTAACATACTGCACAGTCGGCGATTCCACCGTATTTCTTCACATATTTAATGGTCGATTTGACGTTGTTCACATCGTTCAATGCATCGAAAATACGCATGATTCCTAAGCCCGATTCGATCGAATTGCGGCAGAAACCTTCGATAATTTCGTCTGTGTAAGGAGCATATCCGAATAGGTTACGACCTCTGGATAATGCTGTTAATTTGGATACATTACCCACTACGGCTTTGATTTTTTCCAATCTGTCCCATGGATTTTCATTCAGGTAACGCATTACTGAATCAGGAACAGCTCCTCCCCAAACTTCCATTGCATAGAAGTTTGCATCTTTATAAAACGGTAATACCCTGTCGATCTGCTGCTGAGTCATACGGGTTGCAAAAGAAGATTGCTGGCCGTCTCTCAAAGTAAGATCTCTGATTAATAATTTTTGTGCCATAACTTGAGTGTTTGTATTTTGTTATTTTGATTTGTACAAACATATTAAATTTAAACGACAACTTCTAATAAAGTGGCAAGAAAATATAGAAAAAATTCATTAATTGTTTGTGAGAATTTGTTTCTGCTTCTAAATTGTAAGTGAATGGCAATATTTTTGACTTTTTCTTTTATTTATAACGTTTGTTTCGCTATGTTTGCCGAATTGATTTATTCGACTATGGAAAAAATTGCTGTATTTCCCGGATCCTTTGATCCTTTTACGGTCGGGCATGAAGAGATCGTAAGAAGGGGCTTGAAATTGTTCGATAAGATTATTATTGCTGTCGGTGTCAATCCCGTTAAGAAGGAATTTCTCGATACGGATTGTCGTATTCGTTTGATTAGAAAGGCTTTTGAAGATACCGATCGGGTGACGGTAGAACCTTATTTCGGTTTGACCGTAGATTTTTGCAGGCAGGTGAATGCCCACATCATTATCCGGGGCCTGAGGACGGCGGCCGATTTTGAATACGAACGTGCTGTCGGACAAGCTAACCGGGCCATGGACGGACGTATCGAGACGGTCTTTGTGCTGACCTCGACCGAGCATACGTTTGTAAGTTCGACGATTGTCCGTAATATTTATTTGAACGGCGGGGATGTCACCCGTTTCTTACCGGAACGTTTGACAACCGAGGATTTGAGGGAATGTGAAAAGGGAGGTTAAAGAAAAGTTCGGCGGAATATGAAGAGCAGAAAATGGAAAAAAATCAGTGCCCTGCTGTTTCTGGGGATTGCCCTGCTGTTTCTGCTGATGCCGACTTATATGCAGGAGGCTTTGATTCACTGGTTCCCGGATATTTCGGATACCTATATTTTTCCGTCGGATACGGTAGGAAAAGCTGATTCCTGCTGGGAATGGCCGGTGGCCAGGGACGCCAATCGATACCGGATGACCGACGACGAAGAGGCGTATCTCGAAAAATACGGAACGGTGGCTTATCTCGTCATTCAGGACGATAGTATCCGGTATGAGGAATACCGGGAAGATTGGACACCGCAAAAGCTTTCCAATATATTTTCCGCTACTAAAAGTATTGTCGGCCTGCTGGTCGGCATAGCTTATGACGAAGGATTTATCGAAAGTCTGGATGATAAAGTCAGCAAATATTTGCCTGAATTCGGGGAGGGGGATAAAATTACGATCCGCAATCTTTTGACGATGAGTTCGGGATTGGACTGGGATGAAGCCTATACCGCCCTGATTTCGAAAACCACTCAGGCTTACTATGGTGATCGGATCCGGGATTTGATTATGGATTTGAAAGTAGTCGAAGAACCTGGAAAAAAGTATTCCTATAAAAGCGGTGATACTCAATTACTTTCATTTGTGCTCGAAGCAGCTTTAGATAAGGTGCATAAAGAAAAGGAATATGAGTGGGGGATCTTTAAGACAGAAGTGAAAGTCCATAGCCCGGAGAGTATCAGTGAATATGCTGAAAGAAAATTATGGAAACCCCTGGGAGCCTGCAACGACGCTTTGTGGAACCTGGACCGGGAAGACGGGGATGAGAAGACATATTGTTGTTTCAATACGACGGCCCGGGATTTGGCGCGGCTCGGACGTTTGATTCTGAATAAAGGAAATTGGAACGGCCGGCAGCTGATCTCCGAAACTTATCTGAATGAAGCGATAACCCCAGCCGGATATCTGGAAAATGAGTTCGGAGACGGATCATTGGATTATTATGGTTTTCAAATCTGGATTATGCATTACAAAGAGATGCGGTTTCCTGCGTTTCGGGGGCTAGGAGGACAGTATATGTTCGTCATTCCTCAGAAAAAGGCTATCGTGATTCGTTTGGGGCATAAACGCAGTGACGAATATATCCGGGAGAAAACGATCGATATGGATGCTTATCTCGATATTGCTTTTAAGATCCTGGAGTGAGAGGAAAACAAAAAAGCTGCCCTTAAGGCAGCTTTTAATGGGTTATATTTTCCTATTACCAGGCGAACATCGGACGGGGATTCATCATCGTATTGACTTCTTTCTTCACTTCTGCAATGACGTTTTCATCGTCGATATTCGACAGGATCCGGTCGATCATGTCGACGATCACTTTCATATCCTCTTCTTTCAGTCCCCGGGTTGTGATAGCCGGAGTTCCGACACGGATACCGGAAGTCTGGAACGGAGAACGGCTGTCGAAAGGCACCATGTTTTTGTTGATCGTAATGTCGGCTTTTACCAGGGTGTTTTCAGCTTTTTTACCGGTCAGTTCCGGGAATTTGGTCCGCAGGTCGATCAGCATGCAATGGTTGTCTGTTCCGCCTGAAACCACTTTATATCCTTTATCCATGAAAGCTTGTGCCATAACTTTTGCGTTTTTCTGCACTTGCTTTGCATATTCGGTATAAGAATCGGACAACGCTTCTTCGAAAGCGACCGCTTTAGCTGCGATGACATGTTCCAGCGGTCCGCCCTGCTGTCCCGGGAATACTGAAAAATTGATGACTTGTGACATCATCTTGATTTCTCCTTTCGGTGTTTTCAATCCCCAGGGATTCGGAAAATCTTTGGGAAGTAAAATCATACCTCCACGCGGTCCGCGTAAGGTCTTATGCGTGGTGGTCGTTACAATGTGACAATATTCGAACGGATTGTTCAGCAAGCCTTTGGCGATCAAACCGGCCGGATGAGCCATATCGTACATCAGGATTGCACCTACTTTATCGGCGATTTCACGCATCCGTTTATAATCCCAGTCACGGGAATAGGCAGAAGCTCCCGAAACGATCATTTTCGGTTTGTGTTCCAGCGCCAGGCGTTCCATTTCATCATAGTCTACCAGACCGGTATCCTCTTTTACATGATAAGCGATCGGTTTATAGTTGATTCCTGAAAGGTTGACAGGTGAGCCGTGAGACAGATGACCTCCGTGAGCCAAATCCAGTCCCAGGTAAGTATCGCCCGGTTTCATACAGGCAAAGAATACGGCAGCATTGGCTTGTGCTCCGGAATGAGGCTGCACGTTCGCATATTCGGCACCGAATAATTTACATGCCCGGTCGATCGCCAATTGTTCGGTCTGGTCGACGATCTGGCAACCACCGTAATAACGGGCTCCGGGATAACCTTCTGCATATTTATTAGTCAGGCAGGATCCCATGGCTTCCATGACTTCATCACTCACAAAATTTTCAGAAGCAATCAGTTCGATTCCTTCTTTTTGACGCTGGCACTCCTTTTTAATCAGGTCAAATATAACGGTATCTCTTTCCATAGTTAAGTAGTTAAAAATATTTTTGTCAAAATTAAACTAAATCCTTTTCCAAAGCAAAGCATTTTAAACTTTTATTTGTTGAAAAGTTTTGAATTGAAAGTGATGTAATCGGTTAGATATTTTTTGAATTTTGTATCTTTGTACCCAATAGAATGTGAACAAACAGAATTGAAAAACATGGAAAATCCTTTTGAAGAACAGCAGAACAAGCTTCAGCGCCCGACTTTTTTATTGGTATTGTGTATTCTTACTTTTATCGGTAGTGGTTGGGGAACTTTATCCAATTTATTTTCTGTATTTACAGCCGGATTGACCAACTCATCGATGCAGATGGAACATTATTCTTCCATGCTGAACGGTATGGACCAGGGGGGCGATTCTGCCGTGCTTTCCGATATCCTGAGTTCGACCATGGCGAGTTTACAGGCCACTTTTGTACATGCTAAAGAGATTGCTGTCATAAACCTGGTGTTGAGTGTGATTAGTTTGCTGGGAGCTATTCTGATGTTTCAATTGCGCCGTCTCGGTTTTTATCTCTATACGGCAGCTCAGATTCTGGCTCTTTTTGTATTGCCTTATTTTGCCGGATTCTCGATGTATGTCCTGATTGTGATGTTCTTTTCGGGCCTTATATCTCTTCTATTTATTATCTTATATGCTGTCAATTTGAAATATATGACTCGCTGATAATGAGTCGGTTTGATGCTTCAATTTCCCCTTCAAACGGTTCGTTGGAGGGGATTTTTTTATAACATTTTGTTTTTAAGAGTATTATAAAATAATATCCTTGTTTCCTGGTCTTTTTTATAAAAATTTCGAGAAATTCATAAATTTATTTATATCTTCGGAAACGTTTTAAATGCTGGTGGTGTACAGCAGATACTGAAGTTAGAGATTAATTGATGAATTATGTTATTGGATATATGTAAAAAGTTGACTTATCGACGATTGGATATATCGATTTCTCCGAAGGCTGAGGTAATCATAGAGGGATGGCTGGGAGGATTGATCCGTAATAATCTTTTATATGCAGCTGAACAGGTGCAGACACCGGAGGGAGACAGTCTGTTGTCTGAGTTAGAACGTTTCCCTTTACCGGAATCTCATCCTTTGGCCGCGATCCTGAAAGGAGGTTTTCCGAAATCTTTTGCTATAGCCGTGCTTTCGCCGGTAAATATGCTCTCTTTTCCTTTGAAATTGCAGGAAGGTGAAACGATTGTTTTCTCTTTGGTTCTGATCGGTCAGGTCTCTCGGTATTATAAAGAATTTGTCGAAGCGGTAAGGCTGATGTGTAATAAAGGGATCGGGACCCCGCAAACTCCTTTGGTACTGCATGAAATTTGTGAAAAGGATGGTTGGGGACGGAGTAACCGCATTGCTGTAGAGCATTCGGATAAGATAGCGCCCTTGCGTTTCCCGGTTTGTCCGGAAGATTATCGGGAAGAGCAATTCGGGCGGAAAGAAAAGGTCGTACGCCTGCAATTTCGTTCTCCGATGTTATTAGCTGTTCCTTCTAAAAAGAAAGACAGGACATTGAGTTATCAGGATAAAATGAATGCTTTCCCGAGCTTTTATCAATTCGTCCGTTCGGCTATTTTTCGGGGTGTCCGTCTGTCCGCCCTCTATGCTTGTCCCGGGGAAGTCGGCTTATATCAGCGTGCGATGGAGGAAGTGGAGACTTATCTCGAAGGTGCCGCTTCGGCCTTATTGATGAAAGCCAATATCCGTTGGGTGAGAATACCCGGCCCCCGACGTAACGACGGCCGTCCTCCGATGCTGTTTTCCGGTTATGTCGGCGAACTGGTCTTTGTCGGCGATTTCAGTGAATATGTCCCCTTCCTGTCTTTTATGCAGGCTTTAGGTAACGGGAACGACACCGTTTACGGGCTGGGACATTTTCAGATCGGAGTATTGGAGTATACAGAAAAAGATTAAATCATAATAACTATGGTAGATCCTTATATATCCTTAGGAATTTTTATAGACGGCGGTTACTTGGCAAAGGTCAACGAAGCTTTAGCCGCACAGTTGGGAATGAGTATCCATATGGGGAGTTTGTTCCGTTATATCCGCCGCAGGCTGGCCGCCATTTACGATTTTACGGAATCGGATTGTCAGATTGTAGAATGTCATTATTTCCGCGGACGTTTCCGGGCCGAGACAGAAAACCGGATGCATCTTCTCTATAATGAGCGTAAATTCGAAGACACCCTGATCGAGAATGACGTCATCTTTCATTACAAGCATTTACGTCAGGTGGAAAACAACGGCAAACAGATTATTATTGAGAAAGGCGTGGATGTATGGTTTGCTTTGGAAGCATACGAATTGGCCTTGTTACGAAAATTTGATTTTGTTGTTTTGATGACCGGCGATGCCGACCATGAAATGTTGGTGAAAAAGTTGAAGGCCTTGAAAATAAGGGTTGTTTTGTTAACCTGGAATCTGGGCGAACAATCTTCCACCTCCCGTTTTCTGACCGAAGAAGTATGCAGTCACATCGAACTTGGCGAAATGGTTCTGGCCGACCGTGCTTTGTTGAACGATATCTGTACGACAAAATATTGAAATGAAGGAGTCTGATGTTTTTTTATTAGGTGGTCATGATCTTGAAATGCAGGAGATTACCCGTTTGTTGGACAAACAGGGTATTTTGTATTTTGACCGGAAGCTGCATTGGGAGAATGCTGACATAAGAGCCTATTTACCGGAACTCGAACTGTATGGAAATCAACCGGGGGTAAGGCTGTATGGAATAGAACTATATGGAAAGACAGACACGAAGAAATATGCCAATTATGTTCTGATCGATCACCACAATGAAAACCAGGGGCGGATAGCCTCGATTCTTCAGGTGGCTGAAGTCCTGGGGGTGGTCCCCAGTCGTGACCAATTTTTGGTTGCTGCAAACGATACCGGTTATATCCCGGGTATGCAGGCTATGGGGGCCACTCCCGAAGAGATTGCGGATATCCGTCATCGTGATCGAACTGCTCAGGGAGTGACCGAAGTAGATGAACAGGCTGCCCGGGAAGCTATTGCCCGAAATATGGAAAAGCAGGGTGACTTGTTGATTATCCGGGCTTTGTCTGTCCGTTTCTCTCCGATTTGTGACCGTCTGTGGCCTTATCGGAAGTTATTGATTTATACTGATGAAACCTTGTGTTATTATGGTGAAGGAAAAGATAAACTGACAGCAGCCTTAACAGCCGGATATCCTCAGGAAGCCTTTTATCACGGTGGAGGACATAACGGTTTTTTAGGGACGGTTAAAGGAATGTGGAATTCTGACGAAATACGAAAATTGAAAGCTTATATATTGAATACTGTCTAAAAATTATCATGATGTATAGTTATCACATATTTTATTTTCCTTTTAAGTGGAAAATTGAAAGAAATGCAAATAAAATTTTTGCAGAACAAGTGAGTCTGAATAATATACAACCTTCGGTGTTATCGAATTGGGAAACGAATTATTCACCTCAGGATCAGGAAGAACAGAAAGAGTTATATAATGAGAAAAATTACTACTTCAAATTTGTACATCCTGTTTTGTATGATGATGGAACTGAAAATTCGTTGGTACGCCATTATGAAAGAAAAGAGCCCAAAAATGAAGAAGTATTTTATAATATTAAGATTTCGAAGAATGGTCAGGTATTGGATTACAGGTTGCGTGTAGTTGCCATAAATCTTAATTTTTATTCGACTGGAGTCGGAATGCTTTCCTTTTATTTGGAAAATAATGAAAAAGATGATTTCCAGAGTGTTTTAAATATCAATCAATATGGAAGAAGAATTTTCCCTCCTTTTTATAAAGATATAGATGTTCGTAGCCAAATAGCTTTATCCATTTCGATTGACGGGTTATATGGTGGTACAGAACGGTATACAGAAAACTTTGAACGGTATACAACAAGTATGGATTGGGAACCGGCTTTGTTTTTGGGGAATTTGATCGGTGATTTACAGGAAAATTTGAAAATTTTACCGGTCATAGACGATAGAATGTTTGTTAATTGTTGGTATGGAAATAATAAAATTGCCGATGAATTCTATTTGAATGAAGAGGAATGTAAACGGATAGAAAAGGAAAATCAGGATCTGGTAATAGCAAAACAAATACTAGAGGAAAAACAAGAAAAACGCCTGTCCGATTTTTTGAATAAAGATTTTTGGTATGAATATATTTTTGTAGATTCAAGTTCTCCGACTTGTCGGAATAGAATGATGAAAGATAAGTTATTGGAAGATGCGACCTATAAACGCTGGCAGATGGATGGCAGTTTATATGGTGTTTCGCGTTATTCATTAGTATTGCTTACCAGTGAATCCGGATTTGCTAAAGATGTTTTACAAGTTCACATGCGTACGATATATTCCCGTATGATTGAATTGGTTTTGGTACAAAGAGCCTCTATGTTACGCTTTTCGGGTGAGGTCACAATATTAAGTCGTTTATCACCTACAGATACGAGAGAATCTGCGATAAAGATTGCTTCCCTCTATCAGGAATATATCCGTTTTGTCAATCAGATTTTTTTCCGATCTGTGACTTCGCAGGATCAGGGAATCGAGCTATATCAGTTGTTTGTCAATCAGTTTGAGCTGGAAAAACAGATTGGAGATTTGGAAGATGAGATCGGAGAATTACATCAGTATATTTCGCTTCTGATTGAGAAGGCTAAAAGTGAGCAGGGAGCTTTGTTAAATCAGATTGCGGCCATATTGCTGCCTGCTACCATTCTAACCGGCTTTTTTGGAATGAATCCGATTGCTTCGAACGATTCGTGGTTAAGTCAGGGGATTCTAATTGTTGTCGTGACTTTGATTGTATTTTTTCTTCTGTTAAATATTAAAAAGTTAAGGTAATGGAAAGAGTGTATGTTTTATTGGGTATAATTACAGGTATTAGAAGCAGAATTTGAAAGGCTTAAAGACCGATATCAGGGTTTAAAGCAGTTTGTTTCAGAATTTGTAAAACCGGATTAAATATAAGAATAATGTATAGATTACAGGTAAAACTAAAACAACATACGCCTCTGATTCATTTTCAATGGAATCAGAAAGGAGCCACGCTAAGAGCTTCCGAGTTGAAACCTAAATTGGATAAGTTTATAATACAGCGTTCTTTTAATAATGACTTTGAATCGTGTAAATGCTTTTTAGTTGGGTATGACCGAAGATGTCAGGAAAAAATACGTAGAAAATTTGAAGAAGAAGGTTTTAGGGCTTTAAATTATAAAGTTCGGGTTGAGCCTCAGGGGGAAAAGCAAGAAATCAAAGATGATGCAAGTTTAAAAATGTATTTTGCTAATATAGGAAATGATGCTGAAAAATATGGAGTAATGTACCCCGACGGTGTTTGTCTTCAATTTGAATCTATATTTGATTCTGTGATACAACTTTTGAAAGAACATTTGGCGGCTTTTCTGATGGTGACCAATTTCGGAGCCAGGCAAAGTAAAGGTTACGGTTCTTTTTATATCGATACTGATGTTCATAAGGGTAAGCCCCTCAATGTTGCAGTGAATTTAAGATATAGATTTAATCTGGAAGGGGATTTAGGATACGTTTTTACAACATTGAATGATTTTTATGCCGTATTGAGAAGTGGTATAAATGATCAGAAAGGACTCTATATAAAGTCGGCCTTGTTTAAATATTTGAAAGATCAACTACACGAACAATGGGATAAAAAGACGATTAAACAACATTTTTTGACAGAAAGAGAGAAAATCCTTGAAAGGGAAGCACATCCGGAATCTGAAGCGATTGAATATGAAACAGGTATTTCTGAGCCTCCTGAACAAGAAAAATCATTTTCATTGAAAGGCAGGACAGTTGAATGTCTGTTAGATAACTCACATTATTTGACAAAAGAATTGTTAGGACTTTCTACAATTGAAAAATGGAAAGTTAAAACAGATAATAACGGAGGTTTTGCTTCTTTTAAATTGACCAGGGAAAGCGATGAGATTGAGCGTTTTCAATCCCCTCTGTTCTTTAAACTCATAAAAAATGAAGAAGGTTATACCATTTATTTTGAACCCCGGCCTATACCTGAACAAATGACCAATCAACTGTTTTTAATAGAGGGTGAAGGAAGAGGAAAGTTTGCAATACGTACGAGATCATCGTTTGATATCCAGGATTATTTGGATTATGTGTTTAGTAGCGTTTCGTTAGCCGGGTTATGCTGTAAAAAAGAAAGTAGAGAAGCTAATGAAAAATACAGTACTTTGGATAATATTTTTAACCAATTAAGAAATAATTTATGAAATATATAGCAATGACATTGGGACCCATATGTCGGTTAACGAGTGAGGTCAGAAGTATAAAGGCATTATGGGCATCGAGTTATTTTTTTTCTTATCTGGCTAAAAATTTAATAGCCCCGTTTAAAGAAAGGAAATTCATTCTACCCATTGTAAATGATTTTATGTGGGAAGGAAAAGAGGGAATCGGTCGTTTTCCTGATCGGTATCTTTTTGAGGCTTTACCTGGTGATTTTGAATGTTTGAAAGAGCAGGTAAATAAGGTGGAAAAAAGTATTACCGGATATTTAGCTGAAAATTTGAATGTGTCGGAAGAAGAAAAAGAGTCGTTGGGAAATTTTGTTAGGAGATACCTGAAAATCTACTTTTTTGAAAAGGATTATGAAGATGTGACAGAGGCAGATGTAAAAGAAGATTGTTATTCTATCTTGGATCTACTGGAAATGCAGGATTCCTACACATTACATGAACCGAATAATTATTTGATTCGTTTTTTTGAAGATACAAATTTATACCGTTCTTTTTTGGTAAAGGATGCCTTTGACGAGATCAAACGTTTTCAGGCTTTGGATCAGTTGTCTGAAGTTGAGAAAAGCGAGAGATTGAACCAGATGGATATGATGTATCATAACTATATTGCCATAATTAATGCTGATGGCGATAGGATGAGTGATACGATCAGCCGTTTATTAGATGAGGGGCGGTCTATTACTGAATTAAGTAAAAAATTGCTTGATTTTGGAAACGATGCAGTTATAATAGCCAAGGAATATGCTGCAAGAATAATATTTATAGGTGGAGACGATATACTGATTTTTGCTCCTATAAAATATGGAATAAGAACAGTGTTTGGTTTGCTGAATGATTTGGGGAAAAAATTCGATGAACATATGGAAAGTTTTTCAGTCAGACCGACTTTGTCTTTTGGCATGACTGTCACTTATAAAAAATTTCCGATGGGAGAAGCATTGAAGTTGTCGCAGGAAATGTTGGGTAAATCCAGATCGGAAGAGCGTCGTGTAGGGAAAGA
>OGDY01003397.1_pt1 | contig 12503 bp, 8 predicted proteins | sample 1570341 | NCBI WGS metagenome assembly OGDY01 (sample SAMEA2581972, study PRJEB24529) | metagenome | biome: Human gut stool | place: China | collected 2011 | reverse complement strand
GAGCTGTGGATCGTCTGCAAGCAGTACAACGCCGACATGGTGCTCATGTACGACCAGATCTCCTGCAAGGGCATGGACGGTCTGCGCGGCGTGTTCGAGGAGCAGGCGGCCGCGCGCGGCGTGCATATGCTCTGGGTCGCGCAGGATCTGCTCGATTCGCGCACGATCTCCAAGCGCGACATGCGCCGCCAGGTCAATCTCTACATGCAGACCGTCATGGGCGAGGAGCCCGTGCGGCCCGACCTCGTGGACTTTGACGATGCGCTGACGTGGTAATCCGCTCCATCGAGAACCGCTTCGTTTGGTTCCCGGCAAAATGCAAAGCCCTTTTTAAACACGCAAACTCCCCGCCCGAAGGCGGGGAGTTTTTGCAGGCTGTTACAAAAGGCTCGCAGAGTTTGCGTCCGCAGACGCAAAAAATTCCAATCATTTTCTCCGGCGGCGTGTACGGCGGAGAAAATACATTTCGGCTCGCAAACGTGCGAGTTGTGCGCCGACGGTGCACAGCTCGTGCAATGCAGCGAGCTGCAGTCCCTTCAAACGAGAGCCCAACACAGTGGGTCTCGTTTGAGTGCGTGCCAAAACGCTTTTTGGCGCGCGCAATCACGCCTGCGGCTGTTTTTTGATGTCGAACCGCCACACGGCGACGACGTAGGACACGAAGGCGATGGCCTCGATGACCATGCACGAGTACGAGCGCGCGAGGATGTCATACGTGAACCAGAACGGCGAATTGGTCAGGTAGAGCAAGCGCGTGCGGCGCATGTCGCGCGTCCAGAGCGCGACCGTCGTCATGCTCATGGCAATGCCGGGCAGCAGACTCACCGGCCCGTCCCACGTAAGGACGGTGTTGACGACGTACAGCGCCAGAAACGCCCACAGCCACGCGCGGCTCTGCGCCCACTTGCGGTCGTTGAAGTAAAACACGACGCTGCGCGCGAACGACAGAATGTTGATGGTCGCGGCGGTCATCGCGCCGAGCAGCCCGTAGTGCACGATCCACATCAGGCAGGCGGCGGCCTGCGCGGCGAGGATGACACGGCGGTTATTGAATTGCACCGAGACAAACACGATCAGGCTGCCGAGCAGACCCAGCGCCTGGTTGAGCCAGAAACCCATGTGCCCACACCCTTTCTTCCCGCGGGAAAGAGGATTGTAACACAAACGCGCGGAAAAGGCAAGCCTTCCCACGCGATTTTTCACCCACATACAACGCCAAAATATACAAATCAGGAAGCCGCCGCAAGCGCCGCTTTACTATTTATAAATGGTATCGCTCAAAACCACGCGGCGATCTGCTGCCAGAGCGGCAAACTGACCAGCCAGCGGATGAGCGGCACGAACAGCAGCGCCGGCAGATAGTCCGCCACCTTGATCTTCGTGGCGCCGGTCTGGTTGAGACCGATGGCCGCCACGAGCAGGGAGCCCGCGCACGTGAGATCCGCGACCGCCGCCTCCGAGAGCAGCGGCGCGATCGCCCCGGCCAGCAGCGTGAGCGCTCCCTCGACCACGAACACCGCCGCGCCCGCGAGCATGACGCCCGCGCCGAGCGTCGTGGCCATCATGGCGCAGAAAACGAGGTCGATCATCGACTTGGTGAGCAGGATGCTGTTGTCGCCGCGGATGCCGGCGTCGAGCGAGCCGTTGACCGCCATGGCGCCCACGCAGCACAGCAGGCTCGCCGTGACAAAGCCCTCGGCCAGCGATGGGCCGCCCTCGTGCCGGTGAACGTGCGTCTCGACCCAGGTGCCGAGGCGGTGGATGGCCCCGTCGATGTTCAGCAGCGCGCCCACGGCCGCGCCGAGCGTCATGGACACGATGACGATGAGGATGCTCCGGCACTCCATCGCGCCCGAGATGCCGATATACAGCACGCACAGCCCGAGACCGATCATGACCGTTTTGCTCACGCGCTCGGGGATGCCCCGCCGAAACAGCAGGCCGACCGCACCGCCGACCACGATGGCCAGCGCGTTGACGATGGCGCCTGTCATGCTCATGAATGCTCCGCTCCTTCCCGCCGCGTCCGCCATATTTAAATAAGGTATACCACACGGTCACGGCGCGCCATGAAATGTTACCGCTCTACGATAGCACAACCGCCCGGCAGTGTAAACACCCAAATGCGGCAAATTCAGCCGTGCGGCGCGGGGTTGGATGCCTTGAGCTCGCTCAGAAACAGCTGCCCGGCGGTGGACAGACCGGTCTTCTGCTTATAGATGACGCCGATGGTGCGCTGCAGCTCCGGAGAGAGCCGGCGTGCAGTGAGCCGCTGGCCGCTGCGGCGCAGCACGGCCTCCGGCAGGATGGACACGCCAAGCCGGCTCTCGACCATGTTCAGGATCGTGTAGTCGTCGGCCACGCGGTACTGCACATTGATCTGCGGGTGGCGCGCAAGCAGCTCGCGGATGCAGCCGCCGCCGCGCCCCTCCTCGAGGAGGATGAAGGGCTCTGCCGCCAGCTCATCGACCTGGATGAAGATGTTCTCGCCCAGCGGGTGGCCCTCGGGCAGGACGGCGAGCATGGTGTCGCGGTAGATCGGCTCGCAGGCAAACGGCGTCGTGCGCGACATATCCGTGAAGCCGAAGTCGACCACGCCCTCGCGCACCCAGTCCTCGATCTCGTAATACAGGCCCTGGTAGAGCTCGAAGCGAATGCCGCTGTGCTCGCGGCGGAAGCGCTCCATGGCCGGCGGCAGCAGGAAACTCGACACGCTCGTGAACGTGCCGAGGCGGATCGTGCCCTGCTCGAGCCCGCTGAAGCCCGCCGCCTGCGACTGGAGCATGCGGTAGGCGTTGACCGTGTCGCGGATGTACGGCAGCAGGTGGCGGCCCTCGTAGGTGAGCGCCACGCCCGAGCGCGAGCGCACCAGCAGCGTCACGCCCAGCTCCTCCTCCAGCGACTTGATCATCTGGCTGACGGCCGACTGCGTGTAGCCAAGATCGCGCGCCGCGTCCGAAAAACTGTTGCGCTCAAAGACCTTCAGGAAGGCAATGTATCGGTTCATAAGCACCTCACAAATAAGAAACGCTAATCTAACTATCAGAAATATTTGCTTTACTTATCCATAAAGGCATTATATAATGGGCACTGTCAGATAGCAAGCGGGAATTTTCGTGACCGCACACGAACCTCTCCGCCCGCTGACTGGCACGCAATCTTTCCCCCAAGCAACATGATAATTCCTTTTTCCAACTCCATTTCTCCTATGGAAACGCCCCTGCCGGTTTGTCCGTTCCGGCAGGGGCGTTTTCCGTTTGCGGGGGGTGGGAATCCCGAAGTCCTCCCCTCAGGGAAAGGCTTTGCGGCGCGGGACGTCACAAAAAGCAAACCGGCCCTCCCGATTCGGGAGGGCCGGTGCTTTTTCCTTCCGGCGCGCACACGGCGGGCCGAACGGGTCGGGCCGCGGCGCGGATGGCCGCCGGAGCACCCGGCATTCAGTCCGCGACCTTGACCGTCGCCGTGGTGCCGGACGCGGCGATGGCGTCCGCCTGCAGGGCGTCGGCCGTGACGCTCTGCAGCGGCAGACTGCCGAGTGCCGACCAGTCCAGCGACCCGGAAACGCCGCGCACCGTCAGCTCCGTGAGCCCGGTGAAATCCTCCAGACCGGATGTGCTGTCCAGCTCGCAGCGGATGAGCGTGAGCGACGTGATCGCCCGCTCGCGGTCGAAGCTGTGGAAGAAATCGCCGCGCAGATCGCAGTCCACGAGCGTGACGCGCGTGAGCGAGGACTTGTGCAGCGGGATCAGCAGCTCGCGGCGCGTGCAGTGCGAGAGCGTGATGTCCTGCAGCTTTGTGAGCGCGCGCAGCTCGGACAGGTCTGACACGTTCGCGCCGTTGAGGCTGAGCTTGCGCACGTTCAGGCAGCGGCCGAGCCCGGTCAGGTCCGTGACGGCGTTGCCGTCGGCCGTGAGGGCCGTGAGCTTCGGCAGCTGTTCGATGCCCGACAGGCTCGTGAGCCGGTTGGCGCTGACGTCGAACACCTCCACGCCGCAGGCGGGCAGGCTCTCGAGCGAGGTCAGCGACTGGAACTGCACCGAGGCGACCGTCAGACTCGGGAAATACGCGAGGTCGGACAGGTCGCGGATGTCCCCGCGCCGCACGGTGACGGTCTGGCCGGACGGGTCTGTGACCTCCGCCGTCTCGACGCCGGCGGCCGCCGCGTCCACGCCCTGCTGCGGGGCGGCGAACCAGTACCGGTCGCCGCAGACGTACAGCGCCGTGAGCCCCTTGAGATCGGCGACCGTCAGCTCGCCCGCAGGCTTGCCGGCATAGTCGCGCGCGGCCTGCTCGAGCAGCGGATTCTGGAACTGGGCCACCGTGTCGTCCGGCAGCGTCTGCACCGCGACGGTCTTGGCCGTGAAGCGGTAGAGCAGCCCCGTGAAGTGGCCGACAATGCCGGCCGCGATCAGACAGCCGGCGAGCACGACGGCGATGATCGCCGCCGCGAGACCGCGGCGCTTTTTCTTCGGGCGCGCAGGCTTCGGCGCCTTGGGCGGCTTTTCATGCTTTTCCCGGCGGGGCTTTTCGGCGCGGGGCTTTTTCTCTCTCGCCTTTTTCCCGGGCGCGGGCGCCGGGGTGTCCGGCAGCTCCGGCGGATCGCCGGCGAATTTTGAAGCATCGAGCAGCTCGGCCCCGAAGAGCTTGTCATAGAAATACGCCTCGCTCGGGTAGGTGTACTTCATGAGCGCGAAGAGATTGCCGATCTGCATTTCCATGCCCGGAGAGAGCTCCGTCGCCTCGAGATAGACGTTGATGACCGGTTTTTTCTTCGTCAGGGCATAGTGCATCTCCTTGCGGCAGTTGTCCGAGCGCAGGTACGCCGGGGACAAGAACGCCAGCACGAGCTGCGCGCGCTCGAGATGCGACGCGATGCTCTCCGGCCACTCGCTGCCGGCCTCGATGCCCTCATCGTACCAGACGCGAAAACCGCGCGCCTGCAGCGTGCGGATGATCTCGAGCACGGCCGCGTCGTTCTTGTGCGCGTAGCTGACGAAGAGGTACGGCAGCGTGCCCTCGTAGGGGCGCAGAAGGGTCTTCAAGGAACCACCTCCGGAAAAATTTCAAAAATTGACTGGATTTTGTCAGTTTATCACACCCGGCCGCGCGCGGCAAGGGTTTTCAGCCCGGCGAGCCAGGCATACGGCACGCACAGCCCGCCCCGGCCGGAGCCGAGGGCAATGTCCGGCTTGCGCAGGCCGTGGTAGTCCGAGCCGCCGGAGGGCGCGAGACCGAAGCGCTCGGCCAGCGCCTGCGCGCTCGCCGTCTGCTCAGGCGTGTAGGTCGTGTAGCGCACCTCGACGCCGAGGGCCCCGGCGTCCGCAGCAGCAGAGAGCATGGCGGCGCGCTGCGCATCGTCAAAGCGGTATTTGAAGATATGCGCCACGACCGGCACACCGCCCGCTGCGCGCAGGGCGCGCACGGAATCTTCCAGCGGAATGTTGTAGCGCGGGACGTAAAATTCCTTCCCCCGGCCAAGCAGGCCGCGCATGCCGTCCGGCACCGACGCGATGCACCCGCGCTGCACGAGCAGCGCCGCGATGTGCGGCCGGCCGAGCACCGTCTGCCCCGGGAAGGCCGCGTGCAGGTCGTCCATCGTGATGGGGTAGCCCGCATCGTGTAGGCGCTGCACCATGGTCTCGTTGCGGGCGTTGCGCTCGTCCGTCGCGCGGGTCATGAGCGCGCGCAGGGCGGTATCCTCCGTGTCCATGAAGTAGCCGAGCAGGTGCACCTCCTCGCCGCCCCAGACGGTGGACAGCTCCACCCCGGGCACGACCTCGATGCCGCACGCCGCGCCCGCCGCAAGTGCCTCGGGCAGGCCGGCAAACGTGTCGTGGTCCGTGATCGCCACGGCGCGCAGACCGAGCGCCGCCGCTTTTTGCACGACGTCAGCCGGCGCGTCCGACCCGTCGGACGCGAGCGTGTGCGTGTGCAGGTCAATCCGCTCCATGGCGTACCTCCAGCCCGTCCGGCAGCGCGTCGCCCTGCCAGAGGACATAGACCGTGCCGTCCGTGACGCGTACCGTGGCCGCCGCGCCGGTGAACGAGTTGCTCACGCCGAGCGGCATGGCGCAGCGCAGCTCCGCGTCCGTGATCTCGTAGAGCAGGCCGCGCAGCGTGACGCCGCGCGCGGCATCGCCGCTGCTGAACACGGACACCGTGCCCGCCATGCCGGCGGGAAAGGTCAACGTGCCGTTTTGCACCGCCGTGACCACCCAGCCGCAGCCGATGAGCCAGCCCTGCGCGCCCGCGTCCGTGAGGCCGCGCAGCGTCTGCAGGCTCGCAATCGTCTGGTCCAGGCGGCCGCCGAGCGCGCCCGCGATCATGAACCGCCGGTACCCGTGCGCCAGCGCCCAGCGCACGGCGAGACCGAGGTCGGTGTCGTCCTTCATGACCGGGTGCGTCTCCACGTTCGGATGGTCCGGCCGGTAGCCGAGCGAGTCAAAGTCGCCCATGACGAAGTCCGGCTCGATGCCGCGCGCTTTCAGCGAGCGGTAGCCGCCGTCGGCCGCGATGACATAGTCCCCCGGCCGGGGGCTCAGGCGCACGCCGTCGAGACTGGCCGCGCCGACGATATAACAGGTATTTTCCAAATTCATTCCAGCTTTCCTGAATTTTCGCCCGCTATTGTACCACATTTCGCGTCCCGAGAAAAGAATTGCGTGTAAATTACGCGCCGGGCGCATTTGTTAGATTTTAAACTCGCCAAAATTTAAAAATTTTATTTCTATTGTTACTGATATATGATATAATTCCGACGTTGGCAGCGTGCCGGATTTTCCCCCGCGCGCCGCTGCCGCCCCCATCTCTGCGGCCCCGCCGCAGTCAGAAAGGAGACACGACCGTGTCAGAAAGAGTTTTCAACAAGGTCCTTGCCGCCAACCGCGGCGAGATCGCGGTGCGTATCTTCCGCGCGTGCTACGACCTCGGCATCCACACCGTGGCCATGTACTCCAAGGAAGACGAACTGAGTATGTTCCGCACCCGTGCCGATGAGGCCTACCTCGTCGGCGAGAACAAGAGCCCCCTGGGCGCGTATCTCGACATCCCCGAGATCATCGACCTGGCCAAGCGCCGCGGCGTCGATGCCATCCACCCGGGCTACGGCTTCCTGTCCGAAAATGCGGACTTCGCCCGCGCCTGCGAAGCGGCCGGCATCACGTTCATCGGCCCCCCGAGCGACGTGCTCGGCAAGATGGGCGACAAGCTCTCGGCCAAGCAGATCGCCATGGAGTGCGGCGTGCCGGTCATCCCCGGCTGCTCCGAGCCCCTGCGCGACGGGCAGGAAGCGCTCGAGAAGGCCATCAGCTTCGGCTTCCCCGTCATCCTCAAGGCGGCGGCCGGCGGCGGCGGCCGCGGTATGCGCCTGTGCGAGATGCCCGAGGACGTCATCCCCGCGTTCGAGCTCGTCAAGAGCGAGGCGCGCAAGGCCTTCGGCAATGACGACATCTTCATCGAGAAGTACCTCGTGCAGCCCAAGCACATCGAGGTGCAGATCCTGGCCGACCAGTACGGCAACGTGCGCCACCTTGGCGAGCGCGACTGCTCGCTGCAGCGCCGCTACCAGAAGGTCGTCGAGTTCGCGCCCGCGTGGAGCGTGCCCGAGAGCATCCGCGAGCAGCTGCACGCCGACGCCGTGAAGATCGCCGAGGCCGTCGGCTATGTCAACGCCGGCACGGTGGAGTTCCTCGTCGACCGCGACGGCAACCACTACTTCATCGAGATGAACCCCCGCATCCAGGTCGAGCACACCGTCACCGAGATGGTCACGAACATCGACCTCGTGCGCGCGCAGATCCTCATCGCCGAGGGTCAGCCGATCAGCCACCCGGAGATCGGCCTCGGCAACCAGGACGACCTCAAGGTCAACGGCTACGCCATCCAGTGCCGCGTGACCACCGAGGACCCGGCCAACAATTTTGCGCCCGACAACGGCAAGATCGAGGCCTACCGCTCCGGCGGCGGCTTCGGCGTGCGTCTCGACGGCGGCAACGTCGGCACGGGCTCGGTCATCTCCCCGTACTACGACTCCCTGCTCGTCAAGGTCACGAGCTGGGACTGCACCTTCCCCGCCGTCTGCCGCAAGGCCACCCGCGCCATCAATGAAGAGCACGTGCGCGGCGTGAAGACGAACATCCCGTTCGTGACGAACATCCTCACGCACCCGACGTTCATCGCCGGCAAGTGCCACACGAAGTTCATCGACGAGACGCCGGAGCTGTTCGAGTTCACCGAATCGCGCGACCGCGCGACCCGCGTGCTCAAATACATCGCCAACATCCAGGTCAACAATCCCGACGCCGAGCGCCACCAGTACGACACGCCGCGCTTCCCGAAGGCGCAGCGCGAGATCTCGAAGCAGGACGGCCTCAAGCTCCTGCTCGACACCGACGGCCCCGAGGCCGTCAAGGACTGGGTCCTCGGCCAGAAGAAGCTGCTCATCACCGACACGACGATGCGCGACGCGCACCAGTCCCTGCTGAGCACCCGTCTGCGCACCCGCGACATGCTCAAGGGCGCCGACGGCACGGCCGACATCCTCGCCGACTGCTTCTCGCTCGAGATGTGGGGCGGCGCGACGTTCGACACCGCCTACCGATTCCTGCACGAGTCCCCGTGGGAGCGCCTGGAGATGCTGCGCGAGAAGATCCCGAACATCCCGTTCCAGATGCTGCTGCGCGGCTCGAACCTCGTCGGCTACGCGAGCTATCCGGACAACCTCGTGCGCGCCTTCATCGCCGAGTCCGCCCGCGAAGGCATCGACGTGTTCCGCGTGTTCGACTCGCTCAACTGGATGCCGAACATGGAGACCGCCATGGACGAGGTCCTGCGCCAGGGCAAGTTCCTCGAGGGCACCGTGTGCTACACCGGCGACATCCTCGACCCGACGCGCGACCGCTACACGCTTGAGTACTACGTCAACTTCGCCAAGGAGCTCGAGCGCCGCGGCGCCCACATGCTGGCCATCAAGGATATGTCCGGCCTGCTCAAGCCCTACGCCGCCAAGAAGCTCGTGAGCACCCTCAAGCAGGAGATCGGCATCCCCATCCACCTGCACACGCATAACACCACCGACAACCAGATCGCGACCTATCTCATGGCGGCCGAGGCCGGCGTGGACGTGGTCGACACCGCCATCGGCCCGCTCGCGAACCTCACGAGCCAGCCGTCGATGAACGCCGTTGTCGAGTCCCTGCGCGGTCAGGAGCGCGACACCGGCTTTGACCCGCAGCGCCTGCAGGAGCTGGCCGATTACTGGGCCGACGTGCGCCTGCGCTACGAGAGCTTCGACAAGGGCCTCAAGGTCCCCGTCACCGATATCTACCGCTACGAGATCCCCGGCGGCCAGTACACGAACCTGCAGCCGCAGGTCGAGTCCCTCGGCCTCGGCCACCGCTTCGCGGAGGTCAAGGAGATGTACCGCACCGTCAACCTCATGCTCGGCGACATCATCAAGGTCACGCCGTCGTCCAAGATGGTCGGCGACCTCGCGATCTTCATGGTGCAAAACGACCTCACGCCCGAGAACATCGTCGAAAAGGGCGAGCACCTCGCCTTCCCCGACAGCGTCGTGAGCTACTTCAAGGGCATGATGGGCCAGCCGCCCTGCGGCTTCCCGAAGGATCTGCAGCGCGTCGTGCTCAAGGGCGAGAAGCCCATCACCGGCCGCCCCGGCGACCTGCTGCCGCCCGTCGACTGGGATCAGCTGCGCCGCGAGATCGTCAAGTTCTACCCGAACTACGAGGAGCCGCGCTCCCTCATCTCCTACGCCATGTACCCGAAGGTCTATGAGGAGTTCATCAGCCACCGCAAGGAGTACGGCTACATCATGCGCATGGGCAGCCATGTTTTCTTCAACGGCATGGCCGTCGGCGAGATGAACAAGATCAACATCGAAGACGGCAAGACCCTCATGATCAAGTACATCGGCCTCGGCGACCGCAACGATGACGGCACGCGCAACGTGCAGTTTGAGCTCAACGGTATGCGCCGCGAGGTCGCCGTGCCCGACCCGACCGCGACCGACACGGCCAAGACCGTCGTCATGGCCGACCCGAACGACAAGAGCCAGGCCGGCGCATCCATCCCGGGCATGGTGTCCAAGGTCAACGTCAAGCCCGGCGATCAGGTCAAGGTCAACGACGTGCTCGCCGTGATCGAGGCCATGAAGATGGAGACGAGCGTCGTCGCCCGCATGGACGGCACGATCGACGAAGTCTTTGTCAAGCCCAGCCAGTCGGTCAAGGCCGGCGAGCTGCTGCTGACGATCAAGTAAATCCCCGGTTTTTTCAGGCGGAGCGCACCCTTGTGCGCTCCGCGTTTTTGCGCGCAAAAGCAAAGGCGGATGGCAGTTTTTCAAGCCTTCCCCTCAAAGGAGAAGGCTTGAAAAGGCACGCCGCTGTGTTTTTGTCCATTTTGCCGCTTTTGTCCCATCCGCGCCGGAAAGACTGGAAATGCCCGGAGCATTATGTTATAATCTTTGAACCATCATGATGAGACTGGGTCAGTATCACCGCAGGCACCCAGATCTGAGAGGAGTTTTTTTCGTGCTTGTGCCCTATTCCTGGTTCCAGATCCTCTGGTACTTCTACATCTACGGATTTCTCGGCTGGTGCTCCGAGGTGGCCTTCGCCGCCATCGCGCACGGCAAGTTCGTCAACCGCGGCTTCGTCAACGGCCCCATCTGCTCCATCTACGGCTTCGGCGTGATGAGCGTGCTGCTCGTGCTCGGGCCGCTCAAGAGCAGCTTCTGGCTGCTGTTCGGCGGCAGCGTGCTGTTCACGAGCGCCATCGAATACCTCACCGGCTGGGTGCTCGAAAAGGTGTTCCACGACAAATGGTGGGACTACTCCAAGCGCCCGCTGAACATCAAGGGCTATGTGTGCCTGGAGTTCTCGGTGCTGTGGGGCATCGCGTGCGTGTTCGTGGTCGATGTGTTCCAGCCGCTCGTAGCCAAGGTCGTCGACCTCATCCCGAAAAAGCTCGGCTGGGTGCTGCTCGGCACGTTCAGTGCCCTGTGGATCGCGGACAACATCATCACCGCCATGGAGATCCGCAAGCTGCCGAAGAAGCTGCGCGCCCTGCAGGCCATCGAGGATTCGCTCACAGCCATCTCCGACGAGATCGGCGAGGAGATCTATATTCGCGCCTCTGACGCGAAAGACCGCGGCATGGAGGTTTACTCCGGCGTGAAGGAAAAGGGCGCCGAGATTGCCGAAAAAGGCGCCGAAATCGCCGAAAAGCGCGCCGAGAGCTCCGTCATGCGCCGCAGCGAGCTGCTGGCCCGCCGCAGCGAACTGCTGCAGCGCCGCGAGGAGCTGCTCAGCCAGCGCAACATCGTGCACGAGCGTATCGCGCAGGCGTTCCCGGCGCTGCGCGAGGGCAAGACCAACGGCCCGGCCTTCACGCGCGTGCATGAGCACGCCCAGCGCCGCAAGGAGCTGGCCAAGGCCGTGAAGGCAAAGGCCAGAGAACTGAAAAACAAGGCCAAGGACCGCTCCTGACCTGACACGGGAAGAGGAGAAAAAGAATACCATGAATCTCTATCTGATCGGACATGATTACCGCTATGCGGTGGAGCAGATGCTCCTGACGCTGTTTCCGGACGAACGCCCGGAGTATCCGGACGGACGGCCGACCGGCGACCGCGTGGAGCTGCGGCTCATGTCCGGTGCAAAGGTGACGACCGCAACGTGCGTGCTCGTCTATCACGGACGGACGGCCAACGGCCGCACGAGCGTGCCCAACGGCGAGCTGACCGACCCCACCGAAACCGACCGGCGGCTGCAGGGCGCGGTCAAGCGCGCGTTTTACCGCGCGGCCATGGGCATCGGCCTGCCGCACAGGCCGTGGGGGATGCTCACGGGCGTGCGCCCCGGCAAGCTCATGACCCCCCTGCTTGCGCAGGGCATGGACGACACGCAGGCCATGCGCTATTTTGAGCGGCACTATGACGTCGCGCCCGCGCGCGCCGCGCTCGTCGTGCGCACTGCCCACGCCACGCTGCGCGCCATGGACGCGCTCGGCGAAAAGGACGTGTGCCTGTACGTGGGCATCCCGTTTTGCCCGACGCGCTGCGCCTACTGCAGCTTTGTGAGCCAGTCGGTGGAAAAGAGCATGGCGCTCGTGCCGGAGTTTCTGCAGGCGCTCGCGCGCGAGATCGCCGCAACGGCAGAGGCCGTGCAGCGCGCCGGTCTGCGCATCGTGTCGCTCTACATCGGCGGCGGCACGCCGACCACGCTCTCGGCGCGCCAGCTCGACGCGCTGTGCACGCAGCTCGAGGCGGCGTTCGATCTCAGCGCCCTGCGCGAGTTCACCGTCGAGGCCGGCCGGCCCGACACGATCACGGCCGACAAGCTGCACGTGCTGCGCGCGCACCGGGTCGACCGCATCAGCGTCAACCCCCAGACGCTCGACGACCGCGTGCTCGAAACGATCGGCCGCCGCCACACCGCGCAGGACATTTACGACGCGCTGCGCCTCGTGCGCGCGACCGGCGGCTT
>OGDY01003394.1_pt1 | contig 12520 bp, 10 predicted proteins | sample 1570341 | NCBI WGS metagenome assembly OGDY01 (sample SAMEA2581972, study PRJEB24529) | metagenome | biome: Human gut stool | place: China | collected 2011 | reverse complement strand
AAAATTCTTAATTTCCATTTTCCACCAATAAGATCATTCATCATAACAAGATTGCAGTCGTACTGTTTTTTCAGTTTCATTGTTACCTCCTTTTCCTACTGCAATGGTGTTTTTGCATAAAAAAATACAGTGAGTCCCATTACAGTCGGATTTATGCTGTAATGCTACTCACTGTTTGTTAGTATATTATTAAATTATTTTTGTATTGTCAAGAAGTAAATTTTGGTTTTATTCTATGTTTTTACTCTACATTTTTCAATGCATCCGTCTTAGGAATCTTAGAAATCTTCACAAGCTGAAGCACAGCAACAACCGCATAGCATACAATTCCAAGAATAACCATCTCAACAAAACAGCTTCTTCTTACCATATAAGGAATATATCCTGTCATCGAAGTGTACAGATATGATGAAAATGTCCATTTAAGCATAGCATTTACTATAGGTACAGAAACAACCAGTGATATAACTACCATAATCGAAGTTGCAACTATATACAGTCCGCCAATCTCTCCATTCTTAAAGCCAAGAATCTTAGTCATAGAAATTGACTGTGCATTCTTTTCAATAATCTGTTTAGATAACAGATACATAAGAAGCACGAACATTATAATTCCAAAATACTTCAGTATATACATCATCTCGCCCATTGAAACCTTCATCTGGTTAGACACTTTGATAAGGTCTTCATATGTAACTATTGAAGCAACATATTTATCATCAATATCTGTGAGCTTCTTGTCTGTGAAGTATCCAGTGAAGTAATCATCAGCCTTGTCAAATGTATCAATAAAGTTTTTTCTTGTCATGAATACTGCAAGCGCAGCGTCATATTTATAGCTTCCTGCAATTGTGAATTCGTACTCTTCATCGGAATAAGGATCCTTCAATTTAAATGTATCACCTTTTTTAAGGCCAAATTTAGCCATTACACTATTAGATACAAGTATCTCATCATCCTTAATATCCACATCAACATACCTGCTGTTATCCTGAATACCATATATCATAATATCATCTGTCATGTATTTTTCATCAGTTGTATCAAGCGATGTCACACAGTACTTTTCTGCACCAGAAACATCAGTTTCTGCCTGACTTTTTAACACATACTGATAGTTACATATCTGTGACTTCTTAACAACATCAGCATAATCATCAATAAGCGGCTCGAACATGATGCTGAATACAACAAGTGCACCTGCAATCAGTATTCCTAAGAACAATGTCAGATAATTAGGTATATTCTGGAACATTATCCTTAATCTGAATCTTGTCATGAAAGGAAGCTTGTGGCTTAACTTTATAAGCTTCTTTCTCTTTCTGTTAGTAAGCTCATGTCTTAAAAACTTAAGCGGAGAAAGCCGGAGCTTCTTTTCAAGTACAATAAGATTAACAACAAAAATAATAATAATTGGAACAACTGTCGTATCAACAAATGCTTCTGCATTAAGCAGTGTCGTGTAAGTACACAGGCTGTAGCTGTTATAATACACATTTACAAAAAACTTCTCCAGAAGAGTGTAGCCAAGTATATTACCAACAACAGCAGCGAACAGTGTTACAGCAACAGGAAGGACCATGTAATGTCTTACAATCTCACTTCTCTTATAACCTGATGCGCGGAGAGTTCCGATAACACCTGCCTCCTGACTGATTGTGTTAGATGTTGTAACAGCAAATACAAATGCAATTACAACCATTACAATATAGTCAAAAAGCATAATTGTTGCCTTATCTGAACCCATATCATCACCAGTAAAATTAACCGCCTTGTTAGTGTATCTTGGAAGATAATCAGAAACACTGATAATATCCGTATTACCACTCATTATAAGCTTTGTATCATATTCTTTGATAATATCGCCAAGATTTTCAAGAAAATCTTCAGAAGCCTCTTTTTCAGCCTTATCTCCTATAACCTCTTTGTTATATTTCCATGCATAATTATATTTGACATGATTACTTGAAACATTTTCAAAGCCCTTATCAGTCATAACAGCAATAGAAAAATTAGTTGCGTCAAACATCATATCTGAATTATTTTCGAAAAGGCAGCTGTAATCAGGAACTGCAACAAAACCGGTAACCTTTAATTCCTTTCCTGCGAGCTTAATTGTGTCGCCTATCTTAATCTTGGCATTCTGTGCATACATACGGTCAAGTGCTATTTCATTATCGGCAGCAGGCATTTCGCCTTCCATAACACACTCAAGATTAACCTTTGTCCTGTCTTTATACACTCTGATTGTATCACCGCTGTCAGCCTCATCTTCCTCAAAATATCTTAAGTCGTAAAGCTTGCTGTCAGTCTTATTCTCAATATCTCTTATAAGAGAACTGTCAGGCTCTTTATCTAATGTAAAATGTCCATCTTCAAGATTATATTTTTCAAAGCCCTCATCATATGAGTGCTTAACACTGTTGTCTGCTACAAGGAATCCGCTTACTAACGAAATCATCATAACCATAAATAAAAATATAACAAGATATTTACCAAAGTCATGCTTTAATTCTCTTGGCAGACGCTTATTTAAAGGATTTCTCATACTTAACTCCTCTCTTACCATTCAAGGTCTGCTGCTGCAATCTTATTATCATTAACATAGTTCTTACGGATTCTGCCATCTCTTAATGTAATAACCCTGTCTGCCATATTTTTGATAGCGTCATTATGTGTAACTATTATTATAGTATTACCGTACTTCTTATTAACGTCTTCAATAAGCTTTAATATATCCTTAGATGTGTTGTAATCAAGTGCTCCTGTAGGCTCATCACACAACAGGATATCCGGATTTTTTATAATAGCTCTTCCAATTGAAGTTCTCTGCTGCTGGCCGCCTGACAACTGATTAGGCTTCTTATCGGCGTGATCTGAAAGTCCTAATGTATTAAGAATCTCATCTGTATCAAGTGCCTTATCACTTAGGTAAGCACCAACCTCAATATTCTCTCTTACAGTAAGGTTAGGTATAAGATTATACATCTGAAAAACATATCCGAGATGCTTTCTTCTGTACTGTGTAAGACGCTTCTCATTCATATCTGCTGTCTTTTCGCCATCTATTGATATGTAACCCTCGTCTGCATCGTCAATGCCACCAATTATATTAAGCAGTGTTGACTTACCAGAACCTGATGGACCAAGTAATACAACGATTTCCCCTTTATTAACTTCTATGTCAATACCATTCAGCACTTCCACCCGGCTCTCGCCTTCTCCATAATGCTTTTTGATTCCCTTAATCTCTAAAAACATATATACCTCCTTCGGGCATGCCCTCTTATATTATTATATGAACACTTATTCATATATTCATTATATTAGCACTTATTAATTTTGTGTCAATATATAATAATTCATCATCAATAGGCACAAAAAAAGTAAGCATTGGTTAGAACGCCCTAACCACGCTTACTTTATCATATTTTACTATATAATTCACCGCTTCTTATTGATAAAAGTTATCAATAGTTTCGCAGCATTTTATTTATCTTTATCAGCCAGCTCATCAATAAGCCTTATTGATTCCATAATCATACTGTCACAATGCGCCTTTTTTTCGCCACCCTTTAAAGCATTATCTCTTAAAAGATCCGCACAGTTAGTCATTCCATCGTGGTTATCCCTGATAGTTCTCTGAAATGCACCAACAACAGCCGGACTGCTTACTCCCAATGCTCCAAGCACCATAAGCCCTCCGGTAATTGCACCACATGTTCCACCACATTTCATACCTCCGCCGAAATTACATCCAAGGCATTCTGCCTGTGTCTCACTCAATCCCAGATCATCAGCATAAGCCATCATAATAGTTTCTGCACAGTTATAACATTTTTCAGGTGAACGGAGTTCTTTAGCTTTTTCTATATGTCTGTTCATATCTTATCCTCATCTTTCTGAATTATATCCGTTACTGTTCCATAAATGCGAACTTCTTCTTTCTTACCCTGATAAAGAAGAATACACTTAACGCGACTGAAGCAAGCTCTGCAATAGGCCATGCCCACCATACAAGATTAACATTCCCTGTTTTCGAAAAAATATAAGCACATGGCACAAGGAATATAATCTGTCTTACAAATGATACAAGCATGCTGTATATGCTGCTTCCAAGTGCCTGAAAGAACGAACTGCATATAATACATATTCCTGCAAATATAAAACTTATTGATATAGTCCTTAAAGCAGGAACTCCCATTCGTATCATATCTGACGATGCACTAAATATTGACAGCATTGGAACCGGGAATATCTGAACTGCAATCATAAAAAGTATCATTATTATCTCTGCATACATTACTGCAAGCTTAAGTGTCTGTATAACTCTGTCTTCTCTCTTGGCCCCATAATTAAAAGCTATTATAGGAACCATTCCACTGTTCATACCAAATATTGGCATAAATGCAAAGCTCTGCAGTTTAAAATACACACCAAATACAGCAACCGCTGTTGATGTAAATACAACCAGAATCTTATTCATGCAGAATGTCATAACAGAACCAATTGCCATCATAATAACTGATGGAATTCCTATGAATAAGATATTGCAAATTCTTTTTCCTGATGGTCTGAATCCCTTAAAAGTAATATGTATCTCTTTATTAACCTTAATATTAAATATCACTGCCATAACGGCTGCAACAATCTGGCCCGCAACCGTAGCTACTGCTGCACCTACAATACCAAGCTTTGGTGCACCAAACAGACCAAATATAAGTATCGGGTCAAGAATAATATTAATTATTGCACCTGTACCCTGTGTAATCATGCTGTAAAATGTTCTTCCTGTAGCCTGTAATAACCTCTCAAATATCATCTGGAACAGACAACCAAAGCTGACTATAAGAATAACTGAAAGATAATCATAACCATAGTCAGCTATCACTTCATTAGCACCCTGAATAACAAAAAACTCTCTGGCAAAGAAAAGCCCTATGGCAAGAAATATTATATAGCTGCAAGCCGTTATGAATATACCATGCACAGCCATTTTATCAGCTTCTTCATGCCTTCCTTCTCCTAATGCCCTTGAAAGCAGCGCATTAGTACCTACACCCACGCCGCCTGCAACACCAATCATAAGATTCTGCATTGGAAATGCCATTGAAACCGCTGTAAGTGCTTCCTCACTTATTCTTGCAACAAATATACTGTCAACAATATTATACAGTGCCTGTACAAGCATTGATATCATCATTGGCAGCGCCATATTAATAAGCAGCTTATTAACAGGCATTGTACCCATTTTATTTTCTTTCATTGTATTACTCATAAAATTCTTCTCCCTTATTCTCCTCGTCAAAATATTCGTATTCTCTCATATTATCTTTGGTTTTATTCTGCTCATCAATAGCATTGCCAAGACCCTTCAATGCTGAGAAAGGCAGGAATATCTTAGCTCTGCTTTCCATATCCATTCTTGGTCTTTTACTCGGTACCGGCCATTTCATATTAATTATATCATCATATTTTCCCATAAGCTATGCCCTGTGACCTCCAATCTGACCGTTTCTTTCAATTGCAGTCGCCTTGTTCTGCAGGTTATTAGCTTTCATCACCGCATTCTTACCATATTTTTTCTTAATATCAAGCATTGCATGCTGCATCTTCTTTTCGCGTTCAAGCTGTGTCTGGTCTGTAAACATATCAAACTGCTGAAACCCCTCATTAGTAAGATTGGCAACTGTAAGATTTAACTTCCTGATATACAGCTTTCTGTTAGTGTATTTATCATATATATCAAGAAAAGCTTCTCTTAACTGTTTTGATGAAGATGTACATGTCGTAAGTGAAACAGATTTATTAAGTCCTTGTGGAACTTCCCTTCCATATCTGTCCACATGGATTTCACCCTTGTAAGTTCCTTTATCAACATTTACCCTGTCATAAGTTACATTTAACGCAATCGAATCAGTCACAAAACCTTTATCAACTAAATCCAATGCAAGCTCATCTGCCATCTCTCCAACTACTATTCTTGCGTCTTCAAATGTATATGGCTCTTTTAACACCTGTCCTGAACACAGGCTGCTCGCCTTGGGCTTATATTTCTTAATATCTGCAATTGTACACGGTTCATATCCCCATGCGTGGTCTATTAGAATCTCTGCATCTACACCAAACTGCTTATACAGCCAGTCCTCATCTTCAAGAGACATTCTCGCAATATCCCCCATAGTCTTTATCCCATGTTTTTCAAGCTGTCTTGATATTCCTGGTCCAACCCTCCAGAAGTCAGTAAGAGGTGTATGACCCCATAACATTTTTCTGTAATCATTAACACTTAATTCTGCGATACGCACACCCTTGCTGTCTGCCTGTATATGCTTTGCAACTATATCCATTGCTATCTTGCACAGATACAGATTAGGTGCAATTCCTGCAGTAGCCGTTATTCCTATCGTATCATACACATCCTCAATAACTTTTGCGGTAAGTTGTCTTGCCGTCATATTATACAGCTTCATATAATCTGTTGCATCAATAAATACTTCATCAATACTGTATACAGTTATGTCATCCTTGCTGAAATATTTAAGATATATAGAATATATCTTCGACGAATATTCTATATAAAGTCCCATTCTTGGAACTGCTACAGTATATTCTAGCTTCTTTCCTGTGCGTTCTTCAATTTCTTTTGCCTTCTGTTCTACCTCAAAAAGCCTGCTTCGTCCGGAAAGTCCATATTTCTTAAGAGAAGGAGTAACTGCAAGACATATTGTTTTGGCTGTTCTAGATTCATCAGCTACAACGAGATTAGTGGTAAGCGGGTCTGACTCTCGTTCAACACACTCAACACTTGCATAGAATGATTTTAGATCAATTGCAATATATACTCTTTCCATCACATCCTCCTTCCCGAATTTCAGAAAGACACACCAGTTATTACGATACCAGTGTGTCTTTAAAATATACATTTTATTCTTTTATTACATTGTTATAAGCTGCTTCATTATATCAACCGGAACGTAATAACTTACTCCTAAAGGATTAATAACTATCCCTGAAGCACCCAATTCCTTTACTGTCTTAAGAAGTTCCATATATGTGTAAAGCATATCCTCATGCTTACCTGCATAACATTTTTCCATCTCTAAACCATCTGTAAATACTGGAAGTGCAAGAACTTTCTCACCTTCTTTGTGGCTTACTTTATCAGTAATATCAACATATGGATGTGAAATTGATACCTCTTCATCTGTCTCTTCCTTAGTACAAGGAACCATGTAATCCGCATTACGTATAGCTTTCTTAAGTTCTGCTTCTTTATCTCTTAAAATTGCCGCCTTAGCTGTTGAATCTCCTGGCTTTCTGTACTCCTGGAAGAACTTGATAAGTGCATTCTGAAGTCCTGGATTAGTCACGAAATCTTCTCTTATATACTGGTCATATGTTCCAATCTCTTCTCTTGAAACAATAAGCTCGTTATCCTTGCCATCTGTGAATCTGATATTCCTGCATCCGTTACGATATAAATGAGCTATCTCATACTGCATTGAATCCTTATCCTCAATACCATATGAAATGTCATATCCATATTTTCCAAGCTGTTCTTCTACTCTGGCATGATTAGTATAATCATATAATACAACTATATCATCATCAACCATATATGGATAACCTGTGCTGTCACAATATATTGTCCATAAGTGATCAGCATTAAGAAGCTTATCTACAACAATCTTTCTATACACATTACCTATTTCATTAAAATATCCTTCATCATTGACATTATTCTTTTCCTGTGCCTTCTTGATAAGCTCTGGAAGAACTTTAGTAAGAACTTCTACTCCGTCTGTAATTGAAAGTCCGGTTACATACGCAACACCCTTATCTTCATCCTTAAAAATGTGTCTTATAATGTCCTGTGCTTTAATTGAATCCATTAAACTCTCCTCCTGGTAAAAGCATTTTTAAATGTATCTGAATCACTATTATTATCTAACAATAATGCCAGCATAATTCTCGCTTTAGTAGGCGATATGTCTGTATAGAAGATACTATCTCCACAGTCTGCAAAATCACCTTTCATATATGCATCTTCACTACATGATACTACTACAATACCCGCATTCTTTCCTGATACAGCTTCTGAAAGTTCTTCTGAAAGTTCTCCATCAGCAGTTGAAGAAACTATAACTATAGCATCATTAAGATACATTTTCTTATATAATGCATCTGCATCAATTCCAACATAATCATATACAATATCTATGTTATCTAATCTCTTAGTGTCCGCGATATCAAATATCATATAATCATTAACATTAACCAAAAATCCTTCTGGTAACTGATTATCGGCATTATCTGTCTTATCAAGTTCTTTATCAATATACTTCTTTGCCTGCGCTACCTTATAATCCGGACTGCCGTTGTTATAATCATATGGTATTATCACAAGAGGTTTATCATCCTTAACTGTAAGCGACAGAAAATATCTGACATCTTCTGAGTATTTCTTATTGAGAACAAGAACAACTCCTTTAACATCTTTATTATTCATATCTGAATTAATGTCTTTAGCTATTGCCAGCATTCCATCAATGGAATAATCTGTATTATCTTCTGTTCCATACACACGTATATCAGGCTCACTGTTACTGTCATCTTTGTTATCATCTGCAGATTCTGATGTTGTTTCATTATCTTTATCTGAATTGTCCTGTCTGGTTTCGTCCTGAGAAAGAATGTATTTCATCGGATTCTTTAGCATAGTGCTGCATCCGGTCAGTGTCAGAATTGACATAAGTGTAACCATTGCGATTATAAAACATTTTTTACTAATCATACAAAAAACCTCTTGTTAACCTCTGCCGTAATATCTTACTTGTCAGATTATAGTAAGAATTCCAAGTGATTTAAGAAGAAGAAGGAATAAAAGAATTGGAGCAACCCACTTTACCATAACTGTATAAAGGCCCTTTCTTACCATCTTAATTCCTGTTTTCTCAACTTCATCTATAACAGTCTTCGGCTTAAGTATCCATCCAATAAGGATACATGTTCCTATAGAAACTATTGGCATAAGTACATTATTGCTGACATAATCCATAATATCAAGCACCTGTGCATGTACTCCGTTAGGGAGCTTAATATCAAATAACAGTTTATTATATCCTAAGCATACGATAACTGCAACAGCTATACCGATTACAGTTTCTATTGCTGTAGCCTTGTTTCTGTTTAACTTAAATTCATCCATAAAGCTTGAAACAATAGCTTCCATAATTGAAACCGCACTTGTAAGGGCTGCAAAGAATACCATTGCAAAGAATATTGCACCAATTACATTTCCTGCAAATCCCATAGAATCAAATACTTTAGGAAGCGAAACAAACATAAGACTTGGACCTGATGCTGTCATTCCATCTCTTCCCATGAATACAAATACAGCAGGAATAATCATTACACCTGCAAGAAATGCAACTATTGTATCAAATAGCTCAATCTGGTTAATTGACTTTCCAAGATTAGCATCATCACTTACATATGAACCATATGCAATCATAATACCCATAGCAACACTTAAACTGTAGAAAAGCTGTCCCATTGCGTCCATAAGAACTGTACAGAACTGCTTAACAGTAATTCCTTTCATGTTAGGAATTACATAAGCACCTAATCCCTGTAAACCTGTTCTTGTTGTGCCATCAATGTCTGTATATGAAATTGTAAGTGAATATACAGATACACCAAGAACAAGCACAATAAGTAATGGCATGATAATCTTTGATGATGATTCAATACCACTGTTAACACCACGGAATATAATAAATGCAACAATTATTGTAAACACAAGCATCATTATGATTGGCTCTGCTGTCTGACCGATAAATCCTGAGAAATATCCGTCCTGTGCTGCTGCATGTCCATTACCCGTAATATAAACAAGAAGATACTTAAGTACCCATCCACCGATTGTTACATAGTATGGAAATATCATCATAGGTACAATACACGCAATAATACCCAGTGGCTTCCACTTACTCTTTAACTTGCTGTAAGCTGTAAGCGGACTCTGCTTTGTCTTTCGTCCAATAGCAATTTCTGTTGTGAGTAGAGTAAAACCAAATGTTAATGCTAAAACAATGTAAATAACAAGGAATAATCCTCCTCCATCTTTAGCTGCCAAATAAGGAAATCTCCATATGTTACCAAGTCCTACAGCACTACCCGCTGCTGCAAGGACGAACCCTATAGAGCCCTTGAATGAATTACGATTTTCGTTCATTTCATAACCTTCCCTTTTTTTAAAATATACTTATAAATTATACCTAATAATCTATATAAGGTCAAGGAAAGCGTTACATCATATTAGTCTTCTCTACATACAATACATACATTGGAATAACATTATTTTTGATAATATACTTAGCCTCAAATGCTTGTAAAGTGCTCTTTTGCAAACTGCATATCCTGTACCACTTCTACAGTTCCAAGATAAATACCTTTTTTGTCTCTCACTGCATAATAAGTTACTAAAAATGGTTTTCCTTGCTTTTCCATCCAGACCGGAACGCTATCCCTAGTATGATTTTTAAAACTTTCTATAATGGAACGAACCATTGGCTCTATCTTAGGCGGATGACAAGAGAATACTTCTCTGTCAATTGCCATGCCAGGTCGTTTGAACACTTTCGCTCCTTCGTTAAAGAAACGATTTATATTATTATCATCGATAAATGTAATCTCTATTGGCAATGTATTAAGCATAGCTTCCAGCTGTGCTACACTCATATGTCCACCTCCCATTACTATTTCACCTTCATTAATAGCCGCCTTATGACGATTCTTTTTATCCTGCACATATTTTTCTGCTTCTTCCCATCTATTCTCAATGCCATACACTAATGCATAGTCTTTGGCATCTTCATAGATTCCATACCATTCTTCGACTGTAAAATTCACTGCGCAGATAGGGAACAATATATTATTCTCTTTATAAATCATTTCATCCGCTCTTGTTAAAACAGCCTGTACTCTATTAATCCATTCTTCGTCATGATTGCTTTCTTTATCTATTGCTGCTAATTCATCTCTGATTTCATCATCAACAGTCCACATAACATCCGATGGCCCTGAAATTTCATAGCGAACTTTAAGGAGTGGATAAATCAAATCACCCTTTTTTGCATAGTGTATTGCTATTTGTCTAAAATCTGATATTTTTTTGCTTACATCTTCGCCCTTTTCTAGTGCACCTCTAATATCTGATATTTCTTTACTAAACTTCTCATTTTCTTCTGTAAAAGAATAAAGAGGATGCCCCTTTGTTTCTCTGAGTGCTTTTGCAAGCTCATGTTTTCTGACATACGCATCCGGCATAATTTTCATTTCGGATCTTTCTTCTTTTTTTAAAGATTCTTCGACTGCCTTTTCAGCATTTGCTATTTTTTCTTCTTTAGTTAAGCCATGAAACAATGCACTATGCACATCACACAGTTTCTGCACCTCTGTAATAGGTGTTCCCTCTTTTATAAGTTCCTGCTCTGCCTTCATGATTTCAGAAGCTTCTACATCAGAAAAATTTTGAACAAAATCTTTTTTAACACTTTCTAAATCTTCTCCATTTCCAAGTCTCTTTAAATAATCCTTCAGCAATTCTGTATTGCTAGTCTCTTTGACTTGAAATTCTTTGCTTCTCATAGAAGAAATATCTGGCATATTACCAGTAATTTCATCCACCGACCAGTTTAAATTCATTTTTTTATTCATAATATTTTACCACCTTTCACCTATTTTGTTTGGTTCCCTCATGATTATTTATTTAATAACTTTTTTATATCCTCTTCAGGTGTACTAATTGGAGAAAGCCCATAATTCTCTACCAGGAAATTCAGCACATTTGGCGAAATGAATGTTGGTAATGTTGGTCCTATGTGAATGTTCTTTATTCCAAGATAAAGAAGCGTAAGTAAAATACATACAGCCTTCTGCTCGTACCATGAAAGTACCATCGATAGCGGAAGTTCATTCACATCACATTCAAATGCTTCTGCTAAAGCGATTGCGACCTTGATTGCACTATAAGCATCATTACACTGTCCCATATCCATGATTCTTGGAAGTCCTCCGATTGTTCCTAAATCTAAATCATTGAATCTGTATTTTCCACATGCAAGCGTCAAAATAATGCTGTCTGCAGGAGACTGTTTTACAAACTCTGTGTAGTAATTTCTTCCTACTCTGGCTCCATCACATCCACCAACCAAGAAGAAATGTTTAATATCTCCATTCTTTACCGCTTCAATCACCTGATCTGCTACAGATAATACAGTTCCATGTGAGAAACCAGTTGTTACCTGTATTCCACCATTAATTCCAGTCATATGCTGATCTTTGGTATATCCACCTAAGACGAGTGCCTTTTCAATAACTGGTGTAAAATCCTTTTCTTCTCCTATGTGTACAATTTCTGGATAAGATACAACTTCTGTTGTAAATACTCTGTCTGCATAGCTTGGTTTTACAGGCATAAGACAGTTCGTTGTATACAGAATTGCTCCAGGAA
>OGDY01003388.1_pt1 | contig 12545 bp, 9 predicted proteins | sample 1570341 | NCBI WGS metagenome assembly OGDY01 (sample SAMEA2581972, study PRJEB24529) | metagenome | biome: Human gut stool | place: China | collected 2011 | reverse complement strand
CGGATAGATATCCGGGATTTCAGTTACGGGAAGCTTCAGATGGGAGTAATCCCCCTTTATTTTTACCGAGAGATAGATTCTGGAAAAATACGGCTGAAATTTTCTGACAAGATATTCAATTAAACAGGTGTCCCCAAAAGGAAGAAGAGCCTTATCGGTTCCCATCCGTGTGCTGTTTCCGCCACAGAGGATCACAAGCGCATTTTCCATACTATACCTCCGGAATGTTATTGTTTGATCCGCAATCTAAAATACTATAGCATAGGAAATACTTTTTTTTCAAGAGTAATGAGTGGATGGTAATGCAAGTCATTGCTGAATCTGTGGGGAAAGTGTGTTATACTAGGGTATATCAGTATGTATCTGGTATTATATACTGATATGGATATCGAACATCAGGAGCAGGCTTACATGAAGTATTTGATAGATGATTTAGAGGAATATGCGCAGTCGGACTATTATCCGTTCCATATGCCGGGACATAAAAGAAAAAGTCTGTCGTTTCCCAATCCGTATGAGATTGATATCACGGAGATTGACGGATTTGACAACCTGCATCATGCGGAAGATATTTTGAAAGAGTCGATGAATTCGGCGGCTGCGGTGTACGGAGCAGACCGGAGCTGGTATCTGGTGAATGGCAGTACGTGCGGGATTCTGGCGGCGATCGCGGCGGCGGTGAAGCCGGGGGAAAAAATCCTCATGGCTCGAAATTCCCACAAATCGGCGTATCACGCGGTGGTTTTAAACCAGCTGGAACCGGTATATTTATATCCGGAGGAGGTGCCGGAGTTTCAGATTCCGGGAGGGATCGAGCCAGAGCAGGTGGAACGAGCACTTTTGGAGCATCCGGAGATCCGGGCTGTGTTTGTGACTTCCCCGACCTATGAGGGGATCGTGTCGGATATCCAGGGGATTGCAGCGACGGCGCACCGGCATGGAGCGGCGCTGATTGTGGATGAGGCGCACGGCGGAGCTGGTCTTGTTGATGTGCTGGCCGCCTGCGCCGGAGGAGCGGTAGACCTGCATCTCGATGTCGGCGGGGTTGATTTCAATGTTGATGTTGTTGTCCAGCTCGGGCATGACCTCAAGGCTGGAGAAACTGGTCTGGCGGCGGGCGTTGGCGTCAAACGGGCTGATGCGCACCAGACGGTGGACGCCGTGCTCGCTCTTGAGCATGCCGTAGGCGTTGGGGCCCTTGACCATCATCGACGCGGACTTGATGCCGGCCTCGTCGCCGTCCAGCACGTCGAGCACCTCGACGCTGTAGCCGTGGGCTTCGGCCCATCGGGTGTACATGCGGTAGAGCATCTCGGCCCAGTCCTGGGCCTCGGTGCCGCCGGTACCGGCGTGGAAGGTCAGGATGGCGTTGTTGTGGTCGTACTCGCCGTTGAGCATCGTCATGAGCTGCAGCTCGTCGATGGACTTCTCGACGCCGTTGACGGCCTCCTCACCCTCGGCGGCCAGGGACGGGTCGTTCTCCTCCTCGATCATGAGCAGCAGCGTCTCGGCCTCCTCATACTGGGTGGACAGCTTGCCGAAGCGCTCGAGCTTGTTCTTGACCTCGCCCATCTCGCTGATGACCTTCTGGCTGCGGGCCTGGTCATCGTAGAAGCCGGGCATCGTCATCTGGTGCTCCAGCTCGGCCAGGCGCTTTTCGCTGGCCTCGATGGACAATGCGTCGCGCAGGTCATCCACGGCGGTCTTCATGCCGCCGAGCTTTGCTTTCAGTTCGTCAATCGTAATCATATATCGTTTCCCTCGTCACACATAAGTTGGCATAAAATTACATAGTACCATTATAAGCGAATTGGCGGGCGTTGTAAAGAGGGGGCAAGGGATAAAATATTTGCGGAAGGAATACGTGCGGGGCTGCGGTAAGGCAGCAAAACCCCGCGGGCCGGGCTGCCCGGCCCCTACAGAGCGGCTGTTAACGGCCAATTTGTATGCAATCTTGTAAAGTTTTTATGTTTTCTTTGCATTTATCCATTTGATGCGGTTTAATGGCCTTATGTTACGGAAAGGATACCACACATGACACGTTACACAGGAAACCATTGCCCTGTCTGTGAACAGGCATTTACCGACGAGGATGACATCGTCGTCTGCCCCGACTGCGGCACGCCCTACCACCGGGCCTGCTGGCAGAAGGTCGGGGCCTGTATGCACAAGTCGGAACACGCCGCCGGGTTTGAATGGCAGCCCGAGTTCGGTCCCGAGGCCGAAAAAGCCGCGCACGAGGCCACCTGCCCGAACTGCGGCACCCACAACCAGCCGGGCGCGGCGCAGTGCAGCCACTGCGGCTGTCCCCTGCCGAAGGACAACGGCCCCCGACCCGACCCGAAGGACGAGGACGCGCAGGTGCCGATCTACGCCCGCGACCCGTCCACCGTGCATAAGCCCGACGACAGCCGCACAACCCCCGGCCCCCGCATCGACACCTACACCGCCGACGACAACGGCGGCATCTGCCGCCGCGAGATCGGCCCCGAGGATACCATCGACGGCATCAAGGCCAAGGACTGGGCCGCCTACGTGGGCCGCAGCCCGATGTATTACCTGATGCAGTTTTTCCGCATGAGCATCACGAAGCAGAAGGTCACAGTCTGCCTGTCGGCATTCCTGTTCGGGCCTGCCTATCTGCTTTACCGCAAGATGTGGAAGGAGGGTCTGCTGACAGCCCTGCTGTCCATCGCTTTGAGCGTGCCGTCGCTCATCGCCATTGTGGCGACCTTCAACCCGTCGCTGTTCGGCAGTATGCCGCTGCATTGGGTGCCCGTGGCCGCCGACGTCTGTGCCATTGCGGACTGGATCGTCAGGATTTTGCTGGGGCTTTTCTCGGTCTGGCTGTACCGCAACACCTCAAAGAAAAATATTGATAAAATCTACAGCGAATACCCCGAGGGCGACGCCCGCACCGATGCCCTGCTGCAAAAGGGCGGCACCAGCATCTGGGCGGCGCTGCTCTACTTTGGCATCGTGCTGCTGCTCTCCTCGCTGGTCATCAATCTGGCCGGGCCGGGCTTTGTTCAGTACGCCATGGCCATGGCCGGATATTAAGTTGCTACCACACCCCAACGCAGGGTGTTTAATTTAGGAGGAAACTATGAAAACTGCACTGGTGATTATGGCCGCCGGTATCGGCTCCCGCTTCGGCGGCGGCATCAAACAGCTGGCTGCCGTCGGTCCCAACGGCGAGATCATCATGGACTATTCCATTCATGACGCCATCGAGGCCGGTTTTGACAAGATCGTCTTTATCATCCGCCACGACATTGAGGAGGCGTTTAAAGAGGCCATCGGTGACCGCATTGAGAAGATCTGCGCCGGGCTGGGCGTTGAGATCGACTATGCGTTCCAGGCACTCGAGAACGTGCCGGAGGGCTTCTCCGTGCCCGAGGGCCGCTCCAAGCCCTGGGGCACCGGCCAGGCCGTGCTGGCCTGCAAGGGCATTATTAAGGAGCCGTTCGCCGTCATCAACGCCGACGACTACTACGGCAAGGAGGCGTTCGTCCGGCTGCACGACTTCCTGCAGGGCTACACGCCCGACAAGCCGGGCGACCTTGCCATGGCGGGCTTTGTGCTGAAAAACACCCTGAGCGACAACGGCGCGGTCACCCGCGGCATCTGCCAGATGAACGACGCCCACTACCTGACCGGCGTGCTGGAGACCGGCGGCATTGAAAAGACCGCCGACGGCGCAGCCGCAGGCGGCAAAAGCATCGACATCGACAGCCTTGTTTCGATGAACATGTGGGCGCTGACCCCCGAGTTCGTGGAGCTGCTGGAATCCGGCTTTGTGGAGTTCTTCGAGAAGGCCGCCCCCGCCAACCCGCTGAAGGCCGAGTACCTGCTGCCCATCTACATTGATGAACTGCTGCACGCCGACAAGGTCAGCGTCAAGGTGCTGCCCACCCACGACAAGTGGTTCGGCGTCACCTACGCCGAGGACAAGCAGACTGTCATTGACAGCTTTGCCCGGCTCGTCGCCGACGGTGTGTACAAGAAGGATCTGTTCAGCGATCTGAAGAAGTAAAACAGCCAAAAACGCCCCGCTGCGGCAGGTCCTGACGGACAGCACAGCGGGGCTTCGCTTTTGGTTGAAAATTGCAAAAGACTGGCACACAACGCTATGGAAAGCGAAGGCAAAACGCGGTATGGTTACTATAACAGAAGCAGAATCACACCGCATACACCGTTACAGGAGGGCAATCATGGCAAAGAATGAATTTGACATCACATCCCTGACCCCGGAGCAGCGCGACGCACGCCTGGCACTGGACGTGGAGCGTCTGCTGCGCTTTGGCCGCAAGCACAAGCTCATCAAAGATCTGGACATTCTGGTGGCGCGCAACACCCTGCTGGATCTGCTGGCCCTGGCCGCCCCCAGCGAGGCCAAGCCCCCGAAGGAGGACCCCGAGACCCCCGCTTCCCTGCTGGACGAGATGGTCGAGCTGGCCGCGCAGAAGGAGCTGTTCGACGGCGCGGTCAACCAGTACCGCATCAACTTTGAGACCCGCCTGATGGGTGCCCTGATGCCCCGCGAGAGCGAGGTCTGCAAGAAGTTCCGCAAGCTCTACGTCAAGCAGGGCGCCAAGGCCGCTACCGACTGGTTCTATCAGCTCTGCGTCGACACGAACTACATCCGCACCGCGCAGATCGCCAAGAACATCCAGTGGAACACCGCCACCCCCTACGGCGAGCTGGAGATCACCATCAACCTGACGAAGCCCGAGAAGGACCCCAAGACGATTGCCCTCGAGCGCCTGCAGCCCAAATCCGGCTACCCCGCCTGCATGCTCTGCAAGGAGAACATCGGCTACGCGGGCCGCATCAACTTCCCGGCGCGCCAGACCCACCGCATTGTGCCCATCACGCTGGCGGGTGAGCAGTTCTATCTGCAGTACAGCCCCTACGCCTACTTCCATGAGCACTGCATCATGCTGCACGAGCAGCACAAGCCGATGGAGATGAACAAGCAGACGCTGGCGGAAATTTTCGACTTCGTCGGACAGTTCCCCCACTACACCTGCGGCTCCAACGCCGACCTGCCCATCGTCGGCGGCAGCATCCTGAGCCACAGCCACTTCCAGGGCGGGCGGTATGTTTTCCCGATGCAGAAGGCTGACATCGCCGTGCCGATGACCGACATCCGCTACCCCGGCGTCAAGGCAGGCATCCTGAACTGGCCTGTCTCCGCCGTGCGTCTGGTGGGCCGCAGCAGCCAGCAGATGCAGAATGTTGCCAACAACATCCTGTCCGCCTGGCGCAGCTACACCGACGAGAGCGTCGGCATTCTGGCCGAGACCGACGGCACGCCCCACAACACCGTGACGCCGATCCTGCACTACGACGAGACCGAGGGCTACATCCTTGACCTGGCCCTGCGCAACAACCGCACGAGCGAGGAGTACCCCGACGGTATCTTCCATCCGCATAAGGAATACCACAATATCAAAAAGGAAAACATCGGCCTGATCGAGGTCATGGGTCTGGCTATCCTGCCCGCCCGCCTGAAGGATCAGGGCGCGCAGATCGCGGAAATTCTGGCCGGGCAGCGCCCGAACACCAGCCGCGAGGCGGGCGACACGCTGGCCGTCCATGCCGACTGGATCGACGAGCTGATTGCAAAGTACGGCACCCACATGAAGCCGCAGGACGCCAACAAGGCTGTCAAGGCCGAGATCGGCACCGTGTTCAGCCATGTTTTGGAGAATGCCGGTGTCTTTAAGCAGGACGCCGCCGGTCAGGCCGCCTTTGTCAGGTTCATGCAGAGCGTGGGCTTTAAGAAGGCGTAAAATCGCATAAGAAGCAGGGACACCGGCCCGCAAGGGCCGGTGTCCCTGTTTTTGCTGTTGTCTTGTAGGGGCCGGGCATGCCCGGCCCGCAGCCTTCCGGGAGACAGCCGTTTGCCGTACACATCCCGCGGAGCGGTCAAGACCGCTCCCTACAAAGCACCCGTTATCGTCATCCTGTAGGGAGGGGTCTTGACCCCTCCGTGCGGCTTTCCCGCAAGCGCCTGTTTGCCTTGCGCGTGCGGGCCGGGCATGCCCGGCCCCTACCGCGCTGCGTTCTCTTGATACCCGCACTCCCACAGCACGCCCCAATCCAGCTCCTCATCTATCCCGGCTTCATACCGTGCCAGATTTACATCAATGACCCGCTGCTTCACATTCACGCAGCAGAGCAGTGTAAAGCTGACTGCTGCCGCAAAAATGGCGAGCTTCGCCGCCGGGATCGGCTTGAACACCCGCACCAGCGCCAGCACCGCACAGACAGCCAGCACAAACAGGCACCATGCCGCCGTGAACCGCCGGGGCGTCAGGGCGCAGAGCGTCACATAGACAGCCAGCTTGCCCGCTGCCAGCGCGGCAAAAGCCACGCCGAACCCGCAGAACACGGCGGCCAACGCTTTGGGCAGCGGCGCACGGCCAAAGAACTGTATGCCCGCCAGCACCGCAAAATTGAGCAGCAGGATTTTCAGCAGCTCCCAAAAGCCGTTCACCGCAAAAGCGGCGGTGTCCGGTGCGTCCAGCCCCAGCGGCGCAGCGGCGAGCCACTCCCCTGCCTGCACGGCAAAGAACAACGCATAGACGCCGCACAGCGCCATTACAGCCGCCACCGCCGTGGTGCGCGGCACAATGCGGCAGTTTTCCAGCACAGCGGCACACTGCTGCGCCGTGGTGGGCGGGGCTTTGCTGCGCAGTGAGCCGCCCACCAGCCCGTACAGCCACGCCCCCACCGGGAGTGAGAGCAGGATATACATCAGCTGGTCAATGAATCTCACATTGTTCAGCAGCCTGCCCCACCAGTCGGACACCTGCTGCCCCAGCGCGGCAAAGTTGGCATCGGCTGCTGCCAGCAGCCCCCATGCCACACCGCACAGCGCCAGCGTCACCGCTGCGGTAACGATGAGGTGCAGAACTTTTCGTGTCCCCGTGCGGTCCTGCAGATGGGTGCGCAGCGCAGCAAAGACGGTACGCGCCCGCAGGAAGAAATTCCCGAACGGCAGGAGGACGAATCCGGCCAGCGCGTCCAGCGGGGCCAGGCTGCCGCTCTGCCCCTGCGCCAGCATCCCGCACCGTGCCAGCACATACCAGACGGCGAACAGATGCCATGCCGGCCACTGCCAGTCTCCCAGCGGCCCCGGCTGGTAGCCGTACAGCGGGTACGCCACGGCCAGCGCCATCCAGCATACGGCCCAGAGCGGCGTTTCCTTGGCGGCGGTGCGGTGCGCGGCACGGGCGGCACAGTCCACATACACAATGAACAGCGCCGCAAAAACCGGCATTCCCCAATCCGGATATGACTGCGGAAACATCACTCCGCGCAGATAAAAATACGCCAGCGGGTACATTAAAACAGCATACAGCATACCATCACCTCAACGTAGGGGCCGGACAAGTCCGGCCCGGCAGTGTAAAGGCAATAACGCATAATTCTAAGTGCCGATACGGCGAGCGAGGTGCGGCAGCTGCTAAGCCAAAAGCGCAGATAATACTTTGTGTATTATCGAGCATTTTGGCAACGCAGATGCCGTGCCGCACACCGAGCCGCAGCGAGGCGCTTCGGAGCGCAACCGCCGCTTGCGGCGGCTCTTGGCGCGGAGATCCGCCGGAGCGGTGCTTAAGCCGTAAGGCGGGAATTATGCGGTGTTGCCTAAAACGTTTGCCTGCGGGAAGGCCGCGGGCCGGGCATGCCCGGCCCCTACCGATTCTCGTCCGGCACAAACTCCAGAATATCCCCCGGCTGGCAGTCCAGCGCCCGGCAGAGAGCCTCCAGCGTCGAAAACCGCACAGCCTTGGCCTTGTTATTTTTCAGGATGGACAGATTTGCCGGCGTGATGCCGATCTCCTCGGCCAGCTCGCCCGCGCCTTTGTGGCGGCGCGCCATCATCACATCCAGATTGACCACAATGGGCATCGTGCCGCCTCCTTAAATCGTGTAGTCAAGCTCGTCCTTCATGTGAACGGCCTGGGCAAAGGCGTTTTTCAGCACCCGGACAATGAGCGCCATGAACGCCGCGGCCACGCCCAGAAACGCAAACGGCAGATAGATGTACGCCGCGGCCAGGCAGACCACCGCCGCCCCCGCACAGCACCAGCTGATGCGCCGCAGGGCCGTCACGTTGGCGGGCACAAAGACCGCGTCCGCCTCGATGCGGCGCAGGAATTTGTACAGACTGATCAGCATGACGAACGCCAGCACCGCGCAGACGTACCCCATGCCCAGCAGCACCGGGCCGCTGGCGGGCGGCAGGGCGTGGGCGGATACCATCCAACGGGTCAGCCACGGGCCGCTTACCGTCATGATGCCGCAGCCCGCTATTGTCCCCGCCACAACGGCGCGGGTCAGAATGATGCTTTTCTGGTCGCTCCAGGTAAATTTCATTTGTATACCTCCTGATTGCGTGCCCGAACGGTTTCGGATCGCCGCAAGGTTCTCCCCCATGGTTCGTGATGCTTGCAGTATACCACGCTGCATATCGTTTTGCAAGCATTTTTTATCGTTTTTCGATAATTTTGTAAAGTCTGATGGAAACATTTGCACCGCGCCGCAAAATGGTGTATCATAGCAGTATATAGCATCAAGTTTAAGAGGTGTACCGCATGAAATTACCTGTCCTGCTGGCCGCCGCGGCGCTGGCTGTCTGCCTGACCGGGTGCAGCCATGCCCAGACGGACGCCACACCGTCCGCCACTTCCGAGACTGCCGGAGCCGCCGCCACAGCGACGCCCGCGGCCACGCCTGCCACATCGGCAGAGCCTGTCTGTGCCGAGGTCGGCACCATCCTGCCCGAGACCGCCGACGCAGGCCGCAGCTATGTTGATGAGACGCTTTTCATCGGTGATTCAAACACGGCACGCTACCTGCTGTACGCCAACGAGACCGGCACGGCATTCACAAGCCTGAACAACAACATCGGTGTTGTCAGCATGGGCGTGGGGTCGATCACCTCCCTGAAATGCGAAAAGTTCAAGGGCTCATCCGCGATGTACACCGTACCGGACGCCGTGGCCATGCTCAAGCCCAAACGCATCATCATCTGCTACGGCACCAACAACCTGTCCGGCTCGTCGACGGACGCGACGAACTACATAAAGACCTATCTGCAAGGGTTGCAGGCCATCCAGACCGCGTGGCCCTACTGTGACATCATCGTCAGCGCCATTCCCCCGCTGGACCGGCAGCGCGAGAACACGAACCTGACGATGACCCAGGTCGATGCCTACAACGCCGCGCTCGTGCAGATGTGCGAGGAAAACGGCTTTAAGTTTTTGAACAGCGCCGAGGTCCTGCGCGACGATGCCACAGGCTGGGCCAAAAAGGACTACACGCTGTCCGACGGCGTGCACCTCTCGAAGGAGGCCGTTACCGCGTATTTTACCTACGTGCGCACCCATGCTTATGCCGCCGAGGACCGCCGCCCGCAGCCGCTGGGCACGATCCCGACACCGGACGGTGTGCCCGCGAACCTTATCAACAAGGACCCCATCGCCGTGCGCGGCGCGAAGGTCCCGCTGGAATTTGTTGCTGCAAACGGCGGCAAGCTGTCCGGCACAACGAGCCAGCTCGTCAAAAAGGGCGGCACGGCGGCAGCTGTGACTGCAGTGCCTGACGAGGGCTTTGTCTTTGCAGGCTGGACGGCCAGCTCCGGCGGCAGCTACAGCAGCGCGACGATCAGCTTCACGATGCCCCAGAACGCCGATGCGGGCGGCGTGGTGCTGACAGCCAATTTCAAGGCTGACGCCCATGAACACAACTATGCGGAGATCGAGGATACGCGGGTGAACCCGACCTGCACCAACAACGGCTCGGCCAAGTACAAGTGCACGATCTGCGGCGAAGTCATCGAGAAGGAGCTGCCCGCACTCGGTCACGACTGGGATGGTGGTGTCGTCAGCAACGGCGTCATCACCTTTGCCTGCCGCCGTGAGGGCTGCGGCGAGACCCGCACCGAGGCCGTGCAGGCGACCCCGACGCCGTCGCCCTCGCCGGTGCCGACACCGACAGCCACGCCCGAGCAGCACGTCCACAATTTCCAGCTCGTCAGCGATACCGCGACCTGCGCCGCGGACGGCGTAAAGACCTACCAGTGCAGCTGCGGTGAGCAGATGACCGACCCATCCCCCGCCACCGGCAACCACAGCTGGCAGCTGACCGGCCACACCGACCCGCAGGTCGGCGCGGACGGCAGCAACGTTTACACCTGCCCGGTCTGCGGTCAGACGATGACCGAGACCCTCCCGGCCCTGCCGGCGCCCGACCCGGAGCCGGAGCCTGCACCCGAGCCCACTGTGCCGGAGGAGCCGGGCCCCGCCGCGGAGCCGACCGGCGACCCGGAAATTACCGAATAAGCCACACCTGCCGCGGGCAGATATAGAATCCGCCCCTACGGGGAATGTCGATTTCAACGTAGGGGTGCGTTCTATATACGCCCGCAGGCAGGCGTTTTCCGTAAGGCTTCGGGCCGGGCATGCCCGGCCCCTACCGCGATATTTCCCATGCAAAAATCATCAAAACGAAAGAGGTTCCCATGTCCGAAGCTGCCACCAACCCGCGCCCCAAAAACAGCACCCTGATCCGCCGTTTTCTGCCGTATATGGCCAAGTACCGCGGCGTACTGGCCTTTGATTTGTTCTGCGCCGCGCTGACGACGCTCTGCGACATCGCCCTGCCCTCCATCATGCGCACACTGACGAACACCGTCTCCGCCGCCGCGCTGACCGTGGACACCGTGCTGCGGCTGGCTGCGCTCTACTTTGTGCTGCGCATCATCGATGGCGCGGCAAGCTACTTTATGTCCGGCATCGGGCACATCATGGGCGTACACATCGAGACCGACATGCGCCGCGACGCCTTCGACCACCTGCTGCGACTCGACCACACCTACTACAACAACACGAAAGTCGGCCAGATCATGGGCCGCATCACCAACGACCTGTTCGATGTGACCGAGTTTGCCCACCACTGCCCGGAGGAGTTCTTCATTGCAGGAATAAAGATCGCAGCATCGTTTGTTATCCTCTGCCAAGCCAACGTGCCGCTGACGCTCGTCGTCTTTGCCTGCGTGCCGCTGATGGGCGTGGTCTCGGTCAAGCTCAACCGCAAGCTGCGGGAGCGGTTCCGCCAGCAGCGCTTTCAGATCGGTGAGCTGAACGCCACGATCGAGGACAGCCTGCTGGGGCAGCGCGTCGTCAAGGCGTTTGCCGCCGAGGACATGGAGCGCGAGAAGTTCGCGCAGGGCAACCGGGATTTTGAACAGATCAAGACCTTAAGCTACCACGCCATGGCGGCATTCAACACGTCCACGCGCCTTTTTGACGGTCTGATGTACTTTGTTGTCATTCTGGCGGGCGGATTGTCCCTTGTGTACGGGGCCATCAGCGCGGGCGACCTTGTCGCGTATGTGCTGTATGTCTCGACGCTGATCGCGACCATCCGCCGTATCGTCGAATTTGCCGAGCAGTTCCAGCGCGGCATGACGGGCATCGAGCGCTTCTGCGAGATCATGGACGTGCAGCCCGACGTGAACGACGCGCCCGGCGCGAAGGAGCTGACCGGCGTGAAGGGCGATGTGACCTTCGACCACGTCAGCTTCCACTATCACGATAACGACCGGACCGTGCTGGCCGACATCAACGAAACAGTGAAGGCCGGCGACAAAATCGCGCTGGTGGGCCCCAGCGGTGGCGGCAAGACCACCTTCTGCAACCTCGTGGCCCGGTTTTGGGATGTGGACAGCGGCAGCGTGCGGATCGGCGGCACGGATGTCCGGGACTACACCCTGGCATCCCTGATGGACCAGATTAGCATGGTCTTCCAGAATGTCTACCTCTTCCACGATACCGTCCGGGCGAACCTCCTTTTCGGCAAGCCCGACGCCACGGAGGAGGAGATGATCGCCGCCGCGAAGAAGGCCCGCTGCCACGACTTCATCCAGAAGCTGCCCCAGGGCTATGACACCGTCATCGGCGAAGGGGGCGAAATGGGGTGCGGATGTTGGTTTTTTCATGTATCTTTTGGGGAAATGTGGAGGTTTGGTTTCGGGATGGATTGGCGTTCAAAACGAGGATGGGGTGATGATGGGAGAATGGGCATAGGAAGGATGCGGCATTTTTAAGGACCGCTTGGTGCGGGAACTGCGGCGTCTTGCCAGGAGTCCACAGCTTTTTTGGAGAGGAACGGGGGATGGTGCTTCGGGAGTTGGCGGTGCTGGGGTGGGCAGCGGGACGAGTGCTTTGGAGTCATAGGCGGCGGGGCGGAATGGGGAGTGCGGGCAGTGGGATTTTCCACGGCTCTTTTGGGGAAATGTGAGGTTTTGATTCAGGATGGCGGCCAATGTACGGATGGACGATGGCGGGAGAATAGCAGAGGTGGGCAAAGAGAGCGGCGCTTTTTTCGAAGGACTGCTTGGTATGGGGCTGCGGCGTTTTGCCGGGCTTTCGCGGTTTTGGGGGAGGGATGGGGTAGTGTTGCCGGGGCGGATGGCGCTGTATTTGATTTCTTTGATGGCATGTTGGCACGTTTGTTCAAAGTTTCAG
>OGDY01003384.1_pt1 | contig 12561 bp, 10 predicted proteins | sample 1570341 | NCBI WGS metagenome assembly OGDY01 (sample SAMEA2581972, study PRJEB24529) | metagenome | biome: Human gut stool | place: China | collected 2011 | reverse complement strand
GACTGTCGATAAACCTATATAATTTTTGAAAATGGGGTCGCAGGGGCGTAGCCCCCGACAGGGTCTAAGGGCGGTAGCCCCAGTAAAATCCCCCTTTCTCGGGGAAAGGGGGCAGGGGGATAGGGGTAGTGAGTTAGAAGTTTGTTTCAAAAACATACTTTTTCTACAAACTGAGACCGCACCTTTATATCAGTGCGGTTTTCCTGTTGTTACGGACATTGATTAAACATTGAATATTCAGCTACGTTGTGATATACTTAAGCCATAAAGATATAAAACGCATAAACCTTGCTCATGATGAATTTTCTAAATATCGGAGGGAATACCGTGTTTGAAAAAATACCCGTAAAATAAATAACGTCACAGCAAAAAAAGTCAGAATTCCGTTTGTTGACGATAATGATATCGACATATAAAATTATTGCGGTAAACAAAGAAGAATGAACTCTCTTATACTACAGAAACAGGAAGTGGTAATTGCTTTGGCACAATTTGATATAAAGGATGCTGTACTGAAAAAATGTCTGCTAAAAGAGGACGAAACTGTCATTGCCGTGCCTGACGGCGTAACGACCATAGGCAAGGACGCCCTCTGCGGCTTACAGAGCGTTATTGCCGTTACGCTCCCGGAAAGTCTGAAAGTCATAAACGACGGCGCATTCTACGGCTGTTCATCGCTGACTTCTGTCACGTTGCCGGGCAGTGTTGAACGGCTCGGAAGCTGTGCTTTCGCCCAGTGCAGTACACTCAATAAAATATATCTTGATAATAAACTTACGGAAATCGGGAATTCTGCATTCTGGGGATGCACAAGCCTTGAAAGTATTGACATTCCCGAAGGCGTTACTAAGATAGGATATAATCTTTTCGGCAGTTGCCTGTCGCTGATATCGGTATCTCTGCCCGATACAGTCACAGAGCTTGATGAGCGAGCATTCAAAGAGTGTACAAGCCTTGCTTGTATCACGCTTCCTGACAGTTTGATTAAAATAGGAAATATGGCATTTCTGAACTGCCACAACCTGAAATCGGTAAATATTCCCGACAGGTTGGAAAGTATAGGAGAAAAGGCATTCTTTATGTGCGAAAGCCTGCATGAACTTGAGATCCCGGACGGCATAGCTTCAGTCGGCGGCGACGCATTTTCCGATTGCGTAAGCGTTACTGTCAGAAGCACAATCAGCGGGAAACCGCTTTATAAAGCAGTTACGGCAACCGACGGATCATCGGCGTACAATTTTATACTGCGTAATATCTGGGATAAAGGCGGTTTTGACTTTACGGCGCAGGATAATTATTTCCCCGCTTTGCAGGACGAAAATCTTCAATATGCGATAGCGTTTTCACGTCTTATGTACAGAGTGAATCTCAGCGCCGCAGCAGAGGAGCATTACCTTGATTTTTTGCATAATAATGCGGAAAACGCCGTACGTTACTGTATTACGCAGGACAGTGCCGAGCTACTCGGAATATGCAAGGAAAACGGCTTGATCACCGCCGGGAATGTAACAGGGCTTATTGAATTTGCAGACGAGCAGGGTAATACCTCTGCCGCCGCATTTCTTCTGACGGTTGCAAACAGTCCGGAACACGACAATTTTTGCGACCCGCTGTCATCACTGGAACTATAAGCCTTATATGTGATTTTATATACACGGTGCCGCTTTTGCGGGATGTACCTCGCTGAAGACGCTGACTATTCCCGATACGGTGCGAGTTATAGAGCAACACGCATTTGCGAATTGTACTTCCCTTGAAAAGGTGACGCTAAGTGAAAATACCTTTATTTCACGGAGAATTTTTTACGGTTGCGAAAAAATACATATTTACTCATCTCAGACAGGCAATGAAATAACCGATTGGTACAACGGGATAACTTATTGAATCGACAAAGGAAGTGATTTTACGGATAAGGAATACGAAAAGGCAAAGGAGCGTGCCGAGAAGCTTTCGGCGCTTGCAACCGACATACTTATGCTGTCCCGCAATACGCTTGCCGTAAATCTCAGATTTCTTGACAACGCAATTAATATGCTGACGCTCAAAACCTCGATCATAACCGAAACTGTTGCTACTGACGGCAGATACATTTTCTATGATGAAAGCTATGTGCTGAAAAGCTATAAATCCGGATATAATCTGACACGGGCATATCTTCACATGATGCTTCATTGCGTGTTCCGCCACAATATTGTCGGTACGCTTGTAGACACGCTCAGGTGGAATCTGGCGTGCGATATCGCCGCTGAGAATATTATGAATGAGCTCGATATAAAGGCGCTTTCTTCGCCCCGACAAGTCAGACAGGGTAGTATTATCGACAAAATCAAAACGGATTGCCGGTTTGTCACCGCAGAGAAGATATATGACTATCTTCTGAGGAATGTTGACGATTTGCAGGTCTATGCCTGGTCGGAGCTGTTTATGGAAGACGACCACAGAATCTGGTATGCAAAGCCGCCTGAAACAGAAGCTTCAACGCAGATCAAAAGCAATCAGGACAGCAAGGACGGCAACAGCCGGAACAGTAATGACATGAATTCTGATAACGGACAGTCGGGTAATGATACGGATAACAGCAATGGCAACAACAGAAACGGTAACGCAGAAAATCCCGGAAATGAAGATGGAACGGGAAATGATATGCAGATGTCAGCTGAAACCGCCTCACAGCTTGAAAAGGACTGGAAAGAAATTTCGGAGAAAATGCAGATCGAAATAGAAGCGTTTTCAAAAGAAAAAGGCGATACAAGGGGCAGCTTCATTCAGAATCTGAACGCCGTCAACCGTGAGAAATACGACTATACGCAATTTCTGAAAAAATTCTCTGTAATGGGAGAAGCAATGCGTGTAAACGATGATGAGTTTGATTATATCTTCTACACCTACGGACTGAAATTATATGAGCGTATGCCGCTTATAGAACCGCTTGAATACAAGGAAGTAAAGCGAATAAAGGAATTTGTTATAGCGATCGATACATCGGGCTCGGTATCAGGCAAGCTTGTACAGAAATTCATTCAGAAGACGTACAATATCCTCAAAAACGAGGAAAGCTTTTTCACAAAGATAAATCTTCATATTATCCAGTGCGACACGGACATACAGGAGGACAGAAAGATAACCTCGCAGGAAGAGTTTGACGATTATCTTGCTGCAATGAAATTGCACGGATTCGGCGGTACGGATTTCCGCCCGGTATTCGCTTATGTTGATAAGCTGATACAAAGCAAAGAGTTTACAAATCTCAAGGGGCTTATATATCTTACAGACGGATACGGGAATTTTCCCGCAAGAAAACCGCCGTATGAAACGGCATTTGTATTCATAGACGATGAGTACAATAATCCCGATGTTCCGCCGTGGGCGATAAAGCTTGTTCTTCCGTCGGATGAGATCTAAAGGAGCAGAGTATGAATATAAAAGAAGCAAAAGAACAGATAAAGAATGCCATGACGGCATATTTCACAAAGGACGAAACGGGCGGCTATGCGATTCCTGTTGAAAAACAGCGCCCTGTATTTCTGATGGGACCTCCCGGAATAGGCAAGACTGCGATAATGGAGCAGGTAGCGTCGGAAATGGGAGTAGGTCTGCTGTCGTACTCCATGACGCACCACACAAGGCAATCTGCACTCGGACTGCCGTTCATTGTACACAAGAATTACGGCGGTAAGGAATATGATGTGTCGGAGTACACTATGTCGGAAATCATCTCGGCAGTGTATGACCTTATGGAAAATACGGGTGTAAAAGAGGGAATACTGTTCCTTGATGAGATAAATTGCGTATCAGAAACGCTCGCCCCGATTATGCTCCAGTTCCTGCAATACAAGGTGTTTGGCAGACACAGAGTGCCTGACGGCTGGATAATAGTCACTGCGGGAAATCCGCCCGAATACAATAATTCCGTCCGTGAGTTTGACATTGTAACGTGGGACAGACTGAAAAGAATTGACATCGAGCCTGATTTTACAGCGTGGAAAGAATACGCTTACAAGGCGGGCGTTCATGCCTCTGTGCTTACCTATCTTGAAATTAAGAAAGCGGATTTTTACCGCATAGAAAGTACGGTTGACGGAAAATCGTTCGTTACGGCGAGAGGCTGGGAAGACCTGTCGCAGATGATAACCCTGTATGAGAAAAATAATATCAAGGTCGACATAAAGCTTATTCGTCAGTACATACAGCACGACAGGACAGCGAGAAGCTTTGCGGCATATTACGATCTGTTCAACAAGTACAGGAGCGACTATCAGATAGACGAGATACTCAGCGGCAATGCAAGTGACAGCATAAAAGACAGGGCTGAAAACGCAAAGTTTGATGAGCGTTTATCCTTGCTCGGACTTATCCTTGACAGCGTTACGGTATCGGCAAAGCAGGTAACGGACGGCGAGGATATGCTCCGTGAAACGCTTGTAATGCTGAAAGAATTCAAACTGAGAACGCATGACAGCGATATTTCCGCAGAAAAGCTGATGAATGAGCTTATAGCGGTAAAGAAAAAGGAGCTTGAAAACGGCAAGCAGTCGTCAAGCATTTCCGTATCACGTCAGAAAACGCTCGCAAGAGCAATATCACAGCTTGAGAATATGACTGCGCTCACAGTCGGCAAGGACGGAAAAACGGCGTTTGCGGATATCAGGAGCAGATATGACAGTCTTGTTTCTGAACTTAAAATTTCGGCAAAAACTGCACGTGATAAGATGTCAAACGCATTTATTTTCTGCAATGAAGTGTACACCGACGGACAGGAAATGCTGATACTTGTAACCGAGCTTACCGCAAACAGCCACACGGCAAGATTTATTTCCGAGTTTGGATGTAAGGAGTATTACGAGCATAACAAGGCTCTGCTGTTTGTCGACAGAAGCAAGGAAATTATGCAGAGACTGGAGGAGTTCGGGGAGATATAAACTGAACTGTGCAGCGCTTCATTTTATAAACAAACATACTTTTTCTACAAGCAGAAATGCCGCCCTGATGGGCGGTATAGAGAGTCTGAATAATAAACTGTGTAAATGCCAATAATAACCATGAAGAAAATTGGATGTAAATTGGTATGAAAAACAGAAATCACGGATTAAGCGAAAAGGAGCTCGTTCAGCTTCTGATGGCAGACTGTGAAAGCACAGGAGATATTCCGACTTCGTGAGATGAAACAGAAGAACTTCACCGACACCGCCGTCCGTGACGAGCAGGTCAAGCGTATCAACGAACTGACCGAGTTCATTCAGCAGCAGGATTCCGAACTGACAGAGTTTGACGAGAGCCTTGCCCGGCGGTGGCTTAAGGAGATCGTCGTCTGGGACGATAGGTTTTCGGTGGAGTTGAAGTCGGGGGTTATTATTGAGATTGAAATATAGTATCTATAAGAAAAGACAGGCTCCTCGTCATTGAAATGCACATTCGGTGATGGGGAGCATTATTTTTATATTTGCTTCATCTCATAAGTCTTGATGTCAATTCAGATGAGAATGCAGAAAAATTTTCATGGCGCATAATAATCTCGCATAATTCTTTAATAAACGATTCTTCAGTAATACCTCTCCTTTCCAAATTGTTTAAAATCCTACGATACAGAGCTTTTCCGTTATTATCTCCTGATTCTACATAATCAGCAAGAATTTCATCAAGTGATTCAACATTAAAAAATGTATCGTTAACTTCTCTTTTAACTTTACTACATGAGTTATTTGTGCAGACCTTATACAAATATTTCTCAATACTGTTAATTGGGAGAAACATTTTCTGCAATTTGCTATATTCTCGCCCTATGTTGTTTTCATTCTTGACATCTCCATCCAAAACGCTAAAGATAGTAGTTCCAACCCCAAATGTGTTGGTGCTATATGCCATCATTTGAAACTTCAAGACGTTCTCCCATCCTCCTATAGGTAGCACATTTACCAATTTTCCTGTTGCTAAGGATAATTTTTGTATTTGTTTCTCAACAACATATTTTGCCAACAAGTCTTCTACAAGAATCACATAATCAAATCCAGAGTGCATATAAACATCTCTTATGGCATAGCTAGGATAACAAGGCGAATAAAACTGAACTGAGTTATTATCATCTACCTCCATCATGTACAAGTTGTTTGGTGAAATTTTACGAATTACTTCGGGCGAATGGGATGTAAGAACAACTGTTAAGTTGTTATGCTCTTTAATAATGCTATTAAGCAAATCAATTAATCGGGAAACTGCAACCGGGTGCAAAGCAAGTTCTATTTCATCAATCAACATCAATATTGGTTGATTTACTGGAAGGCTTTTCCGTATTAAGGCATTATATATAAAATGAAGTAAAGAAACAAGTAAACATTCACCCGAACTCATTCTATACTGACTTAATAGATGCCCATTCACTACTTGAAAATATGGTGTATTTTTTAGATTTGCGGCCTCAGCAATTTTTTTGTTGCGGATACGTTTTAAATTCCTAAAATGATTATAATCACCATTAAGAATAAAGCTCATTTGATCTTTAACGTAGTCATCAGCATCAACAATGTCATTTAATGAGATTGTTGAATTTTTTACAATTTCGTCAACAGATAGTGAATCTTCAAACCGTGTACCATAAAATAAACTTCCTTCGTACATTCCGTTAAACCGAATCCTATCTTTTAGAAAGCAGTTGGTAACCCATTTTTTATCTTTGTTTGTCCAAATAGTTTTTTTCTTTCCATATGAAAATTCAATTCTTGAGCTGTCAGTATAATCATATTCATTAAGATTCTGTAGACTAAATGAGTAAACGGTTTGCGCAATACAAGAAAGCACAGTGCTTTTTCCACAACCATTTGCACCGACTAAACAATATATTCCTTTCTCTATAGGAAGATCGAATTCGCAGAATGAAATATTTTTAATTTCGCTAATCTTAACTTTTAAAGTCATAGTAGATTCTCCTTGTGTCAAATAAAAAAATAGTATCAATATGTTTATAAGCTACAATATTATATCTATATTATATCATACGAAAGAAAAAAGTAAATAACAAATCAAAATTTTTCGCATAAAATCATTACAAATACCTTTTCCTCCCACCATCACACCACTTCCGCACACCCGACCCACACCCCGTGTATCGCTGCGAAACTGCTGTCACCGCAGACATATTACCCTATACGCCAAATCACCATATCCTGCTAAAACGGTGTGGTCTGCCCAGCACGCCTAAACCGCACCGTTAAGCCAACAATCCCGATTTACCCCTCTTTCCGTGACATCGAAACCACGCACTCAACATGCCTCGTATGCGGGAACATATCAAACGGCTGAATATCGGTCACTGTGTACTTTTTCGTTAGCGTCTTCAGATCCCTTGCCTGCGTAGCCGGATTGCAGGAAATATAAACTATTCTTTCCGGTGCGATTTTTACGAGCGAGTTTAAAAACTTTCTGTCCGCTCCCGTCCTTGCAGGGTCGAGAATCACTGCGTCATAATGCGTGCCGAGTTTTGCCTTCTTTTCAAGAAATTCGCCTGCATCGCCCCGGTTAAAAGCAATGTTGCGGGTAAGCCCGTTTTCGTGACAGTTCTTTACTGCGTCACGGACGGCTGATGCGTTGTATTCAATGCCCTGTACCTGCTTTACATAGTCAGACGCTATTATGCCTATCGTGCCTATTCCGCTGTATGCGTCAAGCAGAACGTCCCTCTTCGTGAGCTTCGCCGCCTTTATAGCGTAGTCGTACAGCTTTTCGGTCTGTGCGTGATTTATCTGATAGAACGAGTGCGGAGATATTCTGAATCTTTTTCCGCAAAGAATATCCGTAATGTATCCCTCGCCGTAAAGCACCTCGTTATTTTCTCCGAGAAGAAGCATTTCGGGAGTGCGGTTTACCGAGAATGTCACGGTCGTAATATCCGGGAACCGCTTTACAAGCGCTTTCACAAAGTCGTGCTTTTTAGGGAACATTGAGTTTCCGCCGACAAGAGTAACCAGTATCTCTCCCGTATTCTTTCCGACACGGACAAGCACATGACGTAAAAATCCACGCTCCGTACCCTCGTCATACGGATGTAATTTGAACGATCTGAGCAGCTCTCTTATGCCTACTATTATCTCGTCCGCACGTTTATCGTCAAGCATACAGCTGTCAATTCCGACAATGCCGTTTCTGGATGACTGATACACGCCCGAAATTATCCTGCCGTTTCTGTCAGAGCGGAATACCGCCTGCACCTTGTTTCTGTAGTTGTACGGATCGTCCGCACCTATAATTTTAGATACCTTGCCGAAACCGCCGAGCAGCTTTTCGGTATCCTTCTGCTTCCATTCAAGCTGCTGTTCGTATGTCATGTTGGACAGCTGACAGCCACTGCATTTTTTCGCAACGGGACATTTCTTGTTTGCCATTTATATTTCCTGTTCTTTCTCCAAAAATTCTTCAAAACCCTCAAGACGCATTTTCATATCCTTCCTTCCAAGCTCATAAACGCTTTTCAGCCTGTCGGGATTTCTCTCCGTTCTGCTTATCGTTATCGGCTCAGACGGACGGATAATAAATACCTTGCCGCTTTGTTCAAGTTCGCATAGCTTGTCTATGCTTTCGTTGTAGACATTGTGACGGTTTTCAAGCGCATTGCACAAGTCGGGAAATTTACCGTAGAACGAGCGTATCAGCAGTTTGTTCATCGGCTTTTTGCGGTAGTTCATATCACGGGTGAGGATTACCACCTGTTTTTTGTATCCCATTTCGGAAAAATGCTCAAACGGTATGCTGTCGGAAATTCCTCCGTCAAGATACGCCCTGCCGCCGATTATAACAGGCTTTGATATAAACGGCATCGAAGCAGAAGCACGGAGCATTTCCATATCCCGAAGTACGCTTTTTACCTTCAGATACTCCGGCTTTCCCGTTTTTACATCGGTCATCGTTGCATAAAACGGCACGCCCGATTTCTGATAGGCTTCGTCATCGAATTTGTCAAGCTCGTTCGGCACTTTGTAATAGGCATATTCCGTGTTGAAAAAGTCACCGCTTTTAAGTAACGGCTTTATCCCCATGTAGTTCCTGTCGCCGTTGAAGCGGCAGTTGTAGCGGATGACCCTGCCGTTCTGCCTTGACAGAAAATTCACTCCGAACACCGCACCTGCCGATGTTCCTATTATCCCGTCAAAATTTATATCATTTTCAAGAAGTACGTCAAGTGCGCCTGCCGTGTACATTCCACGCATAGCGCCGCCTTCAAGCACAAGCCCTGTTTTCATAATGTTCTCCGTTAAATTTATTTGCCGTATTCGTTGTCAAATTCTTGTATTTCTCTGAGCATATCCTCAGTACTGCCGTCGCTTGAATCATACCATTCCATCTTTTTCAGATACTTGCCGAGCCAGCTGTCGTGAAGCGCATTCGCCGCGATTCCGACTTCGCTGAAAGAATCGTTACCGTCCCCGATAACAAAAGCAAGCCGCTTATTATCTGTCGGCACTTCTTTAAAATTACACCCTGCAAACGCTTCTCTTACTGTCTTATATACCGCATCCAAATCGTGTTGCTGTAAGCTCACCACTTTTTTATCGTCTATTTCCACTGTGATTTTGTATAAGTAATCCATACCTGCCGCCTTCTCGGGTTACATATTTTTAGTACCGCCATATTTGACAACATCCGCCCGATACGCTATAATATTCAGTGCGACAAGCGGATGCGCTGTGATAATATTCTATCACTTTTCGATATTATTTGCAATACGAAAAAGTCCGCCCGAAAGGAAATAATAAACAATATGGCTGAAATAATAGATGTTGCCGATATAAATATACCCGAGCTTGAAATATACACTCACCTGACAGATGCACGGCTTCGCAAGGTGTACGAGTATGAACACGGAATATTCATAGCCGAAAGTCAGACGGTTATAGAAGTAGCCCTTGATGCAGGCTGTAAGCCGATTTCGATGCTCACAGACAGAAAGTATATCAATGACCGTGCAAACGGCATAATAGAGCGGTGCGGTGATATTCCGGTATATACCGCTGACAGTAAGATAATGTCCGGGCTTACAGGCTATGAGCTGACACGGGGAATGCTGTGCGCTATGGAGCGTCCTGCACCGAAAAGGGCAGAGGAGCTTTGCAGAAACGCACGCAGGATTGCCGTGCTCGAAAATATAGCCGATGTCAGCAACACAGGAGCAATAATTCGCTCTGCGGCGGCACTCGGCATAGACGCTGTGCTGATAACCCCGTCCTGCTGTGACCCTCTTTGCAGGAGAGCCATAAGAGTAAGTATGGGAACGGTATTTCTTATCCCGTGGGGATATATAGGCGAGGATGAGCATTGGTGGCAATCACACGGCCCCGCATATCTTAATTCGCTGGGCTTTAAAACAGCGGCAATGGCACTCACAGATAACTCGGTAAGTATTGATGACAAGACGCTTCAGAGCGAGCAGCGGCTTGCTATAATACTCGGCTCTGAGGGTTACGGACTGTCGCAGAAGACTATAGACGGCTGTGATTACACGGTAAAGATACCGATGTATCACGGTGTCGATTCGCTCAACGTCGGTGCGGCGGCCGCTGTCGCATTCAGAGAGCTGAGAGTAAGAGAATAATAAAAGGGCTGAATTGCAATCAAGCAGTTCAGCCCTTTTATTATTACATTATGAATATTAAGTTATCTTATAAAATCCGTTCTTACAACCGCACTTGTATCGGGCAGTGCAATGCCGTTCTTTCTGCCAAGCTCAAAGCACTTCATCATCCATGCCATGTTCTTTGCAAGGTTCTGCATTGTCTGCATACCCTCAAGATCCTGCTCGGCTTCACCGGGTACTCTGCCGTATACCATGTTCCAGTAGGTAGAGCTGACAACAGGCATCTGTGCTATGCCGAAATACTTGTTCAGGCAATCGAACGATGCTGAACTGCCTCCTCGTCTTGCAACCGCAACCGATGCACCGGGCTTGAATCTGAAAGCCGCACCGCCTGCATAGAACGCTCTGTCAAGGAATGACAGGATACGTCCGCTCGGGTGAGCATAATATACCGGTGTGCCGAACACAAATCCGTCCGCTTCTTTAGCTTTTGCTATAAACTCATTTACATCATCGTCCGTAAATACACAGCCTTTTTCACTGCACTGTCCGCAGCCTATGCAATCTCTGACAGGCTTTCCGCCCATCTGGAATATCTCGTATGAAATGCCCTCGTTTTCAAGCGTCCTGCCTACTTCAAGCAGTGCGGCATTGGTATTGCCGTTCGCCTTCGGACTGCCGTTGAGCATCAATACCTTCATTAAAATCGCTCCTTCAAATAATATATTGCAATTTTGCGTTACAGATTATATCACCTTGAATAAAAATAGTCAAGGCAAAATTTACCGCATAATTTCATGCTGTTTATCATTCCGTCATTCCCACAACCTGCCTATACATTTTCTCATCGTCATAAATAAGATAAAAGTCGGTCGGAACAAAGTATCTCTCCTGTAATACCAAGCTCAGTTCATCCGCAAATTTCTCCGTTCTTTCATACTTACGGGTAATGACCTTTTCGCTGTCTGTCGGATAAATTTTAAGTGCGGTATCGTTAAAGATTCTCTGCCATAATTCGCTGTGTCTTCCGCAGAAATGATACTCGGTTTTACCGAACTGAGTTATCATCTGCAACGCCTCGTTTCCGATAAATTCGCTGTTATCGGTGTTGTTTACAATATAGAATATCTGCGCAATATGTTCCTTTACGGGTGTAATTGAACCTGTCAGCAATTCGACACCGTACAGATTATCCCGCAGCTTTTCACATCTGTCCATTTATTCTTCCTCCGGGTAAATTATGCCGTGTTCCTGCCGGAACCTTGTCATTATCTTCATAACATCGGCGGTGTAGTCAAGGCACATTACGTTTTTGTCGCCGTTTACCGCCTTTTCCATATCGGTTATTTCATAGTAAAGCGCATCGGAATTTTCGCCTGCGCTGACAAGCTCCGTCCTGCCGTCTGTATAGGTTATTTTTGCTTCCCACGCTCTCGGATATTCCATGATTTCGATATAGCCGTTTTCGCAGGAAATCATCGCACGCTTGGGCTGTTTTGAATGGAGCGACAGCATAACGGTTGCCATCTGCCCCTCCTTATCCGACAGTAAAAGGCTCGCCTGTTCGTCAACTCCCGTCGGTGCGGTTTTAAGCTGTGACAGTATATTATCCGGCTTTGAATCGAAAAACCAACGGATAACAGACAAGGCATACACGCCTATATCAAGCATCGCACCGCCTGCAAGGCTTCTGTTGAAAAAGCGGTTTTTCATATCGTATTCCTTGAAACTGCCGAAATTCATTGTGATAAGATTCACTCTGCCGAGTGTGCCGCTTTTCAGAATTTCATTCAGCTTTTTATATATCGGCATATGATAAACCGTCATTGCTTCACCGATTATAACGTTATTTTGTTCTGCGAGTGTAATAAGCTCACCGAGTTCGTCACTATTCAATGTTATCGACTTTTCAACAAGAATATGCTTTTTGTTTAAAATTGCTTTCTTCATAAAGCCGTAATGCGTGTTATGCGGAGTGGTGATGTAGATTATATCGACATCGG
>OGDY01003381.1_pt1 | contig 12571 bp, 9 predicted proteins | sample 1570341 | NCBI WGS metagenome assembly OGDY01 (sample SAMEA2581972, study PRJEB24529) | metagenome | biome: Human gut stool | place: China | collected 2011 | reverse complement strand
TGGAAGCCTCACGGCTGAACTCGGTGTTCCAACGCTCGGCATAGTCGCGGCGGGCGTCGGCATAGGTCACGAGAACGTCGACCTGGCCGGAGGCGAGACGCGCGAACGCGCTGGCGTAGGAGTCAGACTGCACGGCGCTGGAGAGATCCGAGATGCCCTTGCCGTAGTGGTCCTGCAGCCAGAGAGCGGGGTAAATGTAGCCCGCGGGAGAGGACGTGCCCATGACGCTCCAGTTGGCGCCGTCGAGGTCTTCCCAGGTGAGCTCTTCCCCGGCGTTGACCTTGTCCTGCAGCTCCTTGCCCTTTTCGGACGGGCCGGCGATGAACAGAGCGCGGTAAGAAACCGCCTGGCGGTCGGAAGCCTCGGTGGGCTGGCCGTCGTTCCAATCCTTCGCGTTGTCGGAATCCTTGCTCAGACCGTCGCGGGTGGCGGTGAGAATGACCTCGGCGCCGTCGTCATAGAGAACGTAGGTGCCGCCGGGGATGAGGCCGACGTCGATCGTGCCGGCTTCAAGACCTTCGCCGACCGCTTCATACGTCGTGCCGACGGTGATCTCCACCTCGCCGACTTCGTAGCCGAGCGTGGCGAGCTCGTTCTTGAGCATCTCCTTGAGAGGCTCAGTGACGGTGATGATCTCCTGCGGCTCGCGGGACGGGACGAACGCGACCTTCAGGGTGTCGATCTTCTTCGCGGTGGGTTCGGCGGCGGGCTCTTCCGCAGCGGGAGCCTCGGTAGCCGGGGCTTCGGTGTCCGGGGTCTCGGCGGCGGTGCCGCAGCCGGCCAGCAGGCCGAGCGTCATGACGACCGCGAGCAGGAGCGCAAAAATCTTTTTCATCCTTTTTCCTCCGATAATACTCTTCTTATTTTTTTCGGCGCATACGCAAAAAGCAAGGTGCGCCGTTCCTCAAAGCGAGTATAGCACACCCCGGTAAAGAAAAAATTTCCGATTCAGTAAAAATGTTAGTTCTTTGTGTCCCGCTCGAAATAGTAGGCCACGAGCTCTTCAAACGCAAGGATCACATGGCCGAAAAAGGGGTTCGGCAGGCTCCCGGCAAGCGTCTGTTTCGAGCCGTCCACCACGATGACGAGATCCGAGAGCCGCGCGAGCGCGGAATCGGCGCGCTTGGTGAACGTCACGATCTTGTGTCCGTTCTGCCGGGCGTGACGCACGTCGTTGAGCACCGGCTCGGTCTCCCCGCTCTGGCTCACGGCGAACATGACGCTCGGCGCGGCCTCCTCGTCGGTGAGATCGTGCGCCGAGCAGAAGAGCATGTGGTCATAGAAATGGACGTTATTATAGACCATGAAGCCGCAGATGGAGAGCCGCTGCGCGATATACTCGCCCACGATGCTGGAAAAGCCCTCGCCGGTCGTGAACATCTTCGCCTGGCGCGAAGCGTCGAGCAGCGCGCAAAAGCCGTTCACCAGTTCGTCCGAATAGTTGTCCACGAGCGTTTTGAGATTTTCCGCGCTGCGCTCGCCGCGCCGGTCCATCTGGCGGCTGAGATAGTAATAGAGCTCGCTGTAGCCGTCAAAGCCGAGACGCTTGCACATTTTCACGATCGACGCGGCGGAGAGGAAATTCTCGCTCGCGATCTGCTGGATGCCGACGCGCTTCTCGCCGCGCTCGATGTGCGCGGCAATGCCCGTGATGACACGTTTTTCGTCCTCGGACAGGAGGTTGGTCAAAAGAAAATAACTGCCGTTCATAGCGTATCAAGAAATCCTTCCCCACACCGTTTTATCCACTATACCAGACCCGCCGCCAAAGCGCAACGCCCCTCTTCGTAGAGCGAAACGGCCCTCTCGCGAAAGTCTCTCTATGCCGGCAGGGAGGGGCTCAGCCCCTCCCCTGCTTTTTTATCTGCCGCTCTTCACTGCCTCGCGGATCTCGCCCATGAGATAGAGCGAGCCGCAGGCGACGACGGGCGTTTCCCCGCCGCTTTCCTCCAGCGCGCGGCGCACACCCTCCGCTGCCGTATCGCACGAAACCGCGGGCGCGCCCTTCGCGCGAAGATACGCGCAAAGCTCGTCCGCACCCAGCGCGCGGGGCGAATCCGGCGTCAGGCAGATAAACTCCTTCCCGTACGGCAGCAGCCGGGCAAGCATCGTCTCATAGTCCTTGTCCGCGAGCACGCCGAGCAGAAAGACGACCTTCTGCCCCGGCAGATACACGTCCAGACTGCGTGCGAGCGCTTCAACACACTGCGGGTTGTGCGCGCCGTCGGCAATGACAGGCGGATCGGCGCGCAGCAGCTCGAACCGCGCTTCCCAGCGCGCCGCGGAAAGCCCCTCGCGCAGCGCGCTCTCCGGGATGCTCCACCCCTTTTCGCGCAGCACGTTCACCGTTTCGATGGCAAGCGCCGCGTTGCGGAGCTGATGCCCTCCGAGCAGATGCAGCGTCAGGTCCTTTTCGCCTTTATAGTCGAACCGCTGCCCGGCGAGCGAGTGGGCGCGCTCCTGCAGCGTGTCAAACGCCGCGCCGCGCCACACCGCGCCGCGTTCGGCGCATATCTCCCGGTATACCGCGTCCACGGCGGCGTTTACCGGGTACGTAACGGCCGTCGTGCCGGGCTTGATGATCCCGGCCTTTTCGCGCGCGATCTCCGGGAGCGTATGGCCGAGAATGGCGGTGTGCTCCAGGCCGATGTTCGTGATAACGGCGGCCTCGGGCGAGGGTATCACATTCGTTGCGTCGAGCCGCCCGCCGAGGCCGACCTCGAGCACCACAGCATCGCATTTCTCCGCCGCGAAATGCCGGAAGCCCATCGCGGTGAGGATCTCAAACTCCGTGGGCGCGTCGGACATGCCGGCGGCGGCCTCCTTCACGGCTTCGGCGGCGCGGCAGAGCGCCGCGTCGGGGATGTCCGCGCCGTTGATGCGGAACCGTTCGTTCACGCGCACAAGGTGCGGGGAGGTGTAAAGCCCCGTCTTATACCCCGCCGCCGTCAGGATCGAGGCAAGCATCGTGCTCGTCGAGCCCTTGCCGTTCGTCCCGGCGACGTGGATAAATTTCAGGCTGTCCTGCGGGTTCCCCAGCCGGTGCATCAACTCGCGCATCCGCTCCAGACCGAGGCGGCTTCCCTTCCAGTCGGTGGCGTGGATAAAAGCGAGCGCTTCGTTAAGCTCCATGTGTTTTCTCTCCCTCTCCGGGCAGCGCGCGGCGCACGCGTGCGCACAGCTTCGGCAGTACAAGGCCGAACACAACGGCTTTCACAACGCATACCGCGCCGCGCGGCAGCAGCATGGCCGAGATGAAGCCCGGAAACCAGTAGCCGTAGAGCTTTGCGTCGATGTACATGACGAGCGTGTTGAGCGCCGTGACGAGCACCTCGGCGGCCACGACGATGCCGACCGTCTGTCCGGTCGTGAGCGAAAAGCCGCGGCGCTTGGCGTAAAAGCCGGTCACGAGCCCCGCAAGCGCGTAGGGCAGGATCCAGAGCAGCGTCGTGGCCGAAACGCCGTAGCGCAGAAGCTGGTACAAAAGCGTCCCCACGAACCCGACGGCAAGGCCGTCCAGCGGGCCGAAGAGCAGCGCGCCGAGCAGGATGGGGAAGCTCTCAAAGGTGATCTTGATGCTGTTGAGATCGAGCGCGAGCGCGCCGAGTGCGGCGCACATTGCCGCCAGCACAGCATTCAGGGCGAGTTTTCTTGTTTTCATGGCGTAAAAAGACTCCTTTCGTGACAGTTGCCACGGAAGGAGCGGTATCCTCGGGTGGCAGCGGATGCGGAGCAAAACCGCGCGGCTCTCGCCGCTTCGTCCACGGACAACATCCCATCCCGCGGCACTTTACGCTTTGCACCTACTCTGTCATGTGTTTTCTGAATTGAATTTATTTTATCCGGCGCGCCGCGGCTTTTGCCGTGTGCGCGGCCAGTACCGCCGTGGTGAGCGCGCCGACGCCGCCCGGCACGGGCGTAACGGCGCGAACGACGCCATCCGCTTCGGCGAGAGCAACGTCGCCGCAGAGCTTCTGCGTCTCTTCGTTATAGTGTATGCCGACGTCGATGACCGTCTGTCCGGCGCGGAAATACGCCGCGCCGACGCTCTCGCGCCGCCCGGCCGCGGCGATGAGGATGTCCGCTTCGCGCGCAAGGCCCGCCGCGTTTTCGGTCTTTGAGTGGCAGAGCGTCACCGTTGCGCCGCGGTGCAGCAGCAGCATTGCCGCCGGACGTCCGACGACGAGGCTCCGCCCGAGCACGACGGCGCGCTTCCCCTCGATGGGAATTTCATAATAGTCCAGCAGCTCCAACACCGCCTGCGCCGTGCAGGGGGCGAAGCCCTCGTCCGTCCCGGCATACACCGCGGCGAGAGAGCCCTCCGCCGCGCCGTCCACATCCTTTTCCGGCGCGATGGCGCGCAGTATGCGCGCCTCGTCCAGCGCCGCAGGCAGCGGGCGCAGCAGCAGTATGCCGTGTACCGATGCATCGTCACTCAGGGAGCGCAGCGTTTCTTCGAGCGCTTCGCCGGAAGCATTTTCCGGCAGAGAGACGCACCGCGTTTCGATGCCCACGGCGGCACAGCGCTTCACCGCCGCCCGCTCGTAGGAGAGATCGTCCTCGCGCGCTCCAAGGCGCACGATGGCGAGCGTCGGGACGACGCCCTTTTCGCGCAGGCCGGATACGAGCTGCGCCGTTTTTTCGTTGAGCGCGGCAGCAGCGGGCGCGCCGCGGAGAAGCATGCTCATCGCGCGAGCCTCCCGTATACATCGTCGTAAATTTTCCCGGCCTGCCGTGCGTACTTATCCACGAGTGCGTGAGCCTTCGCATCGAGTGCGGCGGCGCGCGCCCGATCCTGCATCAGCCGCGTATTGACGCGCACGTTGATCTCCGCGCCGCGAAGCGCCGCGAGAGCGAGAGCCGCGCCGACCGCGGCGTCCGATACCGCGATGGGGCTTCCCATGTCGGCAAAGCCGCGCAGCAGCTCCACCGTCCGCCCGGTAAGCTCCAGCACCTCCATCGGCGGCGCGGCGGCGGCGGTGAGGCACGCCTCAAGCGTTTCGGCCCGCTGCGGATCGTCCTTCGGTATCGCATAGGCCTTTGCGAGCGGCGCGAGCGCCGCGGCGTCCTTTTCCACGCAGTCCAGAAGCCGGCCCCGGAGCGTTTCCGCCTCGTCGAGCAGCTCACGCAGTATCGGCTCGACGGCGGCGTATTTTTCCTTTCCGACGGTGAGCTCTCCCACCATGCCGCCGAGCGCGGCGGCGAGCGATCCGGCGAGCGCGCTTGCTCTGCCGCCGCCCGGCACAGACGCCTTGGACGCGAGCGAGGCGGTAAAATCATTCACGCTTTTGCGGAGCATTTCCATTCTTAAAACATCCCCGTAATGACGCCGTTTTCGTCCACGTCGATCCGCTCGGCGGCGGGCGACTTCGGCAGGCCCGGCATCGTCATAATATTGCCCGTGAGCGCGACGAGAAAGCCCGCGCCCGCCGAGACGCGGATCTCCCGCACCGTCACGGTGAAGCCCTCCGGCGCGCCGCGTTTTGCCGCGTCGTCCGAAAAGCTGTACTGCGTTTTGGCAACGCACACCGGCAGAGCCCCGAAGCCGAGCGCCGTGAGCCGCGCGGCCTGCTTTTTTGCCTCCGGTGTGAGAACCGCGCCGTCCGCGCGGTACACGTTCCGGCAGAGAGCGTCCAGCCGCTCCTCGATCGTGCCGTCAAGATCATAGGCAAAGCGGAACTCGTTTTTCTCCTCGCAGAGCCGCACGACCTCGGCCGCGAGCGCTTCGCCGCCCGCGCCGCCGCGCGCCCACACGTCGCTCCGCACGGCTTTGACGCCGAGCGCGGCGCATTTCTCCGCCACGAGCGCAAGCTCCGCTTCCGTGTCCGTCGGGAAGGCGTTCACCGCCACGACGCACGGGAGGCCGAATACATTTTTGATATTGTCCACATGGCGCAGGAGATTCGGAAGGCCCTTTTCAAGCGCTTCGAAATTTTCCGTGCCGAGCGCGTCCTTTTCCACGCCGCCGTGGTATTTGAGCGCGCGCACCGTCGCCACGATCACGACGGCGTCAGGGTGCAGCTCTGCCAGACGGCACTTGATGTCAAAGAACTTTTCCGCGCCGAGATCGGCGGCGAAGCCCGCCTCGGTGACGGTATAGTCCGCGAGCTTTTGCGCCATGCGCGTGGCGAGCACGCTGTTGCAGCCGTGCGCGATATTCGCAAACGGGCCGCCGTGGACGAGCACGGGCGTTCCCTCGAGCGTCTGGACAAGGTTGGGGCAGAGCGCATCGCGCAGCAGCGCGGTCATCGCGCCCTCGGCCCTGAGATCGTGCGCCGTAACGGGCGCGCCGTCATAGGTATACCCCACGATGATGCGGCCGAGCCGCGCCCTGAGATCCGAAAGGCTCTCCGCGAGACAGAACACCGCCATGATCTCGCTTGCCACGGTGATGTCGAACCCGTCCTCGCGCGGGCAGCCGTTCGCTCTGCCGCCGAGCCCGTCCACAACGTGCCGCAGCTGCCGGTCGTTCATATCGACGCAGCGCTTCCACGTGATCTGCTTCGGGTCGATCCCGAGGGCGTTGCCCTGCTGAATGTGGTTATCGAGCAGCGCCGCGAGCAGGTTGTTGGCAGCGCCGATGGCGTGAAAATCGCCGGTAAAATGAAGGTTTATGTCCTCCATCGGGACGATCTGGGCATAGCCGCCGCCGGTCGCACCGCCCTTGATGCCGAACACCGGCCCCAGCGACGGCTCGCGCAGCGCGGCGAGCGCGTTTTTTCCGCAGCGGCGGAGCGCATCGGTAAGGCCGATGGAGGTCGTAGTCTTTCCCTCGCCCGCGGGTGTCGGCGTGATGGCCGTGACGAGAATGAGCTTTCCGTCCGGCGCGGCGGCCTTTTCGCGCAGCAGGTCGAGGGAAATTTTCGCCTTGTGTCTGCCGTAAGGCTCAACGTATGCTTCGCCGATGCCCGCAGCCGCGGCTATCTCGGAAATATTTTTCAGCGCGCACTTGTGCGCGATCTCGATATCGGTCATCCGGATCCCTCCCCATATACAAACAGAGTCAGTATACAGTATTCCCGTCCTTTTTTCAAATGTTTTCCGCGCAGGAGGCGGGGCTGTCATGCGTTTGCATCCAACGGAAAATCTGTTATAATATAAAAATATGGGCAGGTGATAGTATGGACAAAAAGGAAAAGAAGCCGCAAAGCGGTACATCGGGGACGATCCTCTCGGCCGTCCTTTTCATGGCGCTCGGCGTCGGGCTCTACCGCGCGCTTTTGCTGTGCGACGAGATGTATTTGGAGCTCCTCGGCGAAAACCGCCGCGGCACGGTCGATGCGATGCTCACAAAGCCGCAGCGCCGCTTCATGCGCCAGATGAAGGATTTCCCCAGTGTGCTGCGCACCGGATACGCCCTCGCCCTGCTGCACGACGGCGACAAAGAGCGCGTCGCCCTGCTGCGCGGCCGGTTTGAAAAGATCGCTGCGGCCTACCCGTATCAGGGTGATATCGAGCAGGAACGCTCGCTTCTCGCGCTCGCGGACGGGAAAATTCAAAATATCGGATAAGGAGAACGCCATGTCACAGGTAACAAAGCGGGCGCTCGAGCAGTCGCTCAAAAATCTGCTGCTCAAAAAGCCGCTCACGAAGATCACCATCAACGACATTGCCGAGGACTGCGGCATCAACCGCATGACGTTTTACTACCACTTCAAGGACATTTACGATCTCGTGGAGTGGTCATGTCTGGAAGACGCGCGCCGCGCGCTCGAGGAGAAGAAAACGCACGACACCTGGCAGCAGGGCCTCCTGCAGATCTTCGAGGCCGTGCGGCAGAATAAGCCGTTCATTCTGAACGTCTACCGCTGTGTGGACCGCGAGCAGGTCGAGCGGTATCTCCGCCCGCTCGTGGACCATCTCATTCTCGGCGTGATCGACGAGCAGTCCGCCGCTATGACCGTCCGCGATGAGGACAAGGCGTTCATCGCGCAGGTCTACGGCTACATTTTCATCGGCATCATGCTCGACTGGATCCGCGACGGCATGGCCGAGGAGCCGGAGAAGATCGTGGACCGGCTCGCGCTTCTCATCCACGATTCGATCCGCGAAGCGCTCGCGCGCTTCAAGATTTAAGCAAATTCTCCGGTTTGATGAAAAACTTTACACTTTGCGCCCCCGTGATAAAACCCTTATCACGGGGGCGCTTCTGTTTATGGTAAATAAAATTCTTTGGGGTAATATAAGGCCATCAAAAGAAAAACAAATCTCACAGGAGGTCAATATTATGTATTACTCTGCCGGAACGTATGAATCCTTCGCCCACCCCGAAAAGCCGGAGGGCGTCGACAGCAAATCCGCCTATATCATCGGCACCGGTCTCGCCGGTCTGACCGCGGCCTTCTATCTCGTCCGCGACGGCCAGATGAAGGGCGAGCACATCCATCTTCTCGAAAAGCACGAGCTTGCCGGCGGCAGCTGCGACGGCTACCGCGACATCACGAAGGGCTTCTATATGCGCGGCGGCCGCGAGATGGACAACCATTTCGAGGTCATGTGGGACGTGTTCCGCGATGTGCCGAGCATCGAGACGCCGAACGTAACGGTGCTCGACGAATACTACTGGCTCAACAAGCACGACCCCAACTACTCGCTCTGCCGCGCGAGCGTCAACCGCGGCGAGGACGCCCACACCGACAAGAAATTCGCTCTCGACAAGGCCTCTGCCATGGCGCTCTCGAAGCTCTTTCTGACGCCGGAGAAGGATCTTGAGGACAAGAAGATCTCCGAGGTGCTGCCCGAGAGCTTCTGGAGCACGAACTTCTGGCTGTACTGGCAGACGATGTTCGCCTTCCAGCGCTGGTCGAGCGCGCTGGAGATGAAGCGCTATCTCTGCCGCTACGTCCACCACATCGACGGTCTGCCTGACTTCAGCGCGCTGCGCTTCACGAAGTACAACCAGTACGAGAGCATGATCCTCCCGCTCGTAAAGTATCTTGAATCCCACGGCGTGCGCATCGAGTACGGCATGGACGTGAAGAACGTCGTCATCGAAAAGCACGGCGATAAGAGAGTCGCCAAGGCCATCGTTTACGTGAAGGACGGCCAGGAGCAGACGCTCGATCTCATTGAGGACGATCTCGTGTTCATCACGAACGGCTGCTGCACCGATACCTCCTGCTACGGCGACCAGACCCACGCGCCCGACCTTTCCGGCATCGAAAACGGCAAGGGCGAGAGCTGGGATATGTGGAAGAACATCGCTGCGCAGGCCGAGAACGGCGAATACGGCAACCCGGACAAGTTCTGCTCCGACGTGAACGCCACCAACTGGATGAGTGCGACCGTCGCCACGGCGAACGAGGAGATCATCCGGCACATCATCAACGTCTGCCACCGCGACCCGCGCGAGGGCAAGGTCACGACCGGCGGCATCGTCACGGTCAAGGACAGCACCGAGAACTGGTACCTTTCCTGGACGATCAACCGTCAGCCGCAGTTCCATGCGCAGAATAAGGACACGGTGCTCGTGTGGCTGTACGCGCTCAACACCGACCGCCCGGGCAACTACGTCCGCAAGCCCATGCGCGAGTGCACCGGCGAAGAGATCTGCCGCGAGTGGCTCTATCACATCGGCGTGCCCATCGACCGGATCGACACGCTCGCGAGCGTAGCGTGCAACACGACAACGTGCTTCATGCCGTATATCAACGCCTTCTTCCAGCCGAGAAAGGAATCCGACCGGCCGCGCGTCGTGCCGGAGGGCGCGGTGAACTTTGCCTTCATCGGCCAGTTTGCCGAAACGCCGCGCGACACCATCTTCACCACCGAGTATTCGATGCGCACCGGCATGGAGTCGGTGTACACGCTGCTGAACGTAGACCGCGGCGTGCCTGAGGTCTGGGGCAGCAAGTACGACGTGCGCGAGCTGCTGCGCGCGTGCTACTACGCCATCGATAAAAAGCCCCTCTCCGAGGTCGAGCTGAACTTCGGCGAGCGTGAGCTCATGAAGATCGTGCTCAAGAAGATCCGCGGCACAGACGTCGAGCTGCTGCTCAAAGAGAGCGGCCTCATCGAATAATTCCGAAAAAAAAATCCGCAAAACAGCTGCCGCCGGTCAGAAAATCTGACCGGCGGCTTTTTGCCTTGACACAGGCGTTTGCCGTGTGTTATATAGAAAGTATATCTGATTTTAAAAGGAGGGACTACCATGGACAGCGGCAGTAACGGACGAATATGGGGCATGGCGAGACGCATCCCAGGGACTTCGTATGGCCGCGCAGGCCGGTGAAGTCTCTCTTTTCCGCTGCTCACCATTGCCCGGATCGACGTGCGCCGCACGCCGGGCAGCGGTGATATTTTTTTGCCCTGCTCCGGCGCGGTTATCAAAAAATCGTTGAAACGGAGGGCAGAAACATGGAAAACAAAACCGAACTCATGCAGCTCCGCCACCCGGATTACGACCGGGAGCTGACGGAGCTCGTCCGCAGCAATCTCTCGCCGAAGGCGTTCCGCGAGAAGCTGCTCGACTATCACGAAAACGACATTGCCGCCGCACTCGAGGCGCTCACGCTCTCTGAGCGGCAGCGGATCTATCACGCGCTTGACGCCGCGGAGCTCTCGGCCGTGCTCGAATACGCCGAGCCGATGACGGCGTATCTCAATGAATTGAGCCTCCGGCGGCGGGTGAACGTGCTCTCGCGCATGGACGCCGACGCTGCGGTGGACTATCTCAAAACGCTCGAAAGCGGTGAGAAAAACACGCTCGTCGAGCTCATGGACGAGCCGAAGCGCCGCGAGATCGCGCGGCTCTGGGTCTACGGCGAGGACGAGATCGGCAGCATTATGACGACGAACTGCATCGTCATCCCCGAGGGGCTGAGCGTCAAGGCCGCAATGCACCAGCTCGTCGAGCAGGCCGCCGAGCACGACAACATCTCCACGATCTATGTTGTGGATTCCGACAACGCTTTCTACGGCGCGATCGATCTCAAAGACCTCATCATCGCGCGCGAGGGCGACCCGCTCGCGGAGCTGATCGCGACCTCCTACCCCTACGTTTACGCGCACGAGCGCATTGAAGACGCGCTGCCGCGCATCCAGGACTATTCCGAGGACTCCATTCCCGTGCTGGACGAGGAAAACCGGATGCTCGGCGTCGTAACGGCGCAAAGCCTCATCCAGACGGTGGACGACGCGCTGAGCGAGGACTACGCCCGGCTCGCCGGTCTCTCCGCGGAGGAGGATCTCAGCGAAACGCTCGTGCAGAGCGTGCGCAAGCGTCTGCCGTGGCTGCTCGTGCTGCTGGGGCTCGGGATGGTCGTGTCGAGCGTCGTCGGCCTTTTCGAGAGCGTCGTGGCGCAGCTCACGCTCATCGTGTGCTTCCAGTCGCTCGTGCTGGATATGGCGGGCAACGTCGGCACGCAGTCGCTTGCCGTCACGATCCGCGTCCTTATGGACAGCGAAACGACCGGCGCACAGAAGCGGAAGCTTGTCTGGAAGGAGGCGCGCGTCGGACTTATGAACGGCGCGATCCTCGGCGCGGCCTCGTTCGCGCTCATCGGAGCATATCTTCTGCTGCGCGGCGAAGCGGCGCTCATGGCGTTCGGCGTTTCGGGCTGCATCGGCATCGCGCTCATCGCGGCGATGCTGCTCTCGAGCATTTCCGGCACGGTGATCCCGATCTTCTTCAAAAAGATCGGCGTCGATCCCGCCGTCGCCTCCGGCCCGCTCATCACGACCGTCAACGACCTCGTCGCAGTCGTATCGTACTACGGCCTCACCTGGCTGCTGCTCATCGAATGGCTCCATCTGGCATAAAAAACGCTTCCTGCCCGGCTCCGGTGAGCATTCACCGGGGCCGGGCAGGAAGCGATCGTTATTTAAAGCCATTTATTTTGCGGAGAGAAGTGCATGTATATTTTTCCCGCGGTGAACCGGTCTGCGGTCGATCCGCTGCAGATGCCGTCCGGTTTTCCGGGAGGATTCCGTATTTTTTATTTGCCGATCTGCTGCTGAACAAGCTCGGCGATCGTGGCGATGAATTCGCCGTTCGTGGGTCTGCCCGTGCTGCCGGAGAAGGCACCGCAGAAGATCTTTTCCTGCACGTCCTCGTCGCCGCGGTTCCATGCGATGTCGATCGCATGGCGCATCGAGCGTTCTACGCAGGACGGCGTGGCGGAGAACTTTTTCGCCACCGTCGGATAAAGCACTTTCGTTATCCCGGCGGTGGAGTCCGCGTCGCGGATCGTGAAGAGGATCCCTTCACGCAAATATTGATAACCCTTGACATGCGCCGGTACGCCGATCTCGTGGAGAACGTCGGTGACGGCGCTTTCCAGATGCGTGGGCACCGGAGCCGGCGCGGCGGCAGCCGCGGGAGATTTTCCGCCCGCTTTTGCGCACTGCCGCAGGCACTGCATGAGCGCCGCGGTGTCGCAGGGCTTGGGGATAAAATATGCCGCGCCGAGCTTTGCGCACTCGGCAACGACGGCGGCATTGACAAATCCGGTGAGAACGAGCACCGGCGGCGCATCCTCCTGTCCGGCAAGCCGGCGGAGAATAGCGAGCCCGTCAAGCCGCTGCTGGATGAGGTCCAGCAGCACAACATCCGGGCGTGCCGTCTGGATCA
>OGDY01003378.1_pt1 | contig 12585 bp, 13 predicted proteins | sample 1570341 | NCBI WGS metagenome assembly OGDY01 (sample SAMEA2581972, study PRJEB24529) | metagenome | biome: Human gut stool | place: China | collected 2011 | reverse complement strand
TAAAATCCAAATAAAAAAGCAAGAAACAACACTTGAAAGCACTTTTACAGATATATTAAATGTTCTTAAATCATCAAAAATGAAAGAACATGATAAATTAGACTGGTGTAATAGTGCTTTGAACATTCTTGAAGAAATGTATAAACAAGATGAATTAGGTAGTGTTAAAGTAGCAAAGACTAAACTAATTCCAATATTACATAAATTAATTGAAGGGAGCAAAATTGAAAATATGGCTCTCTTTTTTGATTATTATAAAAGAGCCTATTGTTTTTGCGCAAGAAGAGATTTTGAGTGCTTTGTTGATTATATTGAATGGAATATGCCACGAAAGGTATTAGCAAATCGTAGAAATGTATTAAAGCCATATGTAGATGCCTTAAATAGAATAGCTTTTGATGAAAGATTGCAATATCTAGTAGTATCTTATCCACCATCAATGGGTAAATCTTATTTAGCAACATTATTTACTGCTTGGGGTTATGGTATAAGTATTAATAATTCTGTAATAAGAATGTCTTATTCTGATGAATTAGTTTTAGGTTTTAGTAGAACTGTTAAGGGAATAATATCTAGCCCTGAATTTGCCGAAATATTTCCTTTGTTCAAGTTATATAATGGAAAACCATTTGAGGTAGAAAGAGAATCAGACTGGAAGATAAAAAATGCTAATGTTCCTAAATCAAATCATATAGCAAGAACTCGTAACGGTTCAACCACTGGAGAAAGAGCTTCGTTTGCAATTATATTTGATGATATGACAAAAGGAGCAGAAGAAGCAAATAGCGAAAGTGTTCATAGAGGAATATATGATAAGTGGAATACTGAATGGTGGAACAGACGAGATGGCGTAAGATGTAAATTTATATTTGTTGGTACTCAGTGGACACCAGAAGACATATTGAATAGAATAATTGAAGATAGAAATAAAATATCAAAACTACAAGCAACAGATAATCCTTATGTTATGGAAAGTGAAGATAAATCAACTATTGTAATTCGTGTTCCTATGCTAGATGAAAACCATAAAACTACATGTAGTGAAGTGTATCCACAACAAATAGCAGAACAAATTGAACAAAATACAGATCCATTTTTATTTAGTTGTGTATATCAACAAAATCCTATTGCACCTACTGGAAGAGAATTTGCATGGGAATGTATTAGAACATATATAAACGAAGAACTATTAAATGTAAATTTAACGCCAAATTCAATGGCAACTCTAGATACAGCACGTAAAGGAAAAGATAATGTATCTATGCCTATATTTAAAAATGATAATAAAGGCAATCATTACCTAATTGATGCTATTTATAAACAAAAAGCAATGGATGATTTATATGATGAAATAATCGAAAAAATAATTGAGAATAGAATTACAACATTTGTGATTGAAAATAATATTGATACGTCATTAAAAAGATTGTTAGAAGATAGGTTGCACGTTAAAGGTGTATATTGGTGTACTATTATTGAAAAATATAATACTGTAAAAAAAGAGGAGAGAATAAAAAATAATCGTGGTATTGTTCAAAAACAAATTATATTTCCTGATAAATCAATCATTAAATCAAACACTGACATTGGTAGAATGATGGATAACATTACCAGATATTCTTTTGATAAGCCAAATTTACATGATGATGGTATTGATTCGGTATGTATGTATGCAAGTGAAATTATCTTCGGCAAAAGTACCTTATCTAAACCTGTTGCGATAAGACGTTTATTTTAAAAACCTCAATATTTATTGAGGTTTTATACCTTATAGCTAACATTTTTTTCATATATAAGATATAAATGTAGCGAACGGTCTAGTTTTTCCCTTCATTGACCGTTTAGTGCTACACGGGAGCATAACCGTAAGAATTTAATTTTTATTGTTGTGTTCCCTTATTTTATATTTTGGGAATACCAAAGTATGAAAGATGGTGAATTATGGAAAACGAAGAAGTAAAAACAACTGAAACGACAGTTGATGATAATGCAAATGCACAAATACCTACTGATAAACCAATAATGCCGGTTCAAGATGAAGTTAGGTTATTTGGTAGACATATCATCTATGCAGATTATGAACCAGAAGAAATGAACGAACAAACAATTACACAAATATTAAATGACGTATTTAGTGTTCATTTACAAAATTCAAGGGAAATTAATTATTTAGAAAACTATTATAAAGGTTTTCAACCAATTTTAGATAAAGTTAAAGAAGTAAGACCAACTATAAATAACAAAGTAGTAGAAAATAATGCTTATTTTATGGTTGAATTTAAAAAGTCATTTGTTTTTGGTAAACCAATACAGTATGTACAACGTGGTGATGTTGCTAATGAAGAAGTAGGAGCTTTAAATAGTTATATGTTAGCAGAGGATAAATATCCAAAAGACACTGAATTAGCAGAAGACCTATATATATCAGGAATAGGGCACAGATTAGTTCTTCCAGATATAAATGAAGATAGTCCTTTTATGATAGAAAATCTTGATAGCAAAACAACATTTTGTGTTTATTCTAGTAGATTACCTCATAAGAAACTATTTGGTTGTACTTATACGAGAGGTGTTAAGGATTACACGATAAAAGGTAGTGTATATACAAAGAACGCTTATTATGAAATGACTAGTCCAAGTGTTGCATCAGCATTTGAGGTTAAACTTATAAAACCTACTATATTAAATGAAATTCCTATATTTGAATATTACTTAAACAAATCAAGAATAGGAATTATCGAAATAGTTATGGATATATTAAACAATTTAAATAAAATTACATCCGATGAAATGGACGGATTAGAACAATTTATACAAAGCTTACTTGTATTTGTTAACCAAGATATCGATAGAGAAGATTATGAAGGATTACTTGATTTGGGAGCAATTAAGATTGCAACATCAGACCCAAGCAGACCAGCAGATTTAAAATTAATATCAAATGAGATACAGCACAATAATACAAAAATATTACACGATAGATTATTCAATACTGCTTTAAATATTGTAGGTATTCCTAAAAATAGTGATAAAGCAAGTGGTGGAGATACTGGACAAGCTAGGTATTTAGGTGAAGGTTGGACAATGGCTGACGCAAGAGCAGATGGCGATGAAATGGAATTCAAAAGATGTTCTAAACCAGAACTTAAATTGATTCTAAGAATATGTAGACTTGCTCCAAATAGTCAAATTAAAACATTAACATTAAAAGATATAGACCAAAAATTTACAAGAAATAAATCAGATAATTTCTTAGTTAAATCACAAGGTATGATGAATCAAATTCAAAGTGGTATATCACCAGATGTTGCTATGACAACAAGTGGATTATATAGTGATCCAAATGAAACATTTAATAAATCAATGGAATTCTATGGTGGTATAGAAAATTGGATTAAATTATTTGTTGGACAAGCAAATAAACAAATAAAACAAAATAATGAAAATAGCGATGGAAGTCTTAGGACGACATCTGCCTCAAAAGATGAGTCTGGAGAGGTTAATAAATAGGCATTATAAGAAACTTTGAGGGAAGTACAACTTCTATAAAGCCTTATAAGTAAGTCCAAGCCAAAGAAACTTTAGAAGCCTTTGGGATTTTGCCGAAATAGCTCAATTGGTAGAGCAACTGTTTTGTAAGCAGTAGGTTGTGAGTTCGATTCTTACTTTCGGCACCATGTTAGTTGTTAGTTAGATAGATAGTAGGTAGATAAAATGATAGTTAAAAATCAGCAATTTAAAGACAAATTAGTTGGAGTATGGGAAGAACAAATATATTCCAATGTTGAAAGAGTTTATAGAATAAAAGATAAAACAGATAATGAATTTATTCAATTAAAAATAAAAGGTCAAGAGTTATTAGAACTTATTCCTGTAACTTATACAGACAAAAACGGCAATCATCCTTCAATGACTGGTGCTATATGGTTAATGAATGATGAAGGAAAAACAATAGAGAGATTAGTTTAAATTTGATTGACTAACAACTTTATATTGGGAAGTAATTCAATTTGGTAGAAGCCTTGATTTGGATTCAAGAGGTTGCAGGTTCGAATCCTGTCTTCCCAACCATTTAGTATACGAACTGATTTATCAGTTTATATAAATTTGCTTATTGTAGAGAGCATAAATCTACAACACTCCATTGATGAGACGAGACATCCATAAAAACGTAAGAGTGGGAAAGGTATAGAAATGAAAGAAGAAATCGAAAAAGTATTAAGTGATGAAACACTTACAACTAATGAAGAAAGAGTTGATGCTATTGCGAAAAGTTTAGCAACATTAATGATTCCAAAAGATAAATATAATGATTTAAATGCTAAATATAAAACAGTAGAAAGTAACTATTCTACATTATCAACTGAATATGATGATTTCAAAAAATCAAAAATGACTGACGATGAAAAAAGAGAAGCAGAGTTAAAACAATTAGAAGTAGATAAGAAAGCAAATGCACTTAAAACAAGTGAATTAGCAGTAAAAGGTTTATTCTTGGATAATGGAATTAAAATTACTAATGAAGATACTGAATTAAAAGAAACTTTACAAAATATCATAAGTGAAGATTGCGATAAATCAGTAAAATTAGCAAATAATTTTATTACATTATTAAATAAAACAAAAGAACAAACTAAAAATGAAACTACTACAGAACTATTAAACGGTACACCAAAACCAGTAGGTGGTACTCAAAGTGCTAATCCTGTTGATAAAGTTGCAGAATTAAAAAAAGAATTAGATGAAGCAATAAAAAACAAGGATATTTTAAAACAAACTCAATTAACTACTCAAATTTTCATGGCAGAACAAGAAAAATCAAAACTAATGAAATAATGATGTAGCACTCGTTTAGAAAAAGGGAATAGAAATTTTAAACGAGGTGAAGAAAAATGACAGGTGCTGAAACAGTACAAAGCTTTAGTTGCCCTAACTATTCGGGTTTATTATACAACAAAGCAAACACAAATACTCCATTTTTAAATATGATAAGTGGAAATGTTCAATATACAAATGCAGTAGAATTTGTATGTGGACAATATTATACAAGCGAAGAAGGAGCAATTCCGTCAATTAGTGAAACCGCTTCATTAACAGCTCCAACTGCAACATTTGTAACAAGAAGTCAAATGAGTAATGTTACTCAAATATTTATGGAATCAGTTGCAATTTCATATGCAAAACAATCTAATATGGCTACATTAAGTGGTGTTAACTTAGCAGGTCAACAAGCTAAGCCACAAGATGAATTATCTTTCCAAGTTGCAAGAAAGATGGAAAAAATCAAGAGAAGTATTGAAAAGACATTTATTCAAGGTACTTACAATAAAGCCACATCAGATGCAACAGTTAATAAAACAAGAGGTATAGTATCAGCTATTACTACTAATGTAATCAGTGCTGAAAGTGGTAGTGGTGCAAATAAAGTTAATGCTCCATTAGATTTATGGTTAGTTAATAGCATTGTTCAAAAAATCAAAGATAATGGTGGAGATATATCTAATTTAATATTACTTGCAAACACAGACAATTTACTACAATTACATGGAGATGCTATTGAAATGAGAATGCCTATTGGCAATCCTTATATGAGTGCTTATGGTATTCAATTAAAAGACTTAATATTGCCAGTAGGAACAACAATTCATTTAGCTGCAGGTGAATTCATTCCTGAAGGAACGGTATTAGTAATCAATCCATCAGTAATGGGACCAGTTGAACAACCAACTCCAAACAAAGGTAACTTCTTCCTAGAAGAATTAGCAAAAGAAGGTGCTGGTACTAAATATCAAATTTTTGGTCAAATTGGATTAGATCATGGACCAGAATGGTATCACGGAAAAATTACTGGGCTATCTACAAAATTTAACCCACCATCTAAGGAAGTAAAAGTTGAAGTAACTAATACTACAACAAACCCAGTTAACACAAAAGCAGTTACTGCTTAATATAACTTTTTAAGTAAGGAAGTGTATTTATGAGTCAAGAAGAACAATTAAAGAAAATGCGACTAGAAATCTTAGGCGATGTAGCTGATGACACAAAAGATGAAGTGTTTAAATTAAAACTAGATGACGCAGAAATTGTGGCTCTAAATACACTTTATCCTTATGATTTAGCAAAAACAACAATAGATGCTGAAAACAACAAGCGATTAGCAAATTGGCAAACAAGATGCGCTATTGAATTATACAAAGCTATGGAAAGAATTGGATATCAATCTTACAGTGAAAATGGATTGTCAGTTCAATTTTTAACATCACTATTATCAAACGATTTGTTAGGAGAACTAGTTCCAAAGGCAGGTATTCCTAAATGATAAGTGTTAAAGCTAATCCTAAAGATTGGGTTAAAGATGTTTATATAGCAAGTAAAATTGACACACAGTTAGATATCGAAGGCAATGAAATTAATATATATGATAAACCAAATAGCAAACCATATAAATTTAATTATCAACCAGTCAATACTGACGCTGATATTGCAGAGTTTGGAGAAAAAGCAAGCATTATGAAAAAAGCAGTTATCCCAATATCATATCAAGGCCAATTTAAAGAATTTGATGTGGCTTATCTTGACGGTGTTACACCTGATGGAGAAGAAAATTATGGAGATAATGCTAACTATAGATTATTACCACCAAGAGATGGTAATTCAGTTATAATTATATATTTTGAAAAACTTACTGGAAAGTAGGTGCGATATGTACAAATTTACAAATGGAATAGTAGTTTTTGATGAAAAAACAAGAGATGACTTTATTAAAGCAGGTTATAAACTTGTCGAAGAAGAAAAAATAGAAGAGGATAAATCAAAAGATGAAAACACTTCTAACAATGGAGCTATCGAAGAAAAGTCTAGAGGAAGCAAAAAAGTTTCTAAATAAATATCAAGAAGCCTATTCAAAAGGCATTGATAATGCCGTTAAATATGCCACAGAAATGATGTATAACAAAGTATTAGAATATTGTTATGCGAATGGTATTTCTAATCATACAAGCCAAATACAGTGGCAATATGACGATAATACAAAGACCGGTAGAGTATGGACTAATGATATGGTAATTATTTTTAATGAAATGGGTACAGGAATTGTAGGTTCTAATAATCCTCATCCTAATCCAGATGGACCTTTTAAATCATGGAAATATGATGTTAATGAACATGGTGAAAAAGGTTGGAAGTATCCTAAAGAAGATGGTACTTATGGTTGGACCAAAGGTTTACCAAGTAGGCATATGTTCTATAGTGCATTTCAAGATATTAAAAGTGAAATAGGAAACATAGTTGACATTGAAATAAGAAAGACAGCAGGTGATTTATATTGATAGTTGAAAATATATTTGAAGATAAAATCTTCCCAGAATTAAAAAAATATGTTGAAGAAAAATCAATATATAAACCAACAGTTACAAAAGCAATGCCACAGCAAAGCAAAGTATTTCCTATAGTACCAGTTAAATTGCTTCCAGTAACTAATAAATATAATAATTTAAGTTACGGAGAAGAAACTTATACATTTGGTATTGAAATAAATGTTTATTCAATGGTAAGTGGAAGAACATCAAAAAGAACTATTTGTAATGAAGTTACTGAACAAGTAGTTGATTATTTTAAAAGCAATTATCATGTAACCGTTAAAACAGAATTAGATGCATTAAATACTGATTCTAATGTACATAGAAATATTATAAAAATAACTGGAAAATTAGACACAAAATATGGATTAGATAATTTAGTTATTTATCCTAATTAAGTGTGATTGTAGAGTGTAAATTTTCTTCTTGCACTATCTCGAAAGAGTAATTACATGTAGGACTGGGAGACTACACAATCACAAATAAATGTAGCACTTCAAATTGTAAGGGAAATTACAATGAGAGGTGAATAAAAAATGATAGATTTAGGTATTGAAATTAGAGTCAAAGATACAGCTGACGCAAAATTCCCAAAAGAAAAATTAGTAGCAGTTAAAGGTATGCCAGCGACTGGACAAGCAGGTGGGACAGTAGAAACTACAACTTCAAGTGACACTGTTAAAGTATATGTTGCTGATAGAGCGGATACTGGAGAAATGGATTTCACTTATAACTACAGTGATGCTAATTTAACTGCAGTAAAAGCAGAATGTGACAACACCCAAAAAGATATATTAATTAAGTTACCTGATGGAACTGGTGTGCAATACAAAGGTTCATTACAAACTTGGATTAATGAAGTTTCTGTTGGTGGAGTAATTGAATGTACATTACATACTGTACCAAGTGTTGCTCCAGCGTACAAAACAACAACAGAAGTTACAGCATTAATAGAAACAAATTAATAAGAAAAGGTAGGGAAAAACAATGGAAAAGAAAACAATAAAAATAAACGAGAAAGACTATACTCTAGAAATGACTAGAAATAGCATCAAATGGTTAGAGGCAATGGGATTTAGCATAGATGAATTTTATAAAAAACCATTGACATATTTTGATTTTATATGGATTAGTTTGTTTATATCTAATCATAAAGATATAGAACAAAATCCAAATTTAGCAATAAAATTAATGGAAACATATGAAAAAGAGGGAAATAAACCAGCAACAATAGTTAGATTTGGAATTGAACAATATAAGGCTTTTATGAATGCCCTAGCCGATATAGATTCGACATCGAAAGAGGAAATAGAGATAGTCGAGTAGAAAATCAAGAAAAAGGCAAACAATACAAAAACTTAACAGATTGGTTTTATGATTTGTTGCCTATGGCAATCACATACGGTATGTCTGTGAAAGAGTTTTGGGAAGATAGCCCAGACCTATTCTGGGCATACCGTTTTTCTTATTATACAAAGTTAAAAACAGAACAAGAAATATTTAATAATAATGCATGGTTACAAGGCGCATACTTCCACGAGGCCATTACTGTCGCTTTATGTAATGCATTCGGTAAACAAAAAATTAAATATTCTGATAAGCCATATGGTTTAGATTCTAAAAAAGATATAAAAGAAGAACAAGAAATGTTAATGGCTAAATTAAAAGGGCGAATAACAGAAATACAAAATAGATTTAAAGATAGCACTACCACAAAAGGGACAACCGAAAAGGTAGGTGAGTAAAATGGATAATTCACAAACATTAGAATTGCAAATTAAAACAAAAGCACAAGAAGCAAAAGCAAGTGTTGAAGGTTTAGTTAGGAGTTTAACTAATGTTGAAAATGTATTAACAAATATATATTTAGAAATGGGAAATATTGAAAAGAAGGCCGATTCTAGTATTAACAAAACTACTACAACAGCAACCAAAAATGTTAACCAATTAAAACAAACTTCAGATAAAGCGACCGATAGTGTTAATAAGTTAAGTAATGCTTTTAAAAATGTTTTTACTTTTACAGGAGTTAAAAGAATTACAGGGCAATTGTTAGGATGGGTAAATGAAGCAATTGATTATACGGAGCAATTAAACTTATTTAATGTTGTATTTGATAATACTGAAAAAAATGGAAAGCAGATGTTTTCTGAATTAGGTAAATCTGCATTACAATTCCAATATCAATTAAATGAAGCTTTTGGAACAAACAAAACGCAAACATTATATATGCAAGGTATATTTCAATCGATGGGTGAAACTGTTGGTATAAAAGATAAATATTCTGCAATAATGTCCGAAACCATGACTAAGTTAACTTATGATTTGGCTTCTTTATATAACAAAACTGAAAAAAATACTGCAGAGGCAATTAGGGCTGGAGTATATGCCGGTCAAACAAAACCGTTAAGATCATACGGAATTGATGTTACGCAATCTAGTTTACAACCTATTGTTAAACAATTAGGAATAACAGATGAAAACGGTGATGTAAAATCTGTAAAAAATATGTCTCAAGCAGAAAAAGAGATATTAAGATATATAGCAACATTAAAACAAGCAAAAATTGCAATGGGTGACCTTGCAAATACAATTGAATCACCATCAAACCAAATAAAAGTATTTAGACAACAATTGGTAGAAGCAAAAGTTGCTCTATCAAGTTTATTTATAGGTGGTTTATCTAATATATTGCCATATGCAAATGCATTTTTAATGGTAGTAAAAGAAATGTCAAAAGCAATAGCAAGTATGTTTGGTATAGAATTAAAGGATTATAACAGCGGAATAGCTAGTCAAGAAGGAATATACGATGGTATAGCTGATAGTGCTGATGATGCTTCAAAAAAAGTAAAAGAGTTAAGAAGACAAACATTAGGTTTTGATGAAATACATAACATCAATGAAAACAAAGACAAGAGTGATGGTTCATCATCAGGTGGAATAGACCAAAGACTATTAGATGCTATAACTGGCTATGACAATGGCATGGATAAAGTAAGAATGAAAGCCACTCAGATTAGGGATAGAATAATGGAATGGTTAGGCTTTCACAAAAAAATAAATCCATTAACTGGCGAAGTATATTTTGAATATCAAGGAATTAAGAAGACTCTTCAAAATATTTGGAAATCGTTCAAAGGATTATCTACGCAAGGTAAAGTTTTAGTAGGATTAGGTTTAGTAGTTGGTGCTACTAAATTATGGAATACTGGAAAAAAGCTTGTAGACACATTTGGAGATAGTGGTCTTGGAAAAGTAATCAAAAAATTATTGTCACCAATGAAGTCATTATATAACTCTTTAGATAATGTTAACTATGCAAATAAAGCACTAACAAGTGGATTAGCGCAAGGAATAACAGAATGGTCTAAATCTTTAACTGCAATGGATAAGTTTAAAGTAACTTTAGTAGGTATATTGGGATTATCGGCGAGTATGTCCGGAATGGTAAATGCAATGAAAAGCGTATCTAACGAGGGATGGAACTTAGGTAATTCATTACAAACAGTAGGTAGTGCTCTTGGTGGTATAGCAAGTGGTGCGTACATCGGGTCAATTTTTGGTCCGTGGGGAACTGTAATAGGTGGGGCAACAGGTGCGGTATTGGAACTTTCTAGTGCTATTATCGGATATCAAAGTGAAATAGACAAAGTAGCTGAAAAAACAAAAAATGTAACAACAAAAACAAAAGAATACATAGATTCAATAAATGAACAAAATACAACAATACAAGAGTCAGTAACGGCGCAATTAGCTAATCATGAATATAATAAAAGATTATTAGAAGAATTAGGGTTAATTGTCGAAGAAAACGGGAAAATCAAAAAAGGTTATGAAGATAGGGCGAATTTCATTGTAACAGAATTAAATACGGCATATGGCACCGAATATAAAGTAGTTGACGGTGTTATTCAAAAATATGGAGATTTAACAAAAACAATAAAAGAACTAATAAGGCAAAAAGAAATTGAAATATTATTAGAAGGAAAAAAACAACAGTATTCCGATGCTGTTAAAAACCAATATAAAGATTATTTGCAATATGAAGAGCAGTTAAAAGCAGTAAGAGATGCAGAAAGTAAATTGGTTGATGCTCAAAACGAAGTTACTGAAGCAAGAAAAAGAATGCAAAAAGCACTTACATTCGGGGCGTATTTAGTTGAAAGTGCGAAATTGAAAAAGGCCGAGGAAAGTTTAAAAAATTTGACTGGTGAGTACGATAATGCTAAAAACAAGTTAGAAGAATTAAAAAACACCGTTGTAAATAACGGTCAAATAATAAGTGATTATTCATCTTTGACTTCTGCTAGTGTAAGTGGAGATTTGGATACTATAAATAAAGCTATTGAAAATTCCACAACGACATGGGTAGAAAATGGTGAAATTCAGAAAGCATCGCTATCTGATCAAATGAAGTATTTAGATTATCAATATAACGTTGTTGGTGTTGGAATAACAAATGAGTATTATGAATCCACAAAACAAGGTTTGCTTGATACACTGATTAGTATGATTACTACAACCACTGAAATGACACCAGAAATTGTAGAGGCTTGGGCTACGCTAGGAGAATTAAACAAAGACAGTTTTATTGAAAAATTTAAAGGTTTAAATGATGATTTACAAAGAGAAATTATAAACAAAATGCAAGAAAAGGGATATTCTATTTCTGACGAGTTACAAAAAGGTATTAACCAAATTAATCCTACTATAAAAATTAAAGCTGATACGACCAAAGCTCGAAATGTTATAAATACATTTTTACAAAATCTAAAGAAAAGTTTTTCTTTTGGTGGAGTAGCAGGTGGTATTTTAGGGCAAAATGTGAGATACAACGCAAATGGTGGTGTATATTCAAATGGTTCATGGAAAAATATACAGCAATATGCGAACGGTGGAACACCATCACGAGGCACGTTATTCTGGGCAGGAGAAGCTGGTGCCGAAGTAGTGGCACATGCCAATAGAAAAACAGAAGTACTAAATCAATCACAAATTGCAAGTGCAATATATAGTGCAACTCTGAGCGCAATGTCACAAGTTATGAGCCAATATGGTGGGCAATCCAGTGAAATTGATGTTCATGTTCATACAGATGAGGGTACAGTTATAGATAGGATAGAACAAAGAACAAAACAAACAGGTGTGTTCCCATTCACCATACCAACATGTTAAAAAATAAGCCATACGGCTTACATTTCTAAATATTTGCACAACTTTTTAA
>OGDY01003375.1_pt1 | contig 12596 bp, 7 predicted proteins | sample 1570341 | NCBI WGS metagenome assembly OGDY01 (sample SAMEA2581972, study PRJEB24529) | metagenome | biome: Human gut stool | place: China | collected 2011 | reverse complement strand
ACTGAAATCCGTGAATAAGAAAGATTATTCTTATTCACGGATTTCAGTGCCCTTGGCAGGTGTGGAATAAGTATATAGATTATTATAAAAATAAGTTTCACATTATTGTGCCTATTATGTCAGGACATAACCCTGAGTTTAAGGAAGATTTTATTTCGTTTTCATCAGATGCAAAGGAAATCGAGGATTATATGCTTTCACGCTACGGAAAAGAGATATATGCTGTGTATGGAATGTCAATGGGTGGAGTGTTGACTGCAACGCTATGGCAGAATAATAGATTATCGATTGATAAAGTGATTTTTGATGGGTCGCCTTTAGTATCTTATAATAGATTCATGAAAGGGTTTATGAAGAAATTCTACATTGATATTACTCATAAATCACAGCGGCGAGATAAGAAAACAGTAGAACAGGCTACGAAAGTAATTATTTCAGAAGATAATCTTGAATGTTTTTTGGAGGTACTTGATAATATATCAGATGTAACTGTTGAAAACAGTATAGATGGCATTGCTGATTTTAAATTGAGTCAGAATATAAATACTCCTAATACGGTGGTATATTTCTTTCATGGAACAGCTCCCAATGAGATGCTTGCAAAGAAATCCGCTAAATATGTTAGGAAGTATTATCCGACTACGGTAGTAAAATGTTTCAAAGGTAAGTTTCATTGCGAGAATGCTTTATTTAATCCAGAGATTATGATTGCTGAATTGGATAAGGTCTTTAATGAATAGAGCGAAAAATTTCAGTTTGGCGATTTGCCTCTGCGTAGCCTTTCATACACAAAAGCCGGGAAGGGCAATGCCCTTCCCGGTTTTTGCTGATTTTTCCCAGTCAGTTCTCTTTCCGACTCTCCATATGCCCCGACTGGATGACCGGCGGCTTGGGGTCGGCCACTTCCCATGACAGCGGCTTCTTTTCGTCCTCTTTCACGGCGTTCTCACCTCGCATACAGTATGCGCCGTTTCGCCAAAAAGATGCAAAGCACCCCTTGCCTCTCCCTTTGGGAGAGGTGGACGAGCGCAGCGAGGACGGAGAGGGTAAGTAAGGCCGCAATGCCCTCTCAGTCGCCTTCGGTGACAGCTCTCCCAGAGGGAGAGCCAAGGGCGGGTTCCGTTAAAATTACTCCAGCACCGATTCAAAAACTGCCTTGACCGAGCTGATTCTTCCCGCCTCGAAGGGACTTTCCAGTCCGGCGCTGTCCAGAAACGCCAGAAAATACGATTCCTCCGTCGTCAGGTTCTGCTCGTACAGCTCAAGACCCGCACCCCGCTGCTCCTGCTCCAGCTGGTACAGCTGCATCGCCGCGTCGTTGCTGACCACATAGCTGAACACGTACATGGGGTTCGTATAGAAATGGGTCACGTCCACGAACTCCCGCCGGTCGTAGCCCACGCTGTCAAAGCCGAAGTCCAGCGCGACCTGCTCGTACAGCGCGTACAGTCCCTCCGCAGACAGCGCGTCGCCGGTCAGGCTGTACATCTGCCGCTCAAAGCTGGCATACGCTCCCTGCTCCACGTAATTGCCAAGGCTGTCCGCCATTTTTGCCCGGGTCAGGTCTTCCCCGCCGTAGCACAGGCTCAGATACTCCATGCCCGTGGAGAAGAATTCCGACACGTCCACCCCGGCGGCGCTGCCGTAGCTGGCATAGTCATTGCAGAAGTGACCGAACTCATGGGCAAGAACCAGCTTGTCATAGGCCGTCAGCGTGGCGTTCATGAAGATGAACGGCTCCTGATAGCTGGTCAGGTATTGCTCAAAAGAGGAATTGTACTTGTTCTCCCCGTAGCCGGTGTCGTAGAGCTTCGCCGTCTTCATCAGGGCATGGGCTTCCTTGACCGTGCCGCCCATGCCCTCTGCCGCCGTGGCTAAGTAGTTAAGGGTCTCCCTTTCCGAAGCGTACTCACCGGTCGCCTCCCATGCGCCGGCGTCCAGCTCCCGGTACAGCGGCACCAGCTCCCGGCGGATGTCGTCCAGAAGCTGCTCTTCCTCCGCGGCAGTGTAGTCCCGGTAGAAGTAGAAGTCCTCGGCAAACTGGGGATAATCCGAATAGCCGCAGTATTCCGCTATCTCCTGCCGGACGGCGATCAGCTCCGCCAGAAGGGACGCCATGCCGTCCGCGCAGGCATCATAGTAGCCTTGCGTATCCTCCGGATAGTCCGCCGCCTGGGCGGACAGCTCATAATACTTTGTTTGCAGCCTGGCTTCTTCCTCCAGCAAGGCGGTGAAGCTCTCATCCCAGAGGGTTTCCTCATTCTCATAGCTGTCGAAAAAGCCCTCGCCGAAGTATTCCTCCAGCTCCTCCCGGGCGGGAGACTGGGCAAGGGCTTGGTAAAGCTCCTGCAAGCCGGCGTCCACCGTGGCCGCGTTCTGGGTGCAGTAGTTGTACTCGTCCTCCCAGTAGGTGTCCGTCAGATCTGCACAGTAATGGATATCCGCCAGCGCGTAGTAGGTGCTGAACCAGTCATAGGCGTCGTAAAAGTCGTATATCCCGTCCAGAATGGCCGAAACATCGTCCCCTTCCGCCGCCTCGCAGGCGGCGTCCAGCGTCTGCTGGAGCTGGGTCATATCCGGGCGCTCGTAGGTCATGCTCTCGTAGGGGACAATGGCGTTCCCATCCACCAGCGAACGCACAGCGCCGAAATACTCGCCAAAGTCCACCATGCCGCAGCCGGACAGCAGCACCGCCGCCGTCAGCACCAAGGCAATCAGCCGCAAAAATCTTGTTTTCATTTCTCTTTTCCTCCTATTCCCTTACTTCCGGTTCCATGCCGCACTGGGCGATGCGCTTGCGCAGCCAGCCGCCGCGAAAATAGACGATTGCAAACACCGTTGCCGCCAGCAGCCAGCTTAAGGGATAGCAAACGGCCAGCAGCTCGATTCTGTGCCAGGTTCTCACCACCGTGAAAATCCACACCACCCGGAACACGCACACGCACATGCAGGTGATCACCGTGGGAACCACCGAATAGCCCGTTCCCCGCATGGCTCCGGCGAATACCTCCACCGGCATGAACAGCGCGTTGAACGGCACCGTCCACGCCATGACATACGCCCCCAGCCTGATCACAGCCGGGTCGGTGGTGTAAATCCCCAGAATGACGGGACGGAACGTGATGACCAGCGCGCTCATCGCCCCCGTCAGCGCCACGCTCATGCCCATGCAGACCCACACGCTTTGGCGAATCCGGTCATATTTCTGGGCGCCGAAGTTCTGCCCCACGAAGGTGGTCACGGAAACGCCGAAGGCGCCGGAGATCATCCAGGTCAGGCTGTCGGTCTTGACGTACGCCGTCCAGGCCGCCACTGCCACATCCCCGAAGGAGTTGATGCCGGACTGGATGAGCGTATTGGCCAGGTCAAAGGTCACGAATTGCAGCCCCGCCGGGACGCCGACGTAGAGAATGCGTTTCAGAAGCTCGCCCTGGAACCGGATTTTTTTCAAAGAAAGCCGGGTTTCCTCCGGCTGACGGAGCAGCGCCACCGTGACCATCCCCGCGCTGACCACCTGGGAGAAGACTGTTGCAATGGCAGCCCCAGTCACCCCCATTTTCAGCACCACCACGCACACAATGTCCAGCACGATGTTGACCCCGCAGGCAGCCATCAGGAACATGGTAGGTTTTCGGGAATCGCCCATGGCCCGGAGAATGCCCGCGCCCATGTTGTAGAGCATGGAGGCGATCGCGCCGGCAAAATAGATTTTTATGTACAGAACGGCGTCGTCCATGCAGCTTTCCGGGGTGTTCATCAGCCCCAGAATTTTAGGGCCGAGGGAGTAGCCCAGCATCATCACCACCGCGCCCAGCAGCAGCGACAGCGCCACGCCGGTATGGAGGGCGTCCTGCACACCCTGCTTATTTTTCGCGCCGTAAAACTGGGACAGCAGAACCGTCGCGCCGGTGCTCAGGCCGATGAAGAAGCCGTTCATCAGGTTCAGCAGCGCCGAGGTGGCTCCCACCGCCGCCAGCGCCTGGGTACCGACAAACCGGCCGACGATGATGGTATCCACGGTATTGTACATCTGCTGGAAAAAGCTTCCCAGCAGAATGGGAAAGAAAAAGAACAGCAGCTGCTTCCAGATCACGCCCTCCGTGATGCGCTGCGACGGCAATTCGCCCTGCATAAAAAGTGCCTCCCGACGGATATACTGGGACGATTCTACCATAGAAACGGCAGACTGTCCATTTATTTTTTCAGGCAGCGCGCACCGTGTCCAACAGGTGGAAAACCGGAAAATAGAAATAACCCCCGGCCTGCTGTCACGACAGCCGCCGAGGGTCATTCCTCTGCGATCTTGGTATCTAACATCTGTTGGTTAACCTCTCTTTCTGCGGAGTAGACGTCGGCGTTCCGCCTTACAGATTTGGAATTCCTCCCGTGAAAATTCCTTTCTTTACATTTTGGGAAGACCATATATGATCGGGAGATTTACCTTGGGAAGCCGTCGTCTCTGAGAAGATTTACCTGTACATTGGTATCACCTCTTTGTGTCTATAAAATAACATATTCCTTTCTGAAATGCAACCCGGAATTTTGTATAAAATATACCATTTTATTTACTGCATAACATAGAATTCCAGCGTATTAACCAATTTATCGTTGACATATTCCCTGCGCTATGTTAGCATAAATACGTTGGGGTCAGTCTGCGGACTGGCCGTTTGCAGACTGAGGGCGGGGATATCCCCGCCCTCAGCTGTTTACGATTCCGGATACGATCCTGTGCATTTCCGCTTCCGAACGGGCACCGTGCGCCCGGGTCAGAATGTCGCTCTGCGCTTCACGGGAAAGCGCCGCATAGGCTTCCATAGCCGCAGAATTCTGTGCCGGCGCCATGGCGAACCCAATGGGCATTTGCTGAAAATCCATGCTGATACTATTTCCTGATTAAAATCTTAATTTTAATCAGGAAGGCATCGCCTAATGGCGCTGCCTGTTTTGTGATTTATAAGGAAAGAAATCACAAAACAAGTCTCATATGAACTCCTTGCCCTTCGGGCAATTAAAATCTTTTTTAAAGATTTTAATTGGAGTTCAGTATCAGGTTTCCGGAAACAGCGCTTTCTGTTATCCTTGCCATTCGCTCTGCGGGTAACAGTCCGGAAGCAGCACATCTACGGTGTGACCTGACCACAGGCGCTTGACAGCGATATCAGCCGCAGGCTACTTCCTGATTCAATGGAAGTTCCAGCAGTTCAGGGTGTGTGAGCAGATGCTGTATGATCTTGAGCGAACGGGCAAAGTAGAAGCCGTCCGCAATGCGTTCGTCCAGTGTGAAACCGATATCCACCACATCCCGCACCTCGCGGCTGCCGTCCCCGGCGATCTTCTCACTCTTGCGGATGGTGCCGATGGCCGCCATAATGGAGCTTGAGCCGTAATTGTTGAGATGATGGTAGACGCTCGGGCATTTGATGCTGCCAAGATTGGTGAGGAAGACGGTGGCAAAGTTCGGGTCATCCTGCCGCAGGAAGTCGGGCACCTTGCCAAAGAAGTCCAGTGTCTTGATGATCCAGATGACAAATGCCAGAACCGGACGCGGCAGCTTTTTGAGCACGTCCATCGCGCCATTCACACCGTCGTTCTTTTCCGTGCGGGCCTTGTGAACCTTGCCGACGACCCGGTGCGTCACCTCGGTGAGCGTCCAGTCTTCCGGCGCGGAGATGACCACGAGGGACTCCTCGCTGTGATCCTCGAAGCGTTTCTTGGCTACGAAGCCAAGGGTAATTTCGTCGCGCTGGTAAAAACGTCGGCCGGAGATGAAGCTGTTGAGCTGCGGGCGAAGATATATCGTTTTTGCGACAGCCATAAGAATGCAGTGAAAAAGCGTGGCGCGGTATTCTTCCTCGCCCTCGTTCTTCCGTGTGATGTAGCGAAGCGCCTCTGTCACGTCGAATTCCATGTTGACGTAGACCTCGGCATCCGTGCGGTGGTTCATCAGATGCGGCAAAATGACATGGAGCGAATCCATATCGCGGATCCAGCGGGCGTCTTTCCGGTCGCCCCAGCGTTTCTTTGTCGTGTTGCTCATAGTGTGTCCTCTTTTCTTTCTTTTTTCGGGCCGAAGCCCCTGAAGATATCCTGCGCACCCTCATACGCAGAAATCTTCGGATAACGTATGCAATCATTACTTCCTTAAGTAATGGAAAGCCCCATGCCGGTTTTGCGGGTCAGTTCCCGGCTTTCGGGCGGTGTACTTTTTCAACCTCTTCCTTCAGCGCGGTAGCAGATTTTGTTCCATAATCCCCCTTCCCTGAAAAGTTTCGAAATCGTAATCCATGATACTACGATTTTGAAAAGGATGCAAGAGGTTTCCTCGCGTATTCCGGAAAATGGAAAATGCGGTATATTGAGAGCAGGTGCCGATAAAAACACATGGCCTTTCCTTTTCTCGAAAAAATGGTATCATATTCCTACGTCCGCCGCTGGTACTTCGACCCGAAGACCAATCAGGACATTTATTTTGAATATGAAAGCTATGTTACGGACTGCACCGATATGGAAGATGTGCTTCAAATGCTTATCGGCACCGGAGGAAACCCGGTAACCGTCCACGGCTGCACGGGAGCGGCATTACAGAATGGCGAAAGCGCCGCAGTAGTATGGCTGATCGGCACCCCTGAGAAAGGAATCTCGTTCCGGTTGTCCAGCAGCAGTTTCACCGCAGAGGCGCTTCTGCCGATTGCGGAAAGTGTGCAGGTACAATAGCAATTCCCCAAACCGCATTCACCGGGGCTTAAGGCAGAACCACAATAAGCAGAACCCCCTCCATTCCGTGGGAAGCGGAATGGAGGGGGCTGTTTGTTTTCTGGAGACTGCTTTTTTGTTTCATCACAGCATATGCGCCGGAAAAAGTCGATGTCGGCGTTTTTTGGACCTCGTTTCTGGAAAAATTTTTCCGATTCGACGAGAAAAACAGTTGCGCTTATCCCAGCTGTATGTTATACTGGTGGTGCATATACCATCCCAGAATGGCGCTGACCACGCGTTCCCGCGGAGTACGGGGAACGCACAGAACTGAAAGGAACGGAACAGCTATGAAGAAACGACTGCTCAGCATCCTGCTCGTGTTTGTCATAGTGCTCTCCACGCTGCCCATCCCGGCCTTTGCCGAGGACGGCGGGGAAGCAGCCCCCACATGCATCTGCGAAACGGCCTGCAGGTCGGAAGACATGAACGAAGACTGCCCAGTGTGCGGCGCGGAAGGTGCGCACCTGCACGACTGCGCCAAGTACGTCGAGGGCGCGGAGAATCCGGCGGAGACCACCACTCCCACCGCCGAACCGGTGAATGTCGGGGAAAGCGAAGCCACCACTGCGCCCGTCGTTCCCGAGACTGAAAAGGACGAGACTCTTCCCGAAGATGCGCCGGATACGCTCGCGTTGGACGCGGAAAATCTCATCAGCGTGCAAAGCGGCGAAACCATGTCGGACGAATTGTATGATTCGCTGTCCTATGCCACATTCACGCTGTCCGCAAGCGAGTACCAGTGCGGCGAGGCGGGGCATACCGGCTCCATAACGGATATATGCCTGAACAGCGTTGACCTGTCGGACTGGGATGCAAACCGGAAAATCAAGGTGAATTTTGATATTTCCTTCCAATGTGATACGCCGGGCTGCCCGCGCGGGAAGGAGATGAACCGGTATAACAAGACAAGAACCTTTACCGACTCGGATTCCTGCCACACGCCGGTCTCCGCCACTGCCAATTACAGGAAGGCATGCAGCAGCAATAACAATGATCTAATCGTGCTGACCCTGACCTCCAACAAGAGCATCGCCTACAAGGAATACTTTCCGAAAAAGGAAGCCACCTGCACCGAGGCGGGCTATGAATCCTACTGGATGTGCGGCAGCGATGCGGACAGCAACAAGTGCCGGAAGATATTCTCGGATGAGGACTGCACAAAGGAGCTTGCCGCGCCCATCGCGATTCCCGCGAAGGGACACTATTTCCCTGCAAGTGCCTATCACGCGGAACTGCCTGGCACCTGTACCGATATCGGTCATGTGGAATACTGGCATTGCGGCCAGTGCTACAAGTATTTTACCGATAACACCGGCACAACGGGGATCTCGAACATAATGCTCCCCAAGGATAAGGATAACCATGCCCAGGCGCCGCAATATATCGCTGACGACGTACATCATACGGCAAAATACAATTGCTGCAACACGACGCTCCCCATGGAAGCACACAGCTTTGACTATGGCGTGTGTGACGTATGCGGCTACGTAGCCACTTTCCTGGTACAGAGCGGCAGGGAGACTGCGTACTTTGGCTCGTACAACGATGCAATGGCCGCGCTAGCGCGGGAAGGCGCGACGTTTCTAATGGTGCTGAGAGACTATGACGGTACGATCGATATCAATGTAGACGGGAAACGTACCGTCCTGATCGGCGACGCCAGAACAAATGTCCGCGTGAGTGGCATCAACATAAACGGCGGAAGCGTTACCATATCGAATTACGGAACGGTTGGCTCTCTTACGAACAATGCCGTCACGATCCTCGGCAAAGGCGGCGGCAGATATGACGCGATCCGGAATAACATGGGCGACGTCGGGGCGCTTCTCGGCAGTTGCATTGTGTATAAAACAGAGGACGGCGTGTTCCTGCGTTCCAAAGATGAAGCTTGCAAGGCCGACAGCATTCAGAATGTCCGTGTCATTGGCGCTCCGATTTCGTACATCGAGATCACCGGCGCGGGCAAAGGCACCGGTGAAGAGTATGATGTCAGGTATGCCCATACGGTAAAAGCGGGAGAAACGGTGACGTTCCGATCGGATGTGTACCAGATCAGCGGTGCTACCGCCGCTGGTGCTGTCATCACATCCTGGGACTGCGGAACCATACCCGCGGAAAATGTCGATGTGCAGACATCCAATGGGGGCTGGAGATCGACGCTTACTCTGACGAACATTACACCTGGCGTATATCCTCTGGTCTGCACGGTGAATTCTGACAACAACGGCGAAATCTATTCCGTTCGCGCAACCGTCACACTCGCCGTGGAGGCGGGCGAGACAGAGTATACCCTCACCTTCGACGCCAACGGCGGCACCGGCGCTCCGGCTGCCATGACCGGCGAGACAAACACCTTCGTGATTCCCGATACCATCCCGACACGGGACAATGCCCACTTCGGCGGCTGGGCGCTCACTGCCGGAGCCGACAGCCCGCAATACCAGCCCGGCGATACTGTCACCATCGACGGTGGGATGAAAATGACCCTCTACGCCTACTGGAGGGCGCACGGCGACGGTAACGGCGACGGCTTCTGCGACGGCGGCGAGGAATGCCTCCACGGAAAGGACGCCGATGGCTACTGCACCGTAAGCGGCTGCACCCACAACGCGGACGGACACGACTGCTGCCCGAAGCGCGGGCCTTCGGAAACCGTCATCACGACCTTGCCAACCCTGCCCGCCGAAACATATGTCGGCACCCAGTTTCTGGATGAAGCGCTCGAGGGCGGAGTGGCGCAGGTTAAGGGAACGGATACCGTCGTCCCCGGTAAGTTTGCATTCGAGGGAGAGTATGGCGGGAGCGTAAGTTTTGTGGGGGAAAACCGCCTGCATGTTATCTTCACTCCCGATGACACGGAAGCATATACAACAGCGGAATGTGAAGTGATTGTGACCGGCATTCGGTATACGATCACGGAGGTTCTTACGAAGTTTGCCATCACGGACAAACCGCTGGGCACGCCCCTTGCGGAGCTGGGAATCCCTACGGAGGGCGTCACGGTAAAAACCGACTCCGGCGCAATGTTCGCCCCTATTCCGGTCATTTGGGACACATCTGCCTATGATCCCAATTCTCTGGAACCCCAGACTATCTACGGAACGCTGGATGTTGCCAGCAGCTATTTTCATGATAAAATCGTTACGGAAACCGATGTAAAAGCGACCATTGAGGTATCTCTTATGGATACTCGGGTCTTCCAGACTACCATTGTCACACCGCCTACGGTTGAAGGAACCTTCTATGCGCTGGATCGTTACGAGACGCTGACAAGCGGTCTCAAGGGCGGAAAGGCGATGGCAAACGGTCAGGAGATCGAAGGCACGTTCGAGTTTGATGAGGACGAATTGCTGTACGGAGACACCGCCTACCCCGGCATCGGGCTGAAATACGGCCAGCTTACGCGCACGGTCGTTTTCAAGCCGACAAACTCCAGGAACTACACAACTGCAGCCTGCACGGTAACCGTGAACGTTCTCCCGCTCACGATCGTCAGAATCAATCCCAATTTCGAGGACATCACCGACAAGCCCATTGGTACGGCGTTTGAACAACTTGGATTGGCGGAAGCGGGTTCGATGGACGTGATGCGCGGTGACCCCCAAAAAACGACGATCATGAGCGACACGGTGGTCTGGGATAAAAACCAGTATGACCCGAATACGCCATATGAGCAGCGCATTACGGGCAGATTGGTGCTGTCCACATGGAAGGATTATATTGCGCCCCCCGAAGGGGCGTCCACCGTCAGCGTCAAGGTGAAGCTGAAGTACGACCCGGTTGTACCTGTGATTGTGACCGCGCCGACGTTCCGCTGGACAAAGGGAGACTTCCGGCTTGGCGACAATCAGATTTTTGTCAGCGAAACCTTCCAGATCGGAACGGAAACGCCCCCGGAGGAAGCTGACGAGATCGGTGCGCTTATTGGCGGTGAGGCGCGGGTTGGCGGCAGGAAGATCGACGGCACATTCTCTTTCAAGGCCGGTACGCCTAAGTGGTTTAGCTCAGCGGGAACATACAACGTGACTGTGGTCTTCACGCCGAGTGATACCGTTCGTTATGCGCCTGCCGAATGTACCATCCCGATTGAAGTGGTCAAACGCACCCTCCTGAGCATCGAACCCTCGACGGATATCACGAACAAAGAGGTCGGCACGGAGTTTGATGCGCTCTGGCTGCCTTCATTCGTGAACTGCCGGACAGAGGACGGGTCGTTCTACTCAGGCATTGGCGTAACGTGGGATAAGATGTCGTATGACCTGAATTCTACTGCTGAGCAGGCCATTACCGGCACGCTCAATCTCGGCGATATTCCGACTATTCAGCAGCCCGTCCCGGAGTTAAAGGCCACGGTCAAGGTCAGGCTTATTCCCCACGACTGGAGCGACTGGACGCCCGACAGCAACGGTACCCACAGCCGCGTCTGCGCCAGAAACAGCAGTCATAAAGAAACCGTCAGCTGCTCCGGCGGTACGGCGACCTGTCAGGCAAAGGCGGTCTGCTCTGTTTGCGGTCAGAAGTATGGTCAGCTTGCCGCGCACGACTTTACGGCGGAAGTGGCGGAGGAAAAGTATCTGAAATCCGCCGCGACCTGCACGGAAAAGGCGACTTACTACAAGTCCTGCACAGTCTGCGGCGAAAAGGGAACGGAAACCTTTGAGGTCGGCAACATTCTCGGCCACGACTGGGGCGAATGGCAGTCCAACGGAAACGATACCCATAGCCGCATCTGCACCAGAAACAGCGGCCATAAGGAGACCGTCAACTGTTCCGGTGGTACGGCGACCTGTCAGGCAAAGGCAGTCTGCGCTGTGTGTAAGCACGAATACGGCCAGCTTGGCACACACAGCTTCACGGCGGAAACCGTGGAGGAACAGTACCTGAAATCCGCCGCGACCTGCACAGAAAAGGCAGTCTATTACAGGTCCTGCGCCACCTGCGGCCTGAGCGCCAAGGACACTGCCGAGGAAGCGGTCTTTGAAACCAGGGCGCTCGGCCATGACTGGGGCAAGTGGCAGTCCAATGGCGACGGCACCCACACCCATGTCTGCACCAGAGACGATACCCACAAGGAGACGGTCAGCTGCTCCGGCGGCACCGCGACTTGCGTGGAGCAGGCGACCTGTAAGGACTGCGGCGGGAAGTACGGCGAAAAGGATGCCGCGAACCACACCGGTGCGAAGAAATGGACGACCACAAAGACCACCCACGAACAGAAATGGTCCTGCTGCGGCGAGGCCACCGTCGCCAAAGAAGCCCATACCTTCGGCAAATGGGTCGTCACCGAAAAGGCAACATCCAGAAAAGACGGGGAAAAGACCCGCACCTGTGAAGTCTGCGATTACGTCGAGACTGCGAAGATCCCTGCCACCGGCACTTCGCCGAAGACCGGCGATGACAGCCACATCGGCATGTGGGCCGGCATCCTCTGCGTATCCCTCGCCGGTATCGTGGCGCTGGTGGTATGGTATAAACGGAAGAACAGGAAGTAAATCAGGCTATATTGCAATCATAACCACCGGCCAGCGGTTATGACTGGGTATTGGAATCTTCGCCCACTGCTCAGTTTCCCGAACACCGTCCTCAAAATTGGCCGGTTGTTCCAGACAGAAAAAATCCGGACTTATTCCCGCGTGGGGAGTAAGTTCGGGTTTTTCGCTTTATCCAGGAAGTGCCGCACAGAAAAGATTGCCATGTGCAGCCGGATGTAGTATGCTGTCAGAAAGAAAAATCTTCCATTCCGCGTTTTTCTGCGTGTATAAGGGTGAAGCTACTAAAAAAGGAGGCGGCGACATGGATGACAATGAAATTCTCGATTTGTATTTCGCCCGGTCGGA
>OGDY01003367.1_pt1 | contig 12620 bp, 5 predicted proteins | sample 1570341 | NCBI WGS metagenome assembly OGDY01 (sample SAMEA2581972, study PRJEB24529) | metagenome | biome: Human gut stool | place: China | collected 2011 | reverse complement strand
GCTAAGTGGGACTTCGGTGCTTACTCTCATGGTCAGTTGGTTGATGCTACTACTTACAACATCCGTCGTGAGCGTCGTGATGAGTTCATCGGTGAGGCTTCCCGCTGGGAGGACTTGATCCGCTGGCGTGCTTGCGACCAGGTAAACGGTTACCAAATTGAAGGTATGAAGTACTGGGGTACTGTTTACGAGGGCACATGGCTCGATGGTGAAACCAACCTCGCTATCGTAGATGTTGAAGGAGGTAAGGGTAATATGAGTGATAAGACCATTAGTGGCGACTATATCCGTCCATACCAGATTTCCAAGATTAACAACCAGGTATTTGATGGTTATCACTTTACTCCTGCTCACTATCTGTCTCCTATCGCACAGAGCGTATTCCGTCAGACAGCAGCGGGTGACCAGACCGATCTTACCACATCTGTAGTTTACCAGAACCCAGGTTGGCCATTGGTTGCCGAACAGGGTGCAACTGCAGTAGAGTAAAGCGTGTGCACATATTCATTCGGCTTATGTCTTGAAATAAAAAGCTCAAGGCATAAGATACTAAAAAGGCTCGCAAGAAGTTTCGATTTCTTGCGAGCCTTTTAAGATTAAGAAATATTAAAAAACTGGCTTTTCCTTGGAGATAATCGCGGATATGTGTATATTTGCACCATCCGATAATCGCGGATATGTGTGTATTTGTGCTATCCGATAATCGCGGATAGGTGTAAGAAACGGAAAATATTAATCGCGGATAGGTGTATTTATCCGATATAATTAATCTAGGATAGGTGTAAATTATGAGAAGAAAAGTATATGATCAACTCAAGAAATGGAAGGAAGAACAGAACGGAGAAAGTGCTGTTCTCATCAATGGTGCCCGCCGAGTAGGAAAGAGCTATATCGTAAAGGAATTCGCTCAAGAAGAATACAAGAGTTATATTTTGCTTGACTTCAATAAGATAGGAAAGAACATAAAATCCTTGTTCGAAACCTACCTGGATGACTTGGATACATTCTTTATGTATTTGAGCAGTTTCACCAATACACCTCTATATCCAAGAGAATCGGTTATTATCTTTGATGAAGTGCAATTGTATCCTCGGGCTCGTACTGCTATCAAGTATCTGGTTGAAGATGGACGCTACGATTATATCGAGACTGGTTCGCTTGTTTCTATCAAAAAGAACGTTGAGGATATCATGATTCCTTCTGAGGAGGAAGAAATATTGATGTATCCTATGGATTTCGAGGAGTTCTTGTGGGCATTGAACAATGAAACCTTGATGCCTCTTATACGAATGAACTTTCAGAAAAAGCATGAGATGGGACAGATGATGCATCGCATGGCAATGGACTATTTCAGACAGTATCTTATTGTTGGAGGAATGCCACAGGCTGTAGCTAAATTTGTAGAAACTCGAGATTTCAATAAGGTGGATCGTGTGAAGCGACAAATTCTTACCTTATATCGTAATGATATTCAAAAGTATGCTTCAACTTATGTATTTAAAGTTACCCAGATTTTTGATACAATTCCTTCTCAACTTCAAAAACATGAGAAGAAATTTATGTTGAAAGCACTTACAGAAGGGGCGAGAATGCGGGATTATGAAACGGCTTTCTTTTGGCTGGCAGATGCCATGATAGTCAATATGGCCTATAATACGACAGAGCCAAGCATCGGTCTTGGAATGAATACCGATGATACGACATTGAAATGCTATATGGCTGATACGGGTTTGCTCATCAGTCATGCTTTCAATGAAAATACGATAGTATCTGAAAACTTATATAACAAGCTTCTGGTAGATAAACTGGAGTTCAATGGCGGAATGATAGTTGAGAATATTGTGGCTCAGATGTTACGTTCGGCAGGGCATAAGCTGTATTTCTTTTCCAAATATAGTAAGGATGATGCCAAAGAAAGGATGGAACTGGATTTCCTGATAGCCAAAGATACAATAACGTCAAAGCATAATATTTCACCGATAGAAGTGAAGTCAACTAATAGATACACGCTCACTTCTCTCAAAAAGTGCATCGCTAAATATGATAGTTATCTGGCCACTCCGTATGTTTTGCATACGGCTGATTTGAAAGTAGAGGAGGGGATTACTTATTTGCCATTGTATATGACAGGGTTATTATAAGTGGTTTTAGTTGAATGGAAAAGGCTCGCAAGAAATCGAAACTTCTTGCGAGCCTTTATTATTTGCTAAACTATGAATCTGAACCTGTTAAACTCATCATAAAGTTCAATGTTCAAACCTCAAAGTTCAATGTCTTTATACGAGTGTTGCTACGATTTCCTCACGGGTTCCTGGCAACATATCGATAACTGGAATCTCTGGCATGGTGTAGCAACCTGGCTGCAGACGGAATGAAGCACGAGCCACGTTAACCAATACCTGAGCGGTGAGGGCTGGGTTGTTGATGCTCATATTGAACTCGAAACGCTGGTTCTGGGTCTTGCCAGATACACCCTTGCGAACGAGGTTCACACCATGACCCATATCCTTTACATCATCTACAGATGCTACGGCGAATACGTGGGTCTCATCGTGAGCGAAGTATGGATCGGCCTTGATTTCGGCTGTTACATCCTCAAGCTTGGCACCTTCTTCCAACTCTACGTATACCATACGGCGGTGGATACCCTCACCCAATGGGATGGTTACAGAGAGCGCTTCCTTTACGCCCTTCTTGCCACGAACACAAACTGAGTGACCCATACTCATACCAGGACCGAAGTTGGTGTATGTCAAGCCCTTAGGAGCAAGGCTCTCCATCAGAACACGTACGATAGAATCAGAACCTGGGTCCCAACCAGCAGAGATAACGCTTACCTTGCCAGCCTTCTTGCAGTTCTCCATCTGCTTAGTACGGTAGTCGAGGATGCTGGTGTGGATATCGAAGCTGTCTACGGTGTTGATACCGAGAGCAACAATCTTCTCTGCATACTCAGGGCAAGAGCGGGTAGGGGTTGCGAGGATAGCAACATCTACATCCTTCAACTTGGTGATGTCATCTATTACTTCATAGTTTGCCAACTCAGCTGGTTTGTCCTTGGCACCCTGGCGACGTACAATACCTGCAATCTCAAAGTCAGGAGCTGCTTCGAGTGCCTCAACAGTAAACTTACCGATGTTGCCGTATCCTACTACGGCTGCTCTAAATTTCTTCATTGTCTTATTTCTTTTATTTTGTTGTTTTAATTTCTTTTATTTGTTGCGGTTTAGTCATCCAACGGATATGTTTTCCGCTTTTTATTCTATTTCCGGTTGCAAAAGTATAGCTTTTTCTTGAAATACGTGACGTTTTAATAGAATTTTAACTCATAAAAGTTGCAAAAAGTAGTAAAATCATAGTTTTTAGGTATGAATAAGCGGAGATTTGTAAGGTATCTGCTGCAAGAGCCTTACAGTTTCGTTATTTTGTTGCGAAACATCATACATCCCCTTTCCGATACCTCCCGATGTGCTTTGAATTACGTCGGGACGTAGCTTTTGCTGCGTCCCGACGTCTCTGGCTCTGCGTCGGGACGTATTACATGCTACGTCGGGACGTAATTTTATGGAATTCTATTACAATAATCCCGCCCTTCGCACGTTATTAATATATTAATTTAATTAGGAGAAAAAGAAAATGATAGAATATATTCATGGCGATCTGACAGAGCTGACACCTGCACTGGCTATTGTTGAGACTGCGGGGGTGGGCTACGGACTCAATATATCGCTCAATACATATACTGCCATTCAGGGCAAACAGGAAGTGAAACTCTATGTTCACGAAGTGCTGGTGGCTGGTGGAAGAGATGACTCTTTCACCCTTTTCGGCTTTGCTACCAAACAGGAACGTGAACTCTACCGCCTCCTCATCACCGTTTCAGGAGTAGGCGGAAATACGGCCCGTATGATTCTCTCTTCACTCTCGCCACGCGAACTCTGCGAAATCATCTCTACTGGTAACGACAAGATGCTGAAAACCGTGAAGGGTATCGGACTGAAGACTGCACAGCGAATCATCATCGACTTGAAAGATAAAATCGTGAGCCTCGGCATTGCTGACGAACTGCCAGCCAGCGGAGGCAATGTGGTGATGGTGAACAATGACGTAAAGGATGAGGCGGTAAGCGCCCTCACCATGCTCGGCTTCTCGCCGGCACCATCTGCCAAGGTAGTAGTAGATATCCTCAAGGCACAGCCTGATCTCCCGGTAGAACAGGTTGTGAAACTGGCATTGAAGCAAATCAAATAAGTTAGGAGTTTTTTATCGATGAAACAGAAGCAAAGATTCATATCTTTTCTATTGGCTTGGCTGATGGTGGCAACCTTCGGCTATGCGATAGCTTTGCCTCAACTTCAGGACGATAAAAAGAAAAACCATATCAGCACAGCCCAGCCCGTGCAGCTCGATGAAGATACCATTCCCGATTCGCTGCTGCATACCCGCTGGCAGATTCAGCGCACCCAACCTTACTCCCTGAGCGACCTCTATCAGAGTCCGCTCGACCTGAAACGTCCTGATAATCTGCAATATCAGGTAGTCTACAACGATACCCTCGACCGCTATATCATCGGCAACCGCATGGGCTCAACCTGGCTTTCGGCTCCTATCATGCTCACTCCGAAAGAGTATCTTGCATGGACCGAACAGCAGCAGCGCAACAGCTACTTCCGCAAGCAGAACGATGAAATCTTCCAGGCAAAAGGCAAGGAGAAGTTCGATTTCTCAGATATGCACTTCGACTTGGGACCTGCAGAGAAAATCTTCGGTCCTGGTGGCATCAGAGTGAAGACACAGGGTTCTGCCGAACTCAAGTTCGGTATCAACAAGAAGAGCATCGACAATCCTTCGTTGCCTATCCGCAACCGAAAGACGACGATGATGGATTTTGATGAGAAAATCAATCTCAACGTCAACGGAAAGGTGGGTGATAAGGTGAACATGAACCTGAATTACAACACCGATGCCACCTTCGATTTCGATGCACAGAACATGAAACTGAAGTACGACGGCAAGGAAGATGAAATCATCAAACTCGTTGAGGCGGGCAATGTCTCCTTCCCTTCCAACTCTTCGCTCATCAAAGGCGCCAGCAGTCTGTTTGGTGTTAGAACCGATATGCAGTTTGGCAAACTCAAGCTGCAGATGGTGGCTTCGCAGAAGAAAAGTGCATCGAAGAGCGTATCTACCAGGGGCGGTGTACAGCTCACTCCTTTCGAGTTGAATGTAGCCGATTATGAGGAGAACCGCCACTTCTTCCTCTCCCAGTATTTCAGAAATCATTATGATGCCTGGATGCAGAAACTTCCTAATCTCACCACGGGCATCACCATCAACCGTGTGGAGGTGTGGGTTACCAACAAAACCGGCAATACCACCAATACCCGAAACATCGTAGCCCTGACCGACCTGGGCGAGAACCAGAAACTGAGCAACCCGATGTGGACGGCGAGCGGACAGGTGCCTTCTAACCAGGCGAATACTGAGTATGCTGCGATGAACAGCCAATATGCTGCTGCCCGTGACATCGACCAGGCTGCAACCACTCTCGATGGAGGCGGACTGGTTGGTGGAGCCGATTATGAGAAACTGGAGAGTGCCCGTCTGCTCAATTCTTCTGAGTATACAGTCAATACCGCCTTGGGTTATATCTCATTGAAAACCAGTCTGCAGACCGACCAGGTACTTGCTGTAGCCTATGAGTATACATCGGGAGGTGTTACCTATCAGGTGGGCGAGTTTGCATCCGATCTCAGCGATACCAAGCAGGCACTCTTCGTGAAATCGCTCAAAAATACCAGTAACAATCCGCGACAGGGCAACTGGGGGCTGATGATGAAGAACGTTTATTATCTGGCTTCTACCGTAGAGAAGGAGAAGTTCCGCCTGGATGTGAAATACCAGAGCGATACCACCGGCGTATATCTCAGTTATATCCCTGAGCAGCAGGTGAAGAAGCAGCCTATCATCCGTGTGCTGGGCGCCGACCGTCTGGATAACAACAACAAGGCACACAGTAATGGATATTTCGATTATGTAGAAGGCTATACCATCTCTAACGGACGCGTGTTCATTCCGAAGGTAGAGCCTTTCGGCAGTTATATGCGTGATTATCTGGTCAAGCGGGGCGTGGCTGCCGACAAGGCTGAAAAGTATGCCTTTACCGAACTTTATGACAGTACGAAGACCGTAGCCAAGCAGATTGCCGAGAAGAACAAGTATCAGATTGTGGGACAGTTCAAGGGCTCTGCAGCCAATGTCATCTCGCTCGATGCCTACAATGTGCCACAGGGCTCGGTGGTCGTTACGGCAGGCGGTATCACCCTGAAAGAGGGCACCGACTATTCGGTAGATTACAGTGCCGGCGAGGTGACCATCCTGAACCAGAGCATCATTGATGCCGGTACGGCTGTCAACGTTTCTCTGGAGAGTAATACCGATTTCGGACAAACGCGAAAAACGATGTTCGGACTGAACTGGGAGTATGATTTTACCAAGAACTTCCAGTTGAGCGGTACTATCCAGCACCTCTCCGAACAGGCGCTTACCACCAAGGTATCCATGGGCTCCGAACCGCTGAAGAACACCCTTTGGGGTATCAATCTCAACTGGCGCAAGGAGAGTCAGTGGCTCACCAATGTGCTTGACAAGATACCATTCCTGCACCTCACCCAGCCATCGCAGATATCCTTTACAGGAGAATTTGCCCAGCTCATTGCCGGTGAGGCAGGTGGCACACAGGACAATGCATCTTATATCGATGACTTCGAGGGTACGAAGACCACCATCGATGTAACGACTCCTACCTCCTGGTTTATATCCAGTGTGCCTTCGCTCAATTTCAAGGACGATTACAGCGATAAGACCGGTCTGAGCAGCGGTTTCCACCGTTCGCGCCTAGCCTGGTATACCATCGATCCGCTGTTCACCCGCCGTGGAAGTTCGCTCACTCCGGGACATATCAAGGGCGACCTCAAGCAGTTGAGTAACCATTATGTCCGCGAGGTCTATACCAAGGAGCTCTTCCCATTGCGCGACCAGAGCAGTTATCAGGGCGCTACCAATACCCTGAATGTACTCAATCTGGCTTACTATCCAAGTGAGCCGGGACCATACAACTTCAATGTAACAGATTTGCAGGCTGACGGAACCCTGCAGAATCCGCAGCGCAACTGGGGCGGAATGATGCGTAAACTGGATACCAACGATTTCGAGCAGGCAAACATCGAATACATCGAGTTCTGGATGCTCGATCCGTTCATCTATTCCCGCGAAGAGGCTGATGCTGCCGATTATGGTGGCGATTTCTACATCAACCTGGGCGAGGTGAGCGAGGATATCCTGCGTGATGGCAAGAAATTCTATGAGAGTGGCATGCCGGTAGATGGCAGCAAGAGCTACACCTATACCCAGTGGGGTAAGATTCCTACCCAGAGCACCGTGACCTATGCCTTTGCTACCACCAGTGGCAGCAGAGCCTTGCAGGATGTGGGTTTCAACGGACTGACTGATGCCGAGGAGCAGGAATTCTACAAGAGTGCTTATCTCGACCAGATTCAGGGTAAGGTGAACCAGGCGGTGTTCGACAGCATCTTTGCCGATCCGGCACGTGATGACTACCACTATTTCCGCGGTTCCGACTGGGATGAGATGCGTGCTCCAATCCTGCAGAGATATAAATATATCAACAATCCTCAGGGCAACTCGCCTGACAGCGACAGCCGTTCTGAGAGCTATGATACTTCTTATAAGTCAACGCCGGATGTCGAGGATATCAACCAGGATTATACGCTCAACGAATATGAGAAATACTTCCAGTACCGTGTCAGCATCCGTCCGGAAGATCTCGTGGTGGGTAATAATCATATTGTAGATAAGCGTGAATACAGCCAGACCTGGCGTGATAATACCAAGTCTACCGTTACCTGGTATCAGTTCCGCATACCTATCGATGAGTTTGAGAGCCGTCAGGGCAACATCAACGATTTCTCCAGCATCCGCTTCATGCGTATGTTCCTCACCGGTTTCAAGAAACCTATCGTGCTGCGTTTCGGTACCTTCGACCTCGTGATGGGCAAGTGGCGTACCTATGATCAGCCGCTCGGCGCAGCCAGTGGCGGAACCCTCGATGCAAGCAGTGTGAGTCTGGAAGAGAACGGCGAGAAGACACCGGTCAACTATGTCTTGCCTCCGGGTATCAAGCGCGAACAGGATCCTAGTCAGCCTCAGTTGGTTGAGGCGAACGAGCAAGCGTTGAGTCTGGTGGTCAAGAATATGAGCACAGGCGAGGCGAAGGCGGTTTACAAGAATTCTACCCTTGATCTGCGCCAGTACAAGCGCATCCAGATGTTTGCCCATGCCAATGCCCTGGAGCAGAATACTCCCCGTCTGCAGGATGGTGATCTCTCAGTCTTCATCCGTCTGGGTAGCGATTACAAGAACAATTACTACGAGTATGAAATCCCACTGAAGCTCACCGAGCCACGCTCCAACTACAACCGCTATGTGCTTGCCGACTGTAAGGCGGTATGGCCTGAGGAGAATATGCTCGATGTGCCGCTGAGTGTCTTTACGGCATTGAAGAAAAACCGTAACAAGGCGAAGGCACAGGGTGTGGCTTCTTATCTCGCTCCTTATTCCATGATGGATGCAGAACATCCGCAGAACAAGATTACCATCGTGGGTAATCCGAGTCTCGGCGAGGTGAAGACCATGATGCTGGGTGTGAGAAACAATTCTGCCGACATCAAGAGTGGTGAGGTATGGATAAACGAACTCCGACTCAAGGAACATAATAATTCGGGTGGTTGGGCTGCCAATGCCAACCTCAACATACAACTCTCCGATCTGGGTAGCGTAAATGCCACCGGCAGATACATCAGCGAGGGATTCGGCGGTCTGGAAGATGGCGTGGCAAGTCGCACCACCGATAATTACGGTACCTACAGTGTGACCACATCGCTCGAAATGGGTAAGTTCTTCCCTGACAAGGCGAAGGTGAGCATACCTTTATATTATAGTGTTACCAAGGAGAAGACCACTCCTAAGTATAATCCGCTGGATACCGATATGGAGTTGAAGGATGCCCTCGATGCTGCCGGCTCTAAGCACGAGCGCGATTCTATCGAGAATATCGCTGCCACTAAGATTACGCAGACCAACTTCTCCATCTCGAATGCCCGGGTGGGTATAGCTACCAAGCGCCATCCGATGCCATACGATCCAGCCAACTTCTCATTCACCTACAGTCATCAGCATCAGTATACTACGGGTGAAACGACGATGTATGAGCGCAAGGACAACTGGCGAGGAGCCCTGGATTATTCGTGGAGCCCGGTTTATAAGGCATGGGAACCATTCAAGGGACTGAAGAACAAGAGCAAGTGGCTCGACATACTGAAACGTTTCGGACTGAACTGGCTGCCGCAGAACATAGCCTTCAATACCGAGATGACGCGCGACTACTACGAGTTGCAGGAGCGCGATATGGAAACCCTGATGAGTGGATCTGCCGGAGTAGACTCCAAGTTGCCGCTCACCTTCAGTGAGCAGTTCCTCTGGAACCGTGAGTTCTCCATCAACTGGGATCTGACCAAGAACCTGCACATGAACTTCCAGAGTGCTACCCATGCACAGATAGAGGAACCTTATACACCGGTCAACAAGGATCTTTATGCCGACCAGTATCATGCCTGGAAGGACTCCGTATGGACCAGCATCCGCCACTGGGGTGCACCGCTCGACTATAGTCAGAATTTCCAGGCATCTTATAGGTTGCCTCTCAATCTGCTGCCTGTCTTCGACTGGGTGAACAGCGATGCCTCTTACAATGCCAACTATTCTTGGGAGCGCGGTACAGAGGATGAGGAGGGCAACTCGTATGGAAATACCGTCAATACCCAGCGCGAGCTGACATTGAACGGAAACTTCAACCTGGTGAAACTCTACAACCATGTGCCTTTCCTGAAGAAGGTAAACGATAAGTTTGACCGTACCCAGAGTAGGGCACAGATGCAGCGCAAGAAGCTGGAAAAAAAGAAAAAGAAGCAGGAAGCAAAGGAACAGGCGGCTGATCCGAAGAAGGCGCTGCCTAAGAACAAGCGTGCCTTCGAACGGGAAATCACCCTCCTGCCTGATACCACATTCAAGATACGCCACGGCAAAAATACCAAGCGACTGATTGTGAATGCCAAGACGGAAGACGGCAAGGTATTCCCGCTTAAATATAAAAAGGTGGATAATAACCAGATCAGAATCATCTCAAAGGTAGATACTGCCATGAAGGTGAAACTCTCCGTACTGGCTAAGGAACCGCTTGATGATAAGAAATGGTATAAGGGATTGCAGTTGGCTAGTCGCCTGGCAATGATGGTGCGCAATGTGAGCATCAACTATCGCAGCAGCTATCAGCTCACCCTGCCGGGCTTCTTGCCTAGTGTGGGTGATGCCTTCGGACAGAAGAAGGTGGGACAGATGGCACCGGGTCTTGACTTCGCCTTCGGTATGGTTGGCGACGATTATATCGAGAAGGCTAGAAACAACGACTGGCTGCTCTGCAACGACAGTATCGCAACACCTGCTACTACCAGCAGAACGGATAATCTTACGTTGCGTGCCACCCTGGAGCCTATCAAGGATTTCAAGATTGATCTCTCAGCCACACGTACCAAGACCACGCAGAAGAGCATACAGTATATGTATGAAGGAACGCCAACTACCCAGAGTGGAGCCTTCCAGATGACTACCATCTCGCTGGGGTCGGCTTTCGAGGGAATGGGCAATGCCAATTCGGGTTATCGCAGCAAGACCTTCGAGAAGTTTGTCAACTCGCTAGCTGGTTTCAGAGATAGGGTAGAGGCGCAGTATGCAGGTACCGTTTATCCGACAGGTTCGGCTCTGGCTGGCGGCAAGTTTGATGCTTCCCGCACGCCGGTCAACCAGTATAGCAGCGATGTCATGATTCCTGCCTTCCTCAAGGCTTATACCTCGATGGGTGGCAATTCGCTTTCGGTATTCCCGGCATTGAGCCGGATGTTGCCAAACTGGACCATCCGTTACAGCGGACTGGGACGTCTGCCTTGGTTCAACGAGCACTTCAAGAGTGTCAACATCAACCACTCTTACAAAAGCGTCTTTGCGGTTGGCAGCTACAACAGTTACAGCACCTTCCAGGAGTATATGAACGGTCTCGGCTTCGTGAGTGATGCCACTACGGGCAATCCATCTCCAAGTAGCATGTTCAACATTTCGCAGGTAAGTATCAACGAGTCGTTCTCGCCATTATTGGGTATGGATGTCACATTCAACAATAATATGACGGTGAAGGCAGAATATCGCCAGACCCGTGTATTGAACCTCAGTATGACGAGTGTGCAGCTGAACGAGGCATTGAGTAAGGACTGGGTAATCGGTATGGGTTACCGCATCAACAACTTCGATGTTTTCGGTTGGGGCGCCAAGGCCTCCCGTTCCAAGTCGAAGGGCGGCAACAAGAATGCAGCCAATAAGAATGCGTCGACCACCAAGACGGTTCAGAATGGTACCAACCATGACCTGAATCTACGTCTTGACTTCAGTTTCCGCAAGCAGGCAGCCATCGTTCGTGATATAGCCTCAATGGTAAGCAGTGCCAGCAGCGGCAACAATGCTCTGAAACTGAGTTTCTCTGCCGATTATACCTTCAGCAAACTCCTTACCATGAGTTTCTATTATGACCGTCAGACCAACACCCCGCTCCTGTCGAGCAGCAGTTATCCTACCACCACACAGGATTTCGGCCTGAGCATCAAGTTCTCGCTGACGAGATAAAAAGAAAATTCACTAGAACCAATAGGTAGAAAGAAAAATTCTCTAATTCTCAAATTCTTGAAAATAAAAAAAAGCTCGGATGCATCACAAGCATCCGAGCTTTTTAATATTCTGATAATTCTTGATTACTTCTTGTCGTAAGCATGAACAGGATAGTCGATGGTATAGTGGAGACCACGGCTCTCCTTGCGTTCTATCGCCATGCGGGTGATGAGATAACCCACGTTAATCATGTTGCGGAGCTCGCAGAGTTCCTTGCTTACCTTTACACGCTTGAAGAGGTTTTCTGTCTCTTCGTAGAGAAGATCGAGACGGTCCCATGCTCGTTTCAGACGGAGGTCACTGCGCACGATACCTACATAGTTGCTCATGCATTCGCCCACCTCTTTCACGCTCTGTGTAATCAGCACCTTCTCTTCGTTGGTCAAAGTACCTTCATCATTCCATGCTGGTACCTTCTCATTGAAGTCGTACTCATCTACATGTTCAATACTGTGCTTGGCAGCAGTCTCGGCATAAACCACAGCCTCGATGAGCGAGTTGCTGGCAAGACGGTTACCGCCATGCAGACCGGTGCATGAACACTCGCCCAGAGCATAGAGACGGTTGATGCTTGAACAGCCGTTCAAATCAACCTTGATACCACCACACATATAGTGAGCGGCAGGACGAACAGGGATATACTCCTTGGTGATGTCGATGCCGATGCTCAGACACTTGGCGTAGATATTAGGGAAGTGACGCTTGGTCTCCTCTGGATTCTTATGGGTTACATCGAGACAGACATGATCCAATCCGTGAATCTTCATCTC
>OGDY01003353.1_pt1 | contig 12669 bp, 15 predicted proteins | sample 1570341 | NCBI WGS metagenome assembly OGDY01 (sample SAMEA2581972, study PRJEB24529) | metagenome | biome: Human gut stool | place: China | collected 2011 | reverse complement strand
AAAATACGTCAATGCCGAAGACGTCGTTTATATGTTCGCCGCTATTCGTTAAAAAGCAGGCAAAGCCGCCCTGCTGCAGGTAAGATAGCCTGCGGCAGGGCGGCTTTTTAAAAAATATGTCAAATAATGATTGCATAATAAAAAACATAATGATATAATTATTTTAAGAAAGGCAGATATGAAGAGAAATATTATATTTATAGTAGCTATTTTTTTGGTAGTAATAGCAATTATTACATATAGCTTTTATAACATAAAAAGAACAGAAAAAGAAAGCAGTCAGAATAATAGAGCATATCAAAGCTTTTACAACCAAGAAGTTTTAGGAACAGATGTAATATCTATTATAAATAAAGCAATAGACAGCAATGAAAAAAATGCAGTAGATAAAGACGAAAAAGGACATTATATAGATAATAATAAAAACTCGATAATAATAGAAATTAAATTCAAAGAGCAAGAACAAATAATAAAAATGGAAGCAATAGAAAAATCAGGAGAACAAAAATTTTTAATACTTTTTGGAGCAACAAGCTTTAAATGCACAAAAATAGAATATCATCAAAATACAAACAATGTTAAATACATGTTTTTTGAACAAATATAAATAAGTTATTAATATTTTTTATTTGATTAAGTAATATAAAAATTAAAAAATATAAAAAGTGTAAAATTAAAAAAATAATTTTTCCAAAATGCTTGACTTTTTTGGGAAAGGGAATATAATAAAAACTAAAGGAGGATTTATTTATGGAGAATGCAAGTAAAGCATTAATTATAGCAGGAGCTATAATATTATCAATTTTAATTATAGGTTTAGGAATGTTCATATTCCAAAAAGCAAATAGCGCAACAGAAGGAGCAGATTTAAGTTCACAAAAGGTAAAAGCATATAACAGTGTTTTTGAACAATATGTAGGAACACAAACAGGTATAAATGTAAAAGCATTATTAGATGAAGTAAGATCTCATAATCTTGCAAACGCAAGTGATGCATCTTTAAATATAGATGTTCAAGAATCAAGTCAAGCTGCTACAACAACACCTCCAACAGCAGCTGTTACAGCGGCTACTGTTAATACAATTAGAGCAAAAATACAAAATGGAAAATCATACACAGTTGATTTTGGATATGATGCTAGTACAGGATTCATTGTTGCAGTAGGAATAGTTGCTAAATAATAAAAATTAAAGGAAACTTAAACTATGGAAAATGCAGTAGAAGCTTTTATGTTGGCATTTGCTGTTGCAGTGCTAATAATTGCACTAAGCGTTACTTTGTTTATGTTCTCTCAAGCTAGACAAACATCAGATTTAATGCTACATCTAACAGACCCAAAAAAATATTATTCTTATGTAGAGGCTAATGGGATAGAAGTAGATAATTTAGGAAATAGAATAGTAGGGATGGAAACAGTAATCCCTACTCTCTATCGATATAGTAAAGAAGACATAAAAATTACATTTAGGTCAGGAAGTGCTTCTTATGACTCAGAGGGAAAAATAACTAACGTTTCAATAGGAAGGCCAATAGAAATATACAAAACCCAAACAGATCCAGAACTATGGAGCACTGGGTATAAAAACGATTTTGATGATACTGGTACAAGTACAAGCATTTGCTCTTTTGATTTAAAAGAAGAACAATCTAGAAGAGAACCTTGGACTGGAGCAATATCAGAGCTCAAAAAGAATCTTGATGCGATTCTAGCAGGAGAAATATATGAAAACATGGATTACACTTCAATAGGATTTGCAAAAAGATTTAACCAGGCTAAATTTGTTGAAATGGTTGGAGAAGTTGTAACTGTAAAAGCAGAAGATAACGAAAACTCGGGTATCAGAGGAAATAAGACTACTACTAAAAAAGTAATCACCTATGTGATGATAAATTAGTAACAAATGATTTTAAACAGCAAATACTATAAAAAAGAAAGGAAACAAAGAAAATGGGAGATAGTTTTGTAACAATTATAGCTATATTTTTAGCAGCAATGCTAATGTTTGTTTTCCCTTTGATGTCTGTATCTGAAAAATCAGATAACATCTCACAATTAACAGTACAAACAGCTACTACTGATTTTGTAGATAAAGTTAGAACAACTGGAGAATTAACATTAGACGATTATGATAAGTACATTCAAACAATTACATCAACAGGAAATGCTTTTGATGTAGAGTTAATGGTACAAATAATGGATGAAAATATAGGAGTAAAAACAACACAAGCAGAAACAACTAAAATAGGTGAAAACATTTATTATAACCTATACACAAGTCAATTAGAAAGCGTTTTAAAAGACAATAAAAAACATAAAATAACGTTAAAAGAAGGAGATAGAGTCTCTGTAACTGTTAAAAATACAAATACAACAATAGCACAGACATTAAGAAACTTCTTTTATAGAATTGCAGGAAATGACACGTATCAAATTGCTGTACAATATGCAGGAATTGTTACTGTAAATGGTAAAAACTAATAATGTATAATGTAACAGCTTATGGACTGTAATATGTAGCAAAGTCCAAGAGCTGTTTTTTTATAGAAAGGTAAACATATGAAATTACAACACATAGCGATAATTTTTATAATAATAATACTTCCGATATCGTTAGTATTATCAAATTATGTAAGCTCACATTTGGAAACAATAAAAACACAAACCATATATGATGCAAATTTAGTAAATGCTGCACATGACTCTATTAGAGCGTTTCAAATAAACACTCAAAACAACGAGTTTTCAGATATAGCAAACTCGAAAATAAGAGACATAGAAGCATCTATTAACGTATTCTATTCTTCTCTTGCAACAAACCTAGAAGTAAAGGGATATACAAAAGAGGAACTAAAAGAATACACACCAGCTATTGTGTTCACTTTGTATGATGGCTACCATATATACACAAATTACTATGACACAGAATTACAAGCTTTTAAATACGGGCTAAAACCATTTACATCATACTCATGCAGATATATTGATGTAAATAGTAGACACAATGATTTTATAGTAAATTATACACTTGACAATACTATAACAATCATAGGAACAGTAGAAGGAAATTATGTTACAAAAACAGGACATTTAATATCATATGATGAAGCAGAGCAAATAGCTCAAGACCCAGCAAGAATAGCTGATTACGTTAATTTAAGTGAAGTGCTAGAAGAAAACTTAGTAACATTAGATGATGATGCTAGTGCAGAAACAATCAACCAAGCAAAATATCAAGGAAGATATCAATATGTGGTATATAATAACCAAAAGATATATTTAGAAAAAAATCCTACAAACGAAAGTAGAAAATATTTTAAATATAGTTCTCAATATAGAAAAGATTATATAAGTTCATCAGAAACAGTAAATGCATTGAACATTTACTATGATGCAACAACAAAGCAACTAAGTTCAGACAGTGCAAAGAAATTTTATCAAGAAGCAGCTGAATTCACAATATGGGTAAATGAAAATCTAAGAAATGTAACTCAACAATGGGCATGTGATGCAGAAGGATATAAGATACCAGAGAGATTTGCAACACAATTAGACAATGCTAGAATATTTGATACAAAAGGAACACAGAACAATCCATTGCTTTCAAGCTCACCATTTAATGAACAAAGAAGAAATGTAATAAGATATTCAATAGAAACAAATTTAATCCAAGCTATGAAAACATATACAGATCATTCGTCAGCAGGATATGAATTCTCGATGCCAGAATTAACAGAAGGAGATTGGGACAACATTGAAAACAACATATGTGAATTGGTATTTTTACAAGGATTCCCAATAGGAGGAAAAATATATAATAATTACTGTGTTGTTTCAAACAATGCAAACAAAGAAACAGTATCAAATGATGCAATATATATATTATCAAAAGATGATGAAGGAAAAATAGAATATCATAAGCCAGGATGTAAAGCTTTAATTACAGCTTTAAATTATGGAAGAATGACATTAGAGGGAGCATATTCAACAATAGATTTTAAGAGAAAATCTATATCTCTAACAGGAGAAGATGTAAATGCTCTTGCTCAAATATTAGAGAGTAATGAAGTAAACATAAACGAAGGAAAATATGCTTATTTCTATCCTCAACCATATGAAGCATGCTATGACTGTATAGTTGCAGCATCAGATGCATACTCAACAGATGACATTATAGCAGGAAAAGTAATTGACAAATTCGGAAGAGACCATGACGAATATGGAGAATCATATGGAAATATAACAGACTTAAATGGAGATGAAGTAAATATTACAAACTTAAATGGAGTAAACCTACAAAAATATTATCTAACTGCCTTGGCAAGAGCTAGATATGATTTGTATTTAGTAAATGCATATTTTGGATATTAACTTGGAGAAAGAATATGATAGATGAAATAAAACTAGAAGAAAAAATAAAAGAAAAAATACAAAGCAAAATAGTAATAGAAGATCCAGTCGTAAAAATTACATTTAAAAGAATACTAGCCTACTTTATAATATATAGTTTTCTAGGATTTATAATAGAAACTATATTTGGAATGCTTACAAAAGGAGTAATTGAGAGCAGACAAAGCTGTTTGTACGGACCATTCTGCTGTATATATGGACTTGGTGCGGCAGTAATGATACCAGGGCTTCAAAAATTTAAAAAGAAAAACTGGACATTATTCTTAGCAGGAGCAATAGAAGGCTCAATAGTAGAATATGTGATAAGCTGGCTAGGAGAAATAGTATTTCATATTAAATGGTGGGATTATTCAAACATGCCATTTGATATAAATGGCAGAATATGTTTGTTATTTACAATATTCTGGGGAATATTAGCACTAGTATTAATGAGGTTAATAAATCCATATATAGAAAAATTTATAGACAAAATTCCTAAAAAACTATTTAGTGTACTAACAATAGGGGGAACAATATTATTAATTTTAGATTTGCTAATAACAGCCTTCGGACTTCAAGTATTTTATACAAGATTTACAAAAAAATATGACTTAAATCTTGTAGAAGATAAAAACCTTATGGGAAGTCAGGAAGTTTTAGAAAACGAATTTGTACAAAAATTGTCAAACACAATATTTACGGACGAAAAAATGTTAAGAACATTTCCAAATATAAAATATAAAGATAATGACGGAAACATCATATGGGTAAAAGATATATTAACAGATATTAAACCATATTATTATAAAATAAGTCATAAATTTAGATTAAAATAAATATAGAAAAGCATATATATTTTTATATATGTTTTTTTTTATAAAAATAATTCCCTATTTCTAATTAAGAAATAGGGAATTTGCGTTTATTTACTTGAACCAGTGAATAAACTGAGGTTTCAGAACCTCAGGCAGAGACTCGTATTTGTTCAAGAGTCGACGATTGTAGTCGTCAACAAAGAAGGAAATATCGGCCTCCGACACCTGCTCAAGATTAGAAAAATTTTTGATGGCAAACTGACAGGCCTCATAGAAATCGTCAGCTCGCTGACACTCAGCCTCGAGACTAATAGTATTGGTCAAACTATCAGAGTTATTGCAAAGATAGTTATAACCAGCATGATTAATAGTAACGACGCGAGGAGAGCTGGCAATCAGAATGGGAATCAGTGCCACATCTTCGTAACATCTCAAGGTACGATGAAACGTAACCTTCGAGAAAATACTGGTCTTAAAAGCAAAGAGCCAGTAAACTGCATACTTCTTACCGGGAATGGACCACATTTTCAAAGAGTCGATTCCAGAATTAAGAATATCAATGCCCGACGTGAAATTGTACCGCTGAGAATCTTTGTGAGGAGAGTCATTAATCAGATTAGCCTGACACCGAATGATATCAGGATGGTTGTGCTTAATGATACCCGCATCGAGATTCTCCAGATGATTAGGTTCAATGGTGTCGTCAGAGTCTACAAAGATAGAGTACTCACCAGTAGCAAGGGAGATGCCACGCTTCCGAGCGATAGAAACACCAGCATTGCTAAAATGGTGGACATGAATGTGAGGATAGGTCGATGCGTATTCGTCCAAAATCTGAGAAGTTCCGTCAGTAGAACCATCGTCAATAACAATCAGCTCATAATCCGAGAAGGACTGAGAGAGAATGCTATCAACACACTTGTTGATGTACGACTTACTGTTGAAACAAGGCAGGATGATCGAGAATTTCATTTGAACTAACCTCCTCTTTCAAAAACGCACAAGACCTCCGTGAAGTCTTGCTTTTTCTAAAAGTTACAGTTAACCTTACCTATTATAAGGCGGGATTTAAGAAAAGTCAAGCATTATTCTTGAATATATGAGAATAATGTGATATAAATAAGAAAAATTTATGATGGAGAAAAAAGTTGTGGATATAAAAAATATGACATTAGAAGAAAAAGCGTCACTTTGTGTGGGAGAAGATTACTGGAATAGTAAAAAAATAAAAAAATATAATATTCCGAAAATAACGATGTCAGACGGACCAAATGGATTAAGGGTACAGAAAGATAAGCAAGATAATTTAGGAATAAATGAGAGCAAGAAGGCAACATGTTTTCCAACACTAGCAACTTTAGGAAACAGCTGGAATAGAAAAATGGCATATCTTTTAGGCAAAACTTTAGCAGAAGAAGCCAAAAAAGAGAAAGTCAATATAGTGTTAGGACCAGCAATAAATATAAAAAGAAGTCCTCTGTGTGGCAGAAATTTCGAATATATATCAGAAGATCCATATTTAACGGGAATACTTGGTAGTGAATATGTAAAAGGGATGCAAAGCCAAAACATTGGAGCATGTGTAAAACATTTTGCAGTAAATAATCAAGAAAACAGAAGAAGAACTATTGATGCAATTATAGATGAAAGAACGTTAAGAGAAATCTATTTAAAAGCATTTCAAATGATTATCAAAAAATCAAAACCATGGGCAGTTATGAGTGCATACAATAAAGTTAATGGAGAATATTGTACAGAAAACGAACACTTGCTAAAAGAAATACTAAGAAAAGAATGGAAATATAATGGAATAGTAATTTCGGATTGGGGAGCAGAAAATAATAGAGTAGAAGGAATTAAGGCAACTAATGATTTGGAGATGCCAGGTGGTAGAGGAAACGGCAAAGAAGAAATAATCAAAGCAGTGAAAGAAAATATAATAAGCGAAAAAGAATTAGACAAAATAGTTGAAAGAATTATTCAAACAGCTCAAAAAACGTATGATAAAACTCAAGAATATTCTTATAATCAAAAAAAGCATCATGAGATTGCTTTAAAAATAGCAGAAGAATCAGTAGTATTATTAAAAAACAAAGATAACATATTACCAATCAAAAAAACAAAAATAGCAGTAATCGGAGATATGGTAAAAGAGCCTAGATATCAAGGTGCAGGAAGTTCTACCATAAATCCATATAATGTAGAAAATGCACTGGAATGTTTAAGAAAAAATAATATAGAATTTGAGTATGCACAAGGATATGAGAGAGTTGAATCTGGTAATGATGGACAACTATTGAAAGAAGCGGTTAATGTAGCAAAAAGACATGACAAAGTATTAATATTTGCAGGACTTACAGAAAATTATGAATCAGAAGGAGTAGACAGAGAAACGTTACAAATACCAACAAATCAGATAAACTTGATAGAAGAGATAAGCAAAGTAAACCAAAATATAATAATTATATTATCAAATGGCGCACCAATCGAAATGCAATGGCAAGACAAAGCAAAAGCAATAATAACAGGATATTTAGGTGGAGAAGCAGGGGCAAGGGCAATGATAAATTGCGTAATAGGAAAAGTAAATCCTAGTGGAAAATTGGCAGAAACGTATCCAATTAAATTAGAAGACACCCCATGCTATAACAACTATCCAGGAACAGAGCTAACAGTAGAATATAAAGAAACAATATATGTAGGATATAGATATTACAATACAGCAAAGAAAAAGGTCCTTTTCCCATTTGGATATGGACTAAGTTATACTCAATTTAAATATTCGGACCTAAAAATAGAACAGGAAAATCATAAGGTAAAAATTTCATTCAAAATAAAAAATATAGGAACAGTAAAAGGAAAAGAGATTGCACAAATATATGTATCACAATTAAATCCTAAAATCTATAAACCTTTAAGAGAACTAAAAGAATTTAAAAAGGTGGAATTAAAACCTGGAGAAGAAAAGATTGTAAAAATAGAATTGGCAAAAGATAGTTTTGAATATTATAATACTGAATTAAAAAAATGGGCAATAGAAGAAGACAAATATGAAATACAAGTGGGAAAATCTAGTGAGGATATAGTTTTAAAGGATAGAATAACAATAAAATCACAAGATGCAGTTGTAAAAACAAAATATTCAGATAAATACTATAATGCAGAAATACAAGAAATCACAGACAAAGAGTTTGAGAAAGTATTAGGAAGAAAAATACCGGAAAGACACTTAAAAATAGATGAAATCACAGAGGAAAATACGCTAGAACAAATAAAAGAAACCAATATAGGAAAAGTGATATATAACTCAGAAATTGAAAAAATGAATCGATTATCAAAAGAACAAAATGTAAATAAAGCGACTAAAGTTATGATGGATTTACAAAAACCATTGAAAAAGTTTTATGAAAAGCACAATAGTAAAATAACAAAAGAAATGGTAGACGAACTCCTAGATATAGTAAAAAACAATAAAGAATATGCAAATTGCAAATTTTTAGAGATATATTTAAAATAAGACATCTGACTAAACAGATGTCTTATTTTTAAACTCTAAAAAGATTAAACCACTTAGCAAATGTGGATTTTGCAATACTAGCAAAATTCAACTTTCCGACTTCTTTGTCAGCAATAATATTAACAGTAGATACAATACTTCCATTAATACTATAAGAAACTTCGCCAAGCTTTTGACCTTTTAAAATCGGAGCATTAACATTTTTATCCAAAGTAACTTCCTGAGATATTTCTCCTTTATTAGACTTAGAAACAAGAACTTTAGCATCGCTTTCTAAGACTGCATTTACGCTATTTGAAGAACCTTTATTAACTTTTAATTCTCTAACAACATCGCCTTGTTTTCCAAACTCAGTAACAGAATAATTATTAAAACCATAGTCTAAAAGCTTTTGAGCACTTGCAAATCTTGTTTTAGGATTAGGAGACTTTAAAACTACACTAATTAGAGATAAGCCATTTCTAGTTGCAGAAGCCGATAAATTATATAAGGCAAGAGACGTTGAACCAGTTTTTAAACCTGTGCAGCCATTATAATTACGAACAAGTTTATTTGTATTAACTAGGCTAGACTTTCCATCTCTAAGAGAATCCATCCAAATTGTCGTATATTTTGTAATAGAAGGATGATTTTCTAAAAGCTCTCTGGACATAATTGCAATATCGTAGGCAGAAGTTAAGTGACCATCTTCGTCAATTCCATGGCAATTCTTAAATGTGGTATCATTCATTCCTAATTCTTGTGCTTTTTGATTCATCTTTTTTACAAAAGCATCTTGGCTTCCTTCAAGATAGTCGGCCATTGCAACTACGCAATCGTTTGCAGACACTACACGAACTGTCCGAAAGATGTCGTCCACGGATAAAGTTTCTCTAACATCAAGCCAAATCTGAGAACCGCCCATTTTTGCAGCATCTTCTGTACATGGAATCTTATCTGTTAACTGAATTTTACCAGAATCTAAAGCTTCCATAATTAACAAAAGACTCATTATTTTAGTAACGCTTGCAGGTCTTAGTTTTTCATGCATATTATAATCATAAATAATAAGTCCTGAATTTTGCTCTATTAGGCAAGCAGCTCCACAATCTAAGGCGAGTGGATTATCTGTAACAGATGCAGAAGAAGAGTTTAATCCAACACTGGTTTCAGCAGTTTCTAACTTTTTAGATTGATTAGACCACACATATGCAGTGGCATCTGAAACAGCAAATGCAAATGTATTAAATAGTATAAAGCTACAAAGTAAAACAATGCAAGTAATATATATAAATTTATTTTTTAAAGACATAAAAAATCCTCCTTGCTAGAATATTAGTAAAATAATATTCGTGTTAGGAGAAAATATTCATTTAAACTAATTTTAGTTATAGTACTAAAATTAATATCACAAGTAACATCATCACTAGTTATATTTTCTATAGCAAGTTTCCATTCATCATATAACCATCTTCCATCAGCACCATCACATATTACCAGTGCTTTATACATTCCTTTTGGTGGAAACGAAGTTGTTTTTTCTCCATCTAAAGTTAAAGCATATCTTATTCCATCCTGTGTAAATGAATATTTATTATTGAAATTATTGTTTAACACAATAATTCCAATTAATAATATCACAAAAAATATACCAACACTCACTATTCTAATTCTTTTTTGCATAAAGCCTCCAACATTTCTATTATTTTTACTTTCAAATATATTTCATTATATTTGTTATTTTCATATTCATATTTTTCTTCTATTTCTAAATTATTTAAATAAATTGTATTTACATCTTTAATACCAAAATTATGAATTATTTTTTTATCTTCATTAAATGAAATATAATTATTATTTTTATCTTTTATTAAAATAACATAATCTTTATATAATTTTTTTATTACTAAATACCTTTCTTTCATAACTAAAATAATAATTAATAGACCTATAGGAAAAGACCGTAGACTTTTTCCGTATCTATTTTCTTTTTAAGGATATTACTTTGGATAATTCATGTTCTTTATGCCCTTTTACATCCCTCGAGATAATAATATTTAACATAAAGAGCTCACAAAAGAGCCATAGCCATTGTTCACATTGTTGTTGTTCAGGTTGCCGTTGTTGTTCAAATTGAACACATTATTGCTGTTCGAAGAATTAGGCGTCTTTTTTACTAAAGAATTACCAATTATATCTATCAATAAAGTGTTTAACTTTATCTTTATTTACAAATATATAATTATTTTTAAAGCATTCAATACTTGAAAAGTATTGATTAAATTTAATTATATTATTTCTATATAAATAATTAGCTCTCTTTATCCCCTTTCTTATATTTTTCTTAGTATTAGAACTTAATTTGATAATTATTTTATTATCTTTACCCTAAAAGAATATCCTAATATTTATATCCCCCGATTAGAGTTAATGATAACTGTTTTTTTGTTATTTAATTTTAATTTATATTCATTATTAATTTTATTTTCTATTAATTCTAAAGAATCTTTTAAGTATTCTTTAGAATTATGAATTAAAATATAATCATCCATATAATTAATAAATTTAACATGTAAATTATTAATTATATAATGTTGTAATTTACTTAAATATAATATTGCTAAGAATTGACTAGATAAATTACCAATTGCTAATCCTTTTTTATATTTATATTTTGGTAATGTAACATTATATATCTTTTCTAAATATTCTATTTTTTTATTAATATTCTTTATTAGTACTATCAAGTATTATCTTAACAAGATTTAATACATCTTGGGTTAAATCCTGTTTAATAATTGAAATAATCACCTCATGGTCTAAACTATAAAAGTATTCACTTATATCAAGTTTTAAAAAATAAAATTTATCATATTTTTTAAAACTTTCAATATCATTTTTTAATAGCCTTATTGCATAACTTGTTCCCATACCTTTTCTAGTAGCACAATTTTTATTATTTAAATACTTTTCTAGTTTTGGCATTAAAATATACCTAGTTACATAATGATTAATTATTTTATCATATATTCCCTGAGCCATTATCACTCTTACTTTAGGTTCAAATACTAAAAATATATTATATTTTCCACCATCATATAAATTATTTTCTAATACATTTTTTATATCAACTAAATATTCCATTTTATGTTTTTCAAAATCTAATATTTTCTTTTTATTTCTAACATTTTTCTTTACTTCAGTCTCATATATATCAAGTAAATCAAATAAGTTTACTTTCACTATTATTTAACCATCTAGTAACCATTTTATTTATTTCAACTAACTCATTTGCTAGTTTATATAAGTTCTTTTCACTTATATATTTTTTCAAAAGTAATCTTTCTAACATGAAATCAAGTAAAGCAATATTAGCTTTGATACTAGTTCTATACATTTTTACAGAACTAGTATCATAAGAGCATAATAATATATCTTTTAAAACATCTAAGGAAATATTTTTAATTTTATCTTTAAAATACATATCTTTTCTAGGAATATTTTCTAATGAATTATCTAAATTCATTAGAAATGATTTATATTTTTGAAGTATTTTGAAATCATTATTATTTATTCTAAACATTTTTCTAACTCCAACATAACTTTTTTAGCTTGTTCTTCATTTAATGATTTAACTTTTTCTACTAAAGCATCCATTCTTTCTTTTATATCAAGCTTTTGTAATGCAATTAACTTATATTTAGAATATTGATTAATTTTTTTAAAATCTTTAACAATATGATATTTTTAAATCACTTAACTTATTTGTAATTTTAGTAAGTGAACTATCAGGAAAACCACATTTATATGTTTTGCCATTTTGTAAAATTTTATAATCAAATAAATAATTAAACATAAAAGCATCATAATCATATACTTCAAAGAATTTTCCACTCGACTGAGTTATTATAATATATTTCTGAGTATCCTAAAATTCTTTCATTTCTGGATACTTCTCCACATATGCAGC
>OGDY01003344.1_pt1 | contig 12696 bp, 9 predicted proteins | sample 1570341 | NCBI WGS metagenome assembly OGDY01 (sample SAMEA2581972, study PRJEB24529) | metagenome | biome: Human gut stool | place: China | collected 2011 | reverse complement strand
TGCAAACTGTCTGCCCGACCGCAATTTTCAATTTTCCATTTTCAACTTTCAATTTTAAAAAAACTTCCGCTCGGGCATAATATGTTTTTATTATTACATACTATCTCCCCGAACCGGGTGCAGCGACACGCTGCCGATCAATCTGTTTTTTGATTTTGTCAAAGGTTACACCGTATTTTTCGGCAATGTCTTTGGCATAGCTTACACCTTGAGGCGGAGCGATGAAAACCTTGAACGAACGCTGTCCGTTTTCGACACCTGTTACCAGACTTTCAATCTTGCTGTCGCCCTTTACGGTTGTGTTCACCTCGTCAAGATTGCGAGCCAAATCGTGCATATGGGTATTAAAAATCGCCCTTGTGCCGAGATATCTCATTGATTTGACAACATCACGGGCAATGTACAAGCCCTCGGCAACATTGGTTGTTGCAAGGCTTTCGTTGAGCAAAAGCAGGCTGTAACGGCTTGCCGAGGAGAAAATTTCAGCAAGTCTTTTGCTTTCTTCACCGAGTCTGCCGAGGTCAACGGTATCGTTTTCATCGGCAGGAAAATGCGTAAAAATGCTGTCGCATGGGCTGAATTTCATCTGTGTTGCAGGAACATATATTCCGTTCTGTGCAAGCAGAAATGCAAGTCCGACCGCCTGAGTAATCGTGGTTTTACCGCCACGGTTCGGACCTGTCAGAATGTAAATTCGCCTGTCATCGTTAAAATCAATATCGTTTGTGACAATATCCAAATTCTCACCGTTTGCCGATTTTATGCCGAGTTTGAGGTTGTAAACATCTCTAAGACAGCAGTTTCTGTCCTCTTTTGGCAAAACTTCTGCCTTGCACAGCGGAAGATTTTTCTTTTTCATCTTATCACAAAGCTCTGCAAAACGAATATAGAAAATGATTTCGGGCATAAGCGAAACAAACGAGTAGCCGTTGACATTGACATATCTGTTGAGCATTGATTTTATGTCATTTACGGTTCTGCGGAGGATATCGGTCACAACATTTTTGAGTGCATCAGACATAGGATCTGCGCCGGTCAGCGAGCTGTTCATAGTGTGGTTTACATCCTGCTGAGCGCCCACAACAAACTGTCCCAGCCCGAACTGCGAGGTTGACGGATTGGACGGATGAAAGCTTAAAAATCCCGAAACATCGTTGCCGTGGTGCAGTTCGCTGTCACGGTTTGTAAACTTCATAAATCTTTTGAGAATACCGCTGTCGGTAAATTCTTTGTCATTGAGTGAGATTACACCCACACTCTTTGGGCGGAGCAAATCGTCAAGATTCACACCGAGTGTAATGCTCTTGAGCTTTTGAGCCTTTGCAAGCGTATCTATTATATCCTTTTTTAGTTCGGGAAAACCGCTGTCATTGTAAATTGACTGAACATTTTTCTTGAGCTCAAGCAGACCCTGCGACTTTACTTCAATTGTTTCAAGCGTGTTTTTTATTCTTGTAATGCAATCGACATAGCCGTCCATTTCACGAAGTCGGTTTACAAGCTGCCACAAAGAAGATGCCTCGGTATCCTTTTGAAAGCGCTCAATTTCACGCAAATCGTTCAGCTTTACAAGAAGTGCGGATAGATCATCACGAAGTTTTGGAAAACGAAGAAAATCCTCAAAAACATCGCAACGATATTTTATAACTTCCTCGTCATCCGTAATATTTATCAGCAGCTGCTTTATGCTGTTGCGTTCATACTGCTCTTTTGTGAGAGCGTCACATATATAATCAACCGACAAATCATTCAATGCCTCTTTGTTGAGAGTTCTGTAGGATGCATTTGAATTTGTCGGGTGTAATAAGCTGAAATTTTCCATAATTCACCGCCGAAAAAATTTGCCGTATAACGGCTTCAAATGAATGATAGCACAAAAAATTTTTGTTTTCAACCGAGAAATCGAAAATTTGCACTTTGGCTGATTGTGTGATATCATAGCTTTGGAGCAGATTGCTCTCAAAACCAAAATAACGGTCGGGAGGATTGACTTATGGATAAAAAGATGCTTGACAGAATTAACGAGCTTGCAAAAAAGAAAAAGGAACAGGGACTTACCGAGGCTGAGCAAAAAGAACAGAAAGAGCTGTACAAAATTTATCTCGGTGAAATCCGCACACAGTTCAACGCAACACTTGACAATGTAAGCGTTGAAGAAAAGGACGGCACTGTAAAACCGTTCAAAGAGGCATACAAAAAGCCGTATGACAAAAACTGATTTTGTCATTCAAACAGAAGTCATGCGAAAATTTAATTACACAGTCAAACAAAAAAGCAGTTCCGATTTTGGAACTGCTTTTGTTTTATAAAGTTATCTAATTACTTGTATCTTCTTCCGCCCTTTTGGTTGTTCTTTGGAAGCTGAATTTCGGCAGTATCGTACTTACTGCGTCTTTCGGACTTTCTGGCTGAAGATGAGTAATCATCGGCATAATCATCGTTACTGCTGTAACGCTGTGGCTGTGCAGATTTGCTCTTTGGAGCGTTACTTCTGCCACCGACTGTGACTCTCTTCTTTCTGTTGAGAACAGTTGAAATTACAAAGTACGCAATGCCTGCAACACCGAGTGAGAGTAAAACGAGTGAAACATAGAACATCCAATGACCGTTGTCACCTTTGCTGTTATTGTTCTTGATGAAGTTAAAGTCATCACCGTCAGAACCCGATGTGTCGGTATTTTTAAGATTTTTTGCGATATCCGACCAGTCATTGCTTGAAAGAGTTTTTTCGTCAATGTTATCGTCAGACTTGATGAGCGACGCTGACGGAGCAGTATTTGACGGAGCAACATAGGACTGACCGCCGCCTACATATGACGGCTCAGAATAGTAGTAAGTCTGACTGCTGCTGTAATTATTGTCATAACTGTTATTGTTGTAGTCATAGCTACTGTCATAGTTATAGTTGTTGTCATATGACGAATCACTTGACGAATAGCCGGGATCTACATATGATGAATCGGCCGAAGAATCCGGATACACAGGATCGGGCTGTGGCTGTGGCTCAGGCTCCGGTGATGGTTCCGGTTCGGGCTCGGGCTCGGGTTCCGGCTCTACGGGATCAACAATAACGCTTGAATCTCCGCCGGGATCAACCTCCTCACCGACTGCCGATACGGAAAAGCTCACAGCAGAAATGCTCAAAAGTGCCGTCAGAAAAATTGCGCAAAGCTTTGAATGTTTTTTCATAAAAGCCCCTTTCTTCAGAATAATCTGAAAATGCGTCTGTTGTATGTCCGATATCAATTACTTTGAGCTTTTATCGGATGCCGATGTTGTTGACGCCGATGTTGTAGGCTCAACCGCAACGAAGAAGAGTTCGGGCTTATACTTGTCAATAACCGAAGTGTTTTCTTCATACTTGAGTTTCTCTGCAAGACTGTCAATGTACTTTGAAAATTCGTCTGACTTCATTGATGCAAGTACACCGGCTCTGTTTGATTCGTTGCCGATATAGCTGTCAACATCCTTGTTGACGTCTTTCTTATAAACGAGATAGTAGATTGCGCTGTCGCCGCTGCCGACCTTGAGAGTTTCAGCCTTGCCTGTTTTAAGCTTGCCGATAGCCTTTTTAAGCTCGTCACCGATTGAGCTCTTGTCGAGAACTTCTACATTTGAAACAGAAGAATCTGTTCCCGAACCGCTTGACTTCTTGTATGATGCAATAACATCATCAAAAGAACCGCCCTTGTTAAGGTCATTCTTGTAGCCGTTAAGCTGATCCTCAACCTTCTTGATTTCCTTGTCGCTCATTGCAACATTCTTTGATGAACCTGCCTCATCTTTTGTTGATGTATAAAGGTTCACGGGAAGATATGAGTAGTCCGTATAGTTTTCCTTGAAATACTTTGTAAGGTCGGCGTCGGAAACTTCCTTTGAACCGCCCTTGCCGTAAACTGCTTTGAAGAGAGCCTCATACTTTGTGTTGTAGAGGGTTGTGCAGTATGCAAAGCTGTCGAGTGAAACGCCGTACTTTTCATACTGCTTCTTCATCGGCATTACATAACCCTGTGACGCATACGGACCGACATTCCAGTATGATTCAGCCTGACTTGTTGCGGAGTCAAGAGTTGCCTGACCGATGTTTACATTTTCCTTTTTAAGCTGTTCGTCAACTACGAGGTAGCTGAGGCACATTTTCTTAGCCTGATCTTTAATCCACTCTCTTGCAACCTGCTCGTTGCCGTCATCGTCCTTGATTTTTTCATCAAGCCACTTGTCAGATGTCGAATCATAATCGTCAAGCTTTTTAGCAAATGACTCAGCCTGACTGTAAGCTGCATTGAGTGAGTAGATATAAACGCCGATGGCAAGCTCGTTGTCGCTTGTCTTATACGACCATTCTTTGTTGATTGTTGTGGGTGTACAACCTGCAATTGCAAAAACCGAAAACATCATAACAATTGCAAGTAAAAATGAACCAACCTTGATATTAGGCTTCATAGTTTTTTACCGTCCTTCTGAAAAATTAAATGCAAAGTGTCCTGCAAACACACTTTCGCAGGATAATGTACCCTACGATTATACACAAAAAAATCGTCATTGTCTACATTTTTATAAAATTTTGTTGAGAATTTCCACCGAAAAACAGCATTTTTGTACTTTCGGGAGGTTTTTTCTTAACAAATTACGGCTTCATACCGTAAAATTACTGCACACCGAAAATTTTGGTGAGGATTTCAAGCGGAGCGGAACTGTTTTTGCACTCAACCGCAACGCACGGTTTTGCTCCGGCAACAAGCTTTGCCTTTCCGCCCAAAGCAATGAGCAAGTCGGCAACCTGAGGGGATTTGAGTTCATTTACAAAGAGCATAAGCGTTGTGCCGTTCTGTCTGATTTCGTAAATGCCCATTGAGTAAGCCTTGTTACGCACAAGGGCAATGTCGATAAGTCCGAGAACCGAGTTCGGAATCTTGCCGAATCTGTCCTGCAGCTCGTCAATAACATCGTCTGCGTCCTCGTTACTGCGGATATCGGCAATTCTGCGGTAAACATCAAGACGAAGCGTAAGACTTTCAACATAGCTTTCGGGAATATGAGCGTCAACCGAAATATCAATAAGACAGTCGAGGTCTTTTGTGACATTCTGCTCGCCCTTTTCCTCGCTTACTGCCTCATCAAGAAGCTTGAGGTACATATCGTAACCGACCGATTCCATATGCCCGTGCTGCTGTGCGCCCATAATATTGCCCGCACCTCGCAGTTCAAGGTCACGCATTGCAATGCGGAAGCCGCTGCCGAATTCTGTAAATTCCCTGATTGCGGCAAGCCTTTTCTGCTGAATCTCCGTGAGAACCTTGTTCCGTCTGAAGGTAAAGTAGGCATATGCCCTTCGTGAACTTCTGCCCACACGGCCTCTGAGCTGATGCAACTGTGAAAGTCCCATGCAGTCGGCATTTTCTATAATAAGGGTGTTGGCATTCGGCAAATCGACACCCGTTTCGATAATTGTCGTGCAGACAAGCACATCAATCTCCTGTTCAAGCATCTGTCGCCAAACTTCGCTGAGTTCGCCCTCTTTCATTTTGCCGTGACCGATTGCGATTTTTGCCTCGGGAACAGCCTCCTGAATTTTTGCGGCACATGAAGAAATTGTTTCAACATTGTTGTGAAGATAGAACACCTGACCGCCACGGCGGAGTTCACGGCGGATTGCCTCGTTGATAACCGCATCATCGTGTTCAAGCACATAGGTCTGAACAGGCTGACGGTTTGTCGGCGCTTCTTCGATAACGCTCATATCACGCAGACCGCTCATCGCCATATTGAGGGTTCTCGGAATAGGAGTAGCCGAGAGCGTAAGCACATCGACATTTTTGCACAGTTCCTTGAACCTCTCCTTTTGGGCAACACCGAAACGCTGTTCCTCATCTATGATTGCAAGTCCGAGGTCACGGAATTCAACATCCTTCTGCACAAGTCTGTGAGTTCCGACAATCATATCAATTTCTCCTCGCTTTAGCTTTTGGAGAATTTCTTTCTGCTGTTTTGCTGTACGGAATCTTGAAAGCAGTTCCACACGAACGGGATAGCCCTCAAAACGCTTGATTACCGTCTGATAATGCTGCCATGCGAGGATTGTTGTGGGGCAGAGCAATGCGCATTGCTTTGAATCTGCAATACACTTAAAAGCGGCACGGAGTGCAACCTCTGTTTTGCCGAATCCGACATCACCGCAGAGAAGTCTGTCCATCGGCGACGAACGCATCATGTCATGCTTGATTTCCTCACAACAACGCAGCTGGTCGGGAGTTTCGTCATATTCAAAGCTGAGTTCAAAATCTCTCTGCCACTCGTTATCAGCCGAAAAGGCATAGCCCTTGGCTTTCATACGCTGTGAGTAAAGCTCAATAAGCTCCTTGGCAATGTCCTTGACAGAGGTTTTAACCCTTGCCTTTGCCTTTTGCCAGTCGCCCGAACCGAGTCGGTTTAGCTTAACCCTTGAATCCTCTTTCGGACCTATATATTTTGCAACCATATCAAGCTGTGTGACAGGCACATAAAGCACATCGCCCTTTGCGTAGTCAATCTTGATATAGTCCTTTATAACTCCGTGAGTATCAATTTTTCTTATACCGCCGAACACACCGATACCGTGAACATTGTGTACAACATAATCACCGGGGGCAAGCTCTGAAAGGCTGTAAATTTCCTGTCCCGTCTTTTTCTTCTTCTTTTTGGACTTTTCGGGACGGTACGAAACCTGACTGTAGGTTATTGCAAAAAACTTTTGTGACGGATACTCAAAGCCCGCACTCAATGCACCCTGCATAACAAGCAGTTCACCCTTTGAAATCTTATCCGCACCCTCGCTGTAAACAGCGTTTATGCCGTCTGCGTTAAAGGTGTCACAAAGATTTTTGGCGGCTCTTTCTGTTCCTGCAAATATAACGCCCTTGCTTTCGGGGGTAAAAAGTCCGTCAACATCTTCTTTTAGCTGTTTATACGAACCGCCCCATGCCGAGAGCTGTTTTGTTGAAAAGCTGATGATTTCCGACAGCTTGATAGGCATACTTCCGTGAACAAAGTTTTCAAGCACGATTGTTCCGTGACTTTGCAAAAACTCGGTACATTCGTTGAATGTGAGCGCAAAGCGGTCAAAACCTCTGCAAAGAGTTCCGTCCTCAAAGCCCTGCATAAGGGTTTCATTGCTGATAAAGTCCATTGACTTTCCCCGTTCCTGAATTGCAGTAAATTCGGACGCAAAAACGAGGGTGTTTCTGTCGAGATAATCAAAAAGCGACTCGGGTTTATCGTAAATCTGATTGATAAATTTGTCCGCATTGGCAATCATTGCACCGCTGCGAATAAGCTCTGCCTCTGAAAAAAGTTTTTCCTTGGCTTTGGCGCTGTTCTTGGAACGGAGGAGCTTTGCCTTGTGTTCAATTTTATCTGCAAGGGCGGCTCTGTCCTCAATTACGATTTCGGTTGAGGGCGAAAGCGTAATTTTGTCAGCCTTTTTAAATCTTCTCTGTGTTTCAATGTCAAAATAGCTGAGGTCGGTAATTTCATCGCCCCAAAATTCACATCTCACGGGATAGTCGCTGTCGGGCATAAAGAAGTCGAGAATACCGCCTCTCAGCGAAAACTGACCGCTGCCCTCTACCGCATCAAAGCGTTCGTAGCCGAGCAGAGTAAGCGCCTTTGTCGCCTTTTCAAGCGAGAGCTCCCTACCCTCTTCAAATTCAATAACCGACTGTTCAAGCACATTTCTCGGAACGGTAAGCTGTGCCGCCGCATCAACACACGCAATTGCAACATCGCATTCATGATTGATAAGCTTGAGCAAAACTTTAAGTCTTGCGTGCTCGTACTCGTGCGAACGGCTCTGAAAGTCGAGAAAGTTGAAGTCACGCACGGGATAAACATAGGCACGAAGTCCCATGCACGAAAGGTCATTGCACAAAGTTTGCGCCTCTTTTTCATCGGAGGCAAGACAAAATGCCGTGACGCCCTTGAGGCGGCACAGCGCATAGATGATATTTGATTTGTTGATTGTTGAAAGTCCCGAAGCACAGACCGTTCTGCCCGGCTTGACATTCTTTTCAAGCGTTTTGAAAACGGGTGACTCTTTGAGGACATCAACAAGAAAGTTGAGATTATTCATTTCTTTGTCCCTTTTCAGTTGAACAAATTCATAGCACGGTCGGTTTTGCCGTCAATAATCAGCTCGATTGCTTTTTCGGCATTGTCAAAAATTTCATCAAGCTTTTTCATTTCATCGGGAGTGAACTTTGAAAGCACCCAGTCGGCAAGGTCCCAGTCGGGATTTGGCTTTGCGCCTATGCCAACCTTGATGCGGGGGAATTTATCGCTTCCGCTGAGATAGATGATACTGCGCATTCCCCTTTGACCGCCGTCACTGCCCTTTGAACGGATACGCATTTTTCCGACATCAAGCGAAATGTCATCAAAAATTACAATGACATTTTCGGGTGGGATTTTGTAGAAGTTCATCGCCTCAACAACTGCCTGACCGCTGTTGTTCATATATGTTGTGGGTTTCATCAGCATAACTTTTGCGCCGTTTACAGTGCAAGTGCCGATAAAGCTTTTGTATTTTATTTTGTTCACATCACAACCGAGCTTGTCGGCAATGCGGTCAATTGCAAGCCAGCCAGCGTTGTGGCGTGTGTTTTCGTATTTTCTGTCGGGATTTCCGAGTCCCACTACAATGTACTCAATCGGACCCGTTGATTTATTTTTTCCGAACATATCAGTTTCCCTCTTATTTATATTATATGTATTCTGAAATTCAAATTAACCTTTTCCGAAGCTTACAACAACCCAGTCATCGTTGCCGAGATGATAAGGATTTCCGCAATACGGGCAGTTGCGTTCTCTTGTTGCATCAAAGCTTGCGCCGCAGCTTTTACAGGTTACTTTTTTCATTGTGAAAACTCCGTCATCCATGGCGTTCACACTTCTGCAAACGGTAAGTCTGAACTTTTCGTTTTTAACCCTAAATGAAGAATTTTTGTTTTTCACGGTCGTTGCGTAAACGGTCATATCAACATAGCAACAGCCGTTTGTGACATTGAATGAATTAAGCTTTGACACTCCTCTGTACTTGATGTCAACAATATCTCCGAAAGGATTTTTCATCGGAGAGCCCTCATAGACTGCAAGGTTTGTGTAATCATCGCTGAAAATCATAATTTTGAGCAAAGCAAGCACCTTGCCGATAAAGTATTCATATGAGAAGTTGGGATTAACCTCTTTCATAAGCCACGGAAGTCTTTTCTGGCAATTGAAGTGCGGACCTATCATAGGAATGCTCTTTGCCGCACCGACAAAAAGTCCGAAAAGCGTTTTTAATGCCCATGCAAGGTACCCCGCCAAAAGTCCGCCGAGCAGTACGGGGATTGCTCTTATGCCGATTTCATAAAGCATATTTGCGGTTGCGGGATCAAAAGTCCCGTCCTTTACAACCACCCATACCGTAAATGCCGCAACGGCGGCAATTCCGCCGAGAAGGTACGGAGCAAGCACTTTTTTCGTTGACTTGTTCGCAAGCGAATAGGTTTTTACAAAGTAGAAGTTTGTAACCTTCGGGAACAAATCGTCCATAATAAAGCGAGTTCCGCAGTTTTTACAACCGTTGAGAAGCTCTCTTACACTGCTTACCGCACCGCAGTTCGGACACGAACACGCAACCTCGGAATTTTGGTTTTCAAGCCTTGTAATCATTGTGTAAAAGAAAAATCTGTCCTTGATTTTTTTCTTTTTCTTTCCGTCTTTAAAGTATTTCTCCGTGACCTCATAAGTCTTTGTCGCAATGTTACTCTTACATTCGCCCATATCGTAGGCAGTACAAGCATTTACCGGGGTTTCATCCTTCACCGTTTCCTTATCGGTAAAAGCGGTCTGAATCCTTACACCCTTTTCGTCAAGTCGTTTCTTCTGTAGGTCAAGCGCAAAGTCGAGGTCGATTGACGCAATATCCGGATTTTTGCCCTCATTGCACCACACTTCGTACTCATCGACAAAGCTGTTCATTATTTTGTTATCTGAATCTGAGCTGTAAACTATACCAAACAAAATTAAATCCCCCTCACATATTGTACCGTTTTATTCCTGAAAAATTTGCAGTAAAACAGCGAAATGGCGGGTTAGTTAAAACCCGCCTGTTTAATTACATAATTAAATTGTTCGCCTATCAACCGAAAGCGGCTGTGAAAGGCTTGTCATTATAGATTCTTGCGATAGCCTCTGCAAATGTAGGCGCAACAGGAAGAATTGTGAACTTGTCAATCATCTTTTCCTTCGGAACAGGAATTGTGTCAAGAAGAACAACTTCCTTGATGGCACTGTTCTGAATTCTTTCAATTGCAGGACCTGAAAGAACTGCGTGAGTAGCACAAGCGTAAACCTCTGTTGCACCGCCCTTTTCAACAATAGCGTTAGCGGCATTGCAGAGAGTACCTGCTGTGTCAATCATATCGTCAACAAGGATAACCTTCTTACCCTTTGCATCACCGATGATGTTCATAACCTCACAAACATTAGCCTTTGGTCTTCTCTTGTCGATAATAGCAAGACCTGTGCCGATTTTTGATGCAAAGTTTCTTGAACGGGTTACAGAACCGAGGTCGGGAGATACAACGATATAATCATCATTTTTGCCGCCGATTTTCTCTCTCATATGGTTTGCAAGAAGTGATGCGCCCTGAAGGTGGTCAACAGGAATGTTGAAGAAGCCCTGAATCTGATTTGCGTGAAGATCCATTGTAAGCACACGGTCAGCACCTGCACAGGTGATGATGTCTGCACAAAGCTTAGCCGAGATCGGATCTCTTGCCTTAGCTTTTCTGTCCTGTCTTGCATAGCCGAAGTATGGCATAACAACTGTGATTCTTGCGGCAGATGCACGCTTCATGGCATCAATCATTATGAGCATTTCCATAAGATTGTCGTTGACGGGAGCGCAGGTTGACTGAACAATAAAGCAGTCGCTGCCACGAACAGATTCGTGAAGAGAAACAGAGATTTCGCCGTCTGAGAACTGTGTACAGTCACTCTTACCAAGCGGCAGACCAAGACAGCCTGCAATTCCCTGAGCTACATCAACATTTGAACTGCCGGTGAAAATTTTAATGTCCTTACCGTGAAAATTCATTGCAATAACTCCTTTGAATTTTAATGTGTGTAGTATATGTTTACCAATGATTAACCGAGCAATTAACAGCTGTAACCCTTTGCTCTTGCAATTTCGTTAAGCTGTTCAAGCTGAGCCGGATCGTTTGCACCCAGAACCGTATCACTGCACTGAGCCGTGAATGCTCCGACCTTTCTTCCGTCCTCAAGCAAAAGCTTGATTGCGTCGGGAAGATAATATTCCTTTGCGCTGTTATCCGACTTGATTCTGTCGAGAACCGAAAGAAGAAGCTGACAGTCAAACCAGAAACCGCCCGAGTTTACTTCATTTATTTTGAGAGTTTCCTCATCAGCGTCTTTCTGCTCAACAATTGCACGCAGATTTCCGTTTTCGTCACGGACAATTCTGCCGTAACCTGTCGGATCGTCAACCTTTGCGGAAATAACCGTTGCGGCACAATCGTTCTCAATATGAGCCTTTAGGGAATCCTCAATAGTCTTGCTGTCCATAAACGGAGCGTCGCCGTTGAGAATAACAACATTGCCGCTGTGCTTTTTAAGGAAATCCTTTGCCATCATCACAGCGTGACCTGTTCCGAGTCTTTCAGCCTGAAACACGCTTTCAACGGAAAAATCGAGGGTTGAAAGATACTCTTCGACACACTCTTTTTTAAAGCCCTTGACAACACAGATGTCATCAATACCGGCTTTCCTTAAAGCCGACATAACCCAGCAGAGCATCGGTCTGCCGAGCACCTCCGACAATGTTTTCGGTTTGTCGGATTTCATTCTTTTGCCCTCGCCGCCCGCGAGGATAACGGCACAATTCTTCATTTTTTCTCCTTTTATCTGTGACAAAACAACAAAGATGCAGACAGTCCTGTCACAAGGCACTCGTTCATACCATAATATTATCTCACAAAAATCACAAATTTCAAGAGAAAATTACAAAAATCGGGCAAAAAAAGGCATTTTAAACGATTTATACAATATTGTCGAAAATAAAACTCGTTTTTTATAAGAAAAAAGTTTGAAAAAATATAGCTATTTTGACCAAAGTTTGTTATAATATTCGATAGGCTTATACAAGCAGGCAGGTTTTACCAAGGGGTAAGTCTGCCACAGCCGTATATCTTAATTTATTTTTAGGAGGATTACCAGTTATGGCAAACAAATGGGTTTACCTTTTTACAGAAGGTAATGCTAACATGCGTGAGCTCCTCGGCGGTAAGGGTGCCAACCTTGCAGAAATGACAGGTCTTGGACTTCCTGTACCACAGGGCTTCACAATTACAACAGAAGCTTGTACTCAGTATTATGAGGACGGCAGAGAAATCAACGCTGAAATTCAGGCTCAGATCAACGAGTACATTGAGAAGATGGAAGAGATCACAGGCAAGAAGTTCGGCGACAAGGAGAACCCCCTCCTCGTTTCAGTTCGTTCAGGTGCTCGTGCTTCAATGCCGGGTATGATGGATACAATCCTTAACCTTGGTCTTAACGAAGATGTTGTTGAAGTTATCGCTAAGAAGTCAAACAACCCTCGTTGGGCTTGGGACTGCTACAGAAGATTCATTCAGATGTATTCCGATGTAGTTA
>OGDY01003342.1_pt1 | contig 12712 bp, 11 predicted proteins | sample 1570341 | NCBI WGS metagenome assembly OGDY01 (sample SAMEA2581972, study PRJEB24529) | metagenome | biome: Human gut stool | place: China | collected 2011 | reverse complement strand
GTTAGCCGGAGAAGCCACCATGGCCAGGCCCTGGGGCAGCAGAAAATTGCGGCCGTAACCGGGCTTGACTTCAACCACGTCGCCAAGGTTGCCGAGATTTTCCACGTCGGCGCGAAGAATAAGTTTCATGTGCGCCTCCTTAGATGGTGCTCTTTTTCTTGACGCCGGAATCGTGCGTGGCGGTGTAGATGAGCAGGGCCATCTGGCGGGCGCGCTTGATTTCGCGGGTCAGCAGACGCTGATGGTGGGCGCAGGTGCCCGTGATGCGCCGGGCGATGATCTTGCCGCGCTCTGTAATGAAGTCGCGCAGGACGTCGGGGCGCTTGTAGTCCAGGGGCAGTTCTTTGTCGGCGCAAAAGCGGCAGAACTTGCGGCGCGGGGCGAATCTCTTTTTAAAAGCCATTTAGGCAACCTCCCCGGCCTCTTCTTCGGCCAGCTTGACGGTCACGAACTTGAAGATGCCGTCGGTGATGCGCACGTTGCGTTCCAGCTCGGCCACCAGCGCGGCCGGGCCTTCATACTCCATACGCACATAGTAGCCGCGCATAAGTTTGCGCACGGGGTAGGCCAGGTCGCGCATGCCCCAGTGGTCCATGTTCGTGATGACGCCCTGTTCGCGTTCCACCACCGCGGTCAACGTGCTGAGCACGCCTTCGCGGTTTTCGGCGGAAAGCTCCGGCGAAAGGAGCAGCAGGGTTTCAAATTTCCGCATTCTGATTCTCCTTATGGATTGGCAGCCCGCGCCGCAGGGCGCGAGCAAGGAACGAATTTTGTACAACCCCTTTGCGCGCGCTGTCAAGGGGAAAAGCCGCCTCAGACATACAGGCGGGGATTGGTGGCCCCCAGCAGGCAGAGCACCTCATACGAAATGGTGCCCAGGGTATCGGCCAGATCCTGCACCGTCACGGGCTGCTGGCCCGGCTGCGTCGGTCCGCCCACCAGCCATGCCGTGTCGCCTTCACGCACCTGGGGCAGATCGGTCACGTCGGCCATAATCATGCCCATGCAGACCCGGCCCACCTGCGACACCCGACGGCCGTTGATGCACAGAGCCGCACGGGTAGAAAGCGCCCTCGCAAAGCCTGTGGCGTAGCCAATGCCCACCACGGCCACGGCGGTGGGCTGTTCCGCTGTGAACAGGCGGCCGTACGAAACGCTCTGGCCCGCTTCCAGCCGCCGCACCTGGATGACCGGCGCGCTCACGCTCATGGCCCATTCCAGGCCCAGCGCCGCGCCTTTGTCTTCCCAGGCTGTGCCCGCAAAGGGATTGCCGCCGTACAGGGCGATGCCCGGCCGGCACACGTCGTAATGGGCTTCGGGCCAGGCGATGGTGGCCGCTGAATTGGCCAGGGAACGCTCCATGCCGGGAAAAGCGTCCCCAAGTGTGGCCGTCATGGCTGCAAAGCGTTTCATCTGCCCGCGCGTGTAGTCCTCCTGTCCCGGCGTATCCGCACAGGAAAGGTGTGAAAGCGCCATCACCGGCGCGATTCCCTGGATGTTCCGCAGTCGTTCCACAGCCTGGGGCAGCTCTTCCTGCGTAAAACCCAGGCGGCCCATGCCCGTCTCGCATTTGACCGCCACGTGCAGCGTGCGCCCCGCGTGGCAGTGGGCAGAAGCCTTGTCCAAAGCCGCAAAACTGCCCACTACGGGGATCAGATCCTGCGCTGCCGCGCCCTGCCAGTCCACGCCGTCCAACGCGCCCAGCAGAACCACAATCTTCTGGCGCAGACCAGCTTCGCGCAGGGCCATGCCTTCGGCCACCGTGCCCACGGCAAAGCGTCGGGCCCCGGCTTCGGCCAGCGCCCGGGCCACGGGCACCAGACCGTGCCCGTAAGCGTCGGATTTGATCACCGGCATGAGCGCGGCGGGCTCGCCCAGCCGGGCAAAGTTGCGCCGCAGGGCCCCCAGGTCCACATGGCATACGGAAGGGGAAAAAGTACACTCGCTCATACGTGTTCCTTCAGAATATGCATCCTTAAGGTAAAGAAGAGGCCCACACCGGAGCGTGCTCCTGAAAAACGGCGCGCGCCTCTGTGCCGGCTCTCCGTTTGTACCGCGAAACCGCGAAACCGGAACGTGGAGCGGTATTCTACCCCCATTGCCCCACAGGCACAAGAAGGAGCCCTTGCCAGGCCCCGGCCTTTGCGGCTACCTTAGTCCCATGACGCACCCCACCTTTACCCTGGAACACACGGACGGCGCGGCCCGTGCGGGCCTGTTGCACACGGCCCACGGCCCGGTGCCTACCCCCATCTTCATGCCTGTGGGTACGGTGGGCTCGGTCAAGGCCCTGGCCCCGGACGATCTGCTGGCCATCGGCGCGCCCATCATCCTCGGCAACACTTACCACCTCTATCTGCGCCCCGGTCATGAGCTGGTGGCCCGTCGCGGCGGCCTGCACAACTTTGCCGCCTGGCCCGGGTCAATTCTTACGGACAGCGGCGGCTTTCAGGTCTTCAGCCTCAGTTCCCTGCGCAAAATCCACGAAGAGGGCGTGGAGTTCCGCTCCCATCTGGACGGCTCCCGTCACCTTTTTACCCCGGAAAAAGTTCTGGAAATCCAGCGCGCGCTTAATTCCGACATCATGATGGTTCTGGACGAGTGCGTGCCCTTTGGCGCGGACTATGACTATACCGAGCGCTCTTTGGCCCTGACTACCCGCTGGGCCCGCCGGGCCCGCGTCGCCTACCCGGCGGGCACGGCCCGCAATCTGCTCTTTGGCATTGTGCAGGGCGGCTTTTTCAAAGACCTGCGCCGGCGCTCGGCCGAAGAAATCTGCGCCCAGGATTTCGACGGCTTTGCCATCGGCGGCCTCTCCGTGGGTGAACCCAAACCGCAGATGTACGATCTGCTCTACCATACGGCCCCCCTCCTGCCGCAGGACAAGCCCCGTTACCTCATGGGCGTGGGCACCCCTCTGGACATCGTCACCGGCATCCACGCCGGCGTGGACATGTTCGACTGCGTGCTGCCTACCCGCAATGCCCGCAACGGCACGCTCTACACCTCTTACGGCAAGGTCAACATCAAACGCCGTCAGTACGCCGAAGACGACCGCCCCCTGGACCCCCGCTGCCGCTGCTACACCTGCCGCACCTTTACCCGCGCCTATCTGCGTCACCTCTTCGCCAGTCAGGAGTTGCTGGCCTTTCGCCTCAATTCCCTGCACAACCTGACTTATTTTCTGGATCTGGTCCGCGGCGCGCGCGAGGCCATCCTTCAGAATCGCTACGGGGATTATCTGGCCCGCATCGCCGCCCTCTACCCCGACGAAGCCGCCCGCGCCGCAGGCGCGTAGGGGGCAGGGCCTGGGGAAGTTTTTTTGTGTGGTATCCCCATGGGGACCGGGCGGCGCCGTCTGCCGGGGGCCGGTGCCGGCGGCATGCCGGAACTCTCCTGCCTGGGCGTCGGGGCAAACGGTTCCCCTGTGAGGGCAGGGCAGGGCCGCGCGGTTGACACCCCTGCCGCGGCATTGGTACAAGCACGCACTTTGCAGGCGGCCCGTCGTCTTGCCTCGCCAGAGGAAAAGGCATATGGTGCCAAAGCGTGCGCCGCTTGCGGCCTCATGCGCCGGAGCGGCCCCAGAGCCGGGCAGACCGGGCGCGGAGGCCCAACCCTACCCGCACAATCCCATCCGAAAAGGAGTCCCTCGTGGAATACAGCGCCGAAGACATCTCGCCGGTGAAAAAAAAGGTCGTCATCACTACCGGGCCGCAGGAAGTGGAAGCGGCCATTCTGGGCACCGTGGCCCTGTACAAAACCTCCGTGCAGCTGGACGGCTTCCGCAAGGGCAAAGCGCCCGCCTCGGTCATTGAGCAGCGTTTCCACGACAAAATTTATGAAGAGGCCCGCCAAGACCTCATCAATGTCCACATCAACGACGTCATGCAGAAGCTGGGCGTCACGCCCCTGTCGGGTATCAATGTGGACGCGCCCCAAAATTTTGAGCGCGGCAAGGAATACGTCTACAGCATTGAGTTTGAAACCTTGCCGGCTGTTGACCTGCCGCCCTACGAGGGCCTTGAGGTAGAGCAGGAAAAGGTGGCGGTCGACCCCAAAGAAGTGGAAGACGTGCTGACCCACCTGCGGCGTGAGCGCTCCCAGCTGGTGCCCGTGGAAGGCGCGGGCCCGGCCGTGGACGGACAGGTGGTTACCCTGGACTTTGCCGCCTTTGCCGAAGACGGTACGCCCGTGGAGGGCATCAAGGCCGAAAATTTTGACCTGGCCCTGGGTGAAGGCCAGGCGCTGGAAGAATTTGAAGCCCTGGTCAAGACTGTGCCCTACGGCCAGCAAGGTGAAGGGCAGATTCACTTCCCCGACGATTTTCTGGCCAAGGATCTGGCCGGCAAGACCGTCACCATGAAGGTGAAGGTGCACGCCATCAAGGAGCGCAAGCTGCCCGAATTGGACGCCGACTTTGCCAAGAGCCTGGGCAAGGATTCGGTGGACGCCCTGCGCGCGGCCATCACTGAAAGCTATACCCAGAGCCGCGCCCGGCTGAGCAAAAGCGCCGCGCAAAAATCCTTGCTGGACAGCATGCTCAAGATGGTTACTTTTGAGCTGCCCCCCAGCCTGGTGGAAACGCAGATGCGCACCCTCATGGGCGACATGGCCTCCCGCCTGGAGCGTCAGGGCCGTAGCCTGCAGGCTTTGGGCAAGAGCATGGAAGAGCTGCGCAAAGAGCTGCAGCCCCAGGCCGAAGAGCTGACCCGTGCCGAAGTGCTGCTGCTTTCCATCGCCAAAAAAGAAGGGCTGGAAGTGAGCGAAACCGAGGTTTCCACCCAGCTCTACCGCTTTGCGCTGGAATCGGGCGAGGACTTCAAGGCTCTGCGCGAGGAATACGAACGCAGCGGCATGATTTTTGTTCTGCGTGATCGCCTGCTGGCCGACAAAGCCATGGACCTGGTTTACGAGCGGGCCAAGGTTACGGAAGTGGAGCCCAAGCCCGCACCCACGGCCGAGCCCGTCGCCGACACCCCGGCAGAAGGGCAGGACGCCCAGGCCTGAGGCCGGGCGCGCAGCCCACGCGGAGGGGCACGGGGCCGGGCGGCAAAGGCCCGCGGCCGCGTGGCCCGCGATCCGCGCGGAGCAGGTATTTTCTCGGGCGGCGCGGGGAAGGTTTCCTCTTTTCAGGGGGCCCTTCCCCGCGTCGGGTTCCGCGTCCCGGCCCCGGTCGAAGCAAAAAAAGGACGCGCCCCGGCCGTCCCTCATCCTCCGGCGGCGCAAACCGCCACATCCGGCCCTGACGGGCCGCGCAGCGAGGTCGTCATGTCCCTGGTCCCCATGGTCATTGAAACTACCGGCCGTTCCGAACGCGCCTACGATATCTATTCCCGTTTGCTCAAAGACCGCATCGTGCTGCTGGGCTCGGAGGTTAACGACGCCGTGGCCTCGCTTATCTGCGCCCAGCTCCTGTTCCTGGAATCGCAGGATCCGGAAAAGGAAATTTATCTTTACATCAACTCCCCCGGCGGTTCCGTGACGGCGGGTCTGGCCATCTATGACACCATGCGGTTTATCTCCTCGCCGGTGTCCACGGTGTGCATGGGCCGCGCGGCCAGCATGGGCGCTTTTTTGCTGGCGGCCGGCAAACCCGGCATGCGTTTTGCATTGCCTAACAGCCAGATTATGATCCACCAGCCTTCGGGCGGTTTTCAGGGGCAGGCTACGGATATTGAAATCCACGCACGGGAAGTGCTGCGCCTGAAAGAGCGCCTCAACCGCATGCTGGCGGAAAATACCGGCAAGCCCTACAAGGAAGTTGTCAAGGCTACGGAACGTGATAATTTTCTGACTCCGGAAGAAGCCAAAGACCTGGGCCTTATCGATCGCGTGCTCGTTTCACGCCACGAAATGGCCCAGGAAAAGAGCGAATGATATGCCCAAAAAAAAATCCCCCACGGTAAGCGAGCCTTTGCGCTGCTCTTTCTGCGGCCGCAGTGAGCTGGAGGTGCGTAACCTCATCGTTCAGGACGGCGCCTGCATTTGCGATAAATGCGTCAAGGCCTGCAATGAAATCATTGCCCGCGACCAGATGGAAAGCCCCGAAAATCCGGAGCGCCTGCTCTCCCCCCAGGAGATCAAGGACAAGCTCGACCAGTACGTCATCGGACAGAACGAAGCCAAAAAAATTCTGTCCGTGGCCGTGCACAACCACTACAAACGCGTGTTCTATGCCGACGCCCTGGGCGACGACGTGGAGCTGGAAAAGAGCAATATCCTTTTGGTGGGCCCTTCAGGCAGCGGCAAAACCCTGCTGGCCAAGACCCTGGCCAAGGTGCTGCGCGTGCCTTTTGCCATTGCCGACGCCACCACCCTTACCGAGGCGGGCTATGTGGGCGAGGATGTGGAAAACATCCTGGTCCAACTGCTCCAGAACGCCGATTACGATCTGGAGGCCGCGGGCAAGGGCATCATCTATATTGATGAAATAGACAAGATTTCCCGCAAGGGCGACGGCCCTTCCATCACCCGCGACGTGTCGGGCGAGGGCGTGCAGCAGGCTCTGCTCAAAATTATTGAAGGCACCGAGGCCAACATCCCCCCCAAGGGCGGCCGCAAGCACCCGCAGCAGGAATTCATCCGTATGAATACGGGCAACATCCTGTTCATCGTGGGCGGCGCTTTTGTGGGCCTGGACAAGATTGTGGAATCGCGCATGACCGGCGGGGCCATGGGCTTTGGCGCCAAGGTGCGTGCCAGCAAGGATATGCCCATGGGCGAGCTGCTGGACAGGGTTCACCCCCAGGATCTGGTCAAGTTTGGCCTTATCCCCGAGTTTGTGGGCCGTATCCCCATTATTACCCATGTGGATGAGCTGGACGAACCCGACCTGGTGCGCATTCTCACCGAGCCCAAAAACGCCCTGGTGCGCCAGTATCAGAAGCTCTTTGAGCTGGAAAATGTGGACCTGCGCTTCACCCCCGACGCCCTCAAGGCCATCGCGACCAAGGCCATTGAGCGTAAAACCGGCGCGCGCGGCCTGCGCAACGTCATGGAGCGCACCATGCTGGACATCATGTTCAAGCTGCCTTCCATGCCCAACGTGCGCGAGTGCCTCATCAATGAGGCCGTCATCGACAAGGGCAAGGAACCTGTGCTCCTGTTCGGCGACGAAGGCGAAGCCGCTTCCGTTCACGGCCAGGCCGGCGGGGACAAGGCATCCTGACGGGACGGGGGCTTTCCGCCCCCTCCCCCGTGCGCCACAGCCAGGGGGACAGTCTCATTTTTTGGAGAACCGTATGACCGATACTCAGCGTGACGCTGCGGCCGGCGCCCAACTGCCCTTCATGCCTCTGCGTGAGGTGGTCATGTTCCCGCGCTCCATCATGCCCCTCTTTGTGGGGCGCGAGGCATCCATCAAGGCTATTGAGGCCGCCCAGGCCGACTACAACAAAAAGATTTTTCTGGTGGCCCAGCGCGAATCCGACCTGGAAAAACCCGCCGCCGAAGACCTGGCCCCCGTGGGCGTGGTCTGCAAGGTGCTGCAGATGCTGCGCCTGCCCGACGGCACCATCAAGGTGCTGTTTGAAGGTCTTTTCCGCGCCCAGTGGTCCGGCCTTGCCGAAACCGAGGCCTGCGCCACCGTAATGGTGCGCCGCCGGGCCGAAATCCAGAGTCGCCCAGAAGAGGCCGAGGCCCTGGTGCGGGCTGCCCACGAAGCCCTGGAAGAATACGGCAAGACCAACAAAAAAATTTCGCAGGAGGCCGTGCTCTCCATCATGGCCCTGCACGAACCCGGCCCCCTGGCCGACGCCATCCTGCCCCACCTCAAGGTGGACTACCGCAAAAAACAGGAAGCCCTGGAACTGGACGATGTGACCCTGCGCTTGGAAAGCGCCTACGCCCTGCTGCAGGGCGAGGTGGCTCTGGCCACCGTGGAAAAGCGCATCAAAAACCGCGTCAAGGTCCAGATGGAGCGCAACCAGCGCGAATACTATCTCAACGAGCAGATCAAGGCCATCAACAAGGAGATGGGCCGCGAGGACGACCCCCAGGCCGAAGTGGACGAAATTGAGCAAAAGCTCAAAGCCCGCCGCATGCCTGAAGAGGCCCGCCAAAAAGCCCTGGCCGAAGCCAAAAAACTGCGCACCATGCCTTCCTCCGCCGCGGAATACACGGTGGTGCGCAACTATGTGGACTGGATTCTGGACCTGCCCTGGGACGAACTTAAAGATATTGATATAGATATCGAAAAAGCTCGCGCCATTCTGGACGGCGACCACTACGGGCTGGAAAAACCCAAAGAACGCATTCTGGAATACCTGGCCGTGCAGAAGCTCTCCCACGGGCTGCGCGGCCCCATCCTCTGCTTTGTGGGCCCTCCCGGCGTGGGCAAAACCTCTCTGGCCAAGTCCGTGGCCCGTGCCACCGGGCGCGACTTTATCCGCCTTTCTCTGGGCGGCGTGCGCGACGAAGCTGAAATCCGCGGCCACCGGCGTACCTATGTGGGCGCGCTGCCCGGCAAAATTATCCAGTCCCTCAAAAGGGTAAAATTCAACAACCCCTTGTTCTGCTTGGATGAAGTGGACAAAATGACCTCGGACTACCGCGGCGACCCGTCTTCAGCCCTGCTGGAAGTGCTGGACCCGGAGCAGAACTACACCTTCAGCGACCACTACCTGAACGTCCCCTTTGATCTCTCCAAGGTCATGTTCATCTGCACCGCCAACCACTTGGACACCATCCCGGCGCCCCTGCGCGACCGCATGGAGGTCATCTCCCTGCCCGGCTACACCCTGCAGGAAAAGACCGAAATCGCCCGCAAGCACCTGCTGCCCAAAAAAGTTGAAGAAAACGGCCTGGAAGAAAAAGACGTGGTTGTAAGCGACGCGGCCCTGGTCAAGGTGGTGCGCGAATACACCCGCGAGGCCGGCCTGCGCAATCTGGAGCGTGAGCTCTCCTCCATCTGCCGCAAACTGGCCCGCCGCAAGGCCGAAGGCGAAGACGGCCCCTTCAAGGTGGGCGTGGCGGATGTGGAAAAGCTCCTGGGCGCGCCCCGCTTTATAGAAGATGAAAAGGAAAAGACCCTCCTGCCCGGCATGGCTCTGGGCCTGGCCTGGACCCCGGCGGGCGGCGAAGTGCTTACTGTAGAGGCCACGGTCATGAAGGGCAAGGGCGGGCTCACCCTCACCGGTCAGCTGGGCGACGTCATGAAGGAAAGCGCCCAGGCGGCCCTGAGCTACATCCGCAGCCGGGCCGACGAGCTGGGCGTGGACCCCGGCTTCATCACCAAACACGACATCCATGTGCATGTGCCCGCAGGGGCCACGCCCAAGGACGGCCCCTCGGCGGGCGTCACCCTGACCACGGCCCTCATCTCGGCCCTGAGCGGCCGCCGCGTGCGCGCCGACCTCTGCATGACCGGCGAAATCACCCTCCAGGGCCGGGTGCTGCCCGTAGGCGGCATCAAGGAAAAGATCCTGGCGGGCGTGGCGCGCGGCCTCAAGCACGTGGTCATCCCCTACCAGAACGTGAAGGATCTGGAAGACGTGCCCAAAGACCTGCTCAAGCGCATCAGCGTGCACCCCGTGCACCACTATGACGAACTGCCGTCTCTGGTCTTTGAAGACGCCCAGGGCGGCGCGCGCCCGACGGGCAACGGCTCCGGTCGGGGCGGCAAAGCTAAAACCGCGGCGGCCAAAACCGCCGCCAGGCCGCGCGCCCGGCGACGGGAAGGCGCGGAGGCCTAGTGCGTCTGGGCGAGTATCTGGCTCTGGCGGGCCGGCGTTTGCAAAAGGCGGGGGCGGACAGCCCCCGCCTTTGCGCGCAGGTGCTGGCCGAAAATCTGCTGGGCCTCAGCCGTCTGGAATGCGTGCTGGCAACCCGGCGGGAGCTGGACTCCCGCGAAATCGCAGCCCTGGACGCCCTTGTGGACCGCCGGGCCGCAGGCGAACCCCTGGCCCACATCACAGGCCACAAGGAATTTTACGGCCTGGACTTTCTGGTCACGCCGCAAACCCTTATTCCCCGCCCGGAAACGGAACTGCTGGTGGATACGGCTCTGGAGCTGCTGCCCGATCCGCAGGGGGAACTCCGCTTTGCCGACCTGGGCGCGGGTTGCGGCTGCATCGGCCTGGCCCTGGCCCGTTGCCGACCTCGCTGGCGCGGCCTGGCCCTGGACCTCAGCGCAGAGGCCCTGACCGTGACCCTGGCCAACGCCCAACGCCTGGAGCTTGCGCACCGGGTACGCCCCGTGCGGGCCGATCTGTTTGCCCCGCCCCTGCGGCCCGCAAGCCTTGACCTGGTGGTGAGCAACCCCCCCTATGTGGCCCCGGGCGAACGTTCGCGGGTCATGGCCGAAGTGCTGCGTTTTGAGCCGCATACAGCTTTGTTTTCGCCGCAAAACGGCCTGGCCCACCTGGACGCCGCAACCCAGGCCGCAACACGCAGCCTGCGGCCCGGCGGCCTGCTGCTGCTGGAACACGGCGACAGGCAGGGCGAAGCCGTGCGGGGCCTGCTGGTCCAGGCCGGCTTTGCTGCCCCCCAGACGCGCCGGGATCTGGCCGGGCTTGAGCGTTGCACTCTTGGCCGGAAAGCGGCACTATAAAAAAGCAGCCTTGTCAGAAACGCTGCGGAAACACGGCTTGCGCTTCTGGGCAGAGTGCAGTAGTATAAATGCCGTTTTTCCGCGTCCGGCGCGGACGAACGCCCCCTGCAGCCCAAGGGCGCAAACAGAAATTTGTCGCAAAATGCATTTTTTGCTTGCCAAGCAGGGTGGAAATAGCTAAGAAGCAGTGTTGCCGCTGGCGTAGCTCAACTGGCAGAGCAGCTGATTTGTAATCAGCAGGTTGCGGGTTCGAGTCCCATCACCAGCTCCACAAAAAGCAGAACAAAGATCGCAATAGGGATCTTTGCCAAGCTCAGTGGAGGGGTTCCCGAGTGGCCAAAGGGAACAGACTGTAAATCTGTCGTCGTAAGACTTCGGTGGTTCAAATCCACCCCCCTCCACCACCACTTTTCCGTCTTCCCTTAATAAGGGACGGTAGGTGGGTGGTTACAAAAAACTGCCTTGGCTGTAGGAGACAGGAAGCCTGTCGGGGTACTACGGTAATGTGCGGGAATAGCTCAACGGCTAGAGCATCAGCCTTCCAAGCTGAGGGTTGCGGGTTCGAATCCCGTTTCCCGCTCCATTCCTGCTGGCCCTACCCCCCTTCAGTCATCTTGTCCGCCAATGCACGTTCCCTGGTGTCCAGGGACTGAATGCGGATAGCGGGCCGCCCTCACGGCCTTGCCCCCTGCCGCAGCCGTTACGCGAGGAGCAGGCGTTACAGCACGCGCGAACCCGATTTATCAGTGTAACGCAGGTAAAACGCAAAACTTTTTTCTCCAGGGAGACGTACAATGGGCAAGGAAAAATTTCAGCGCAAAAAGCCCCATGTAAACATCGGCACCATCGGCCACATCGACCACGGCAAGACCACCCTGACCGCCGCCATCACCAAGATCGCCGGCCTCAAGGGCGAGGGCAAGTTCATTTCTTATGACGAAATCGACAAAGCCCCCGAAGAAAAAGAGCGCGGCATCACCATCTCTACCTCCCACGTGGAGTACGAGACCGACAAACGCCACTACGCCCACGTGGACTGCCCCGGCCACGCCGACTACATCAAAAACATGATCACCGGCGCCGCCCAGATGGACGGCGGCATCCTGGTGGTGGCCGCCACTGACGGCCCCATGCCCCAGACCCGTGAGCACATTCTGCTTGCCCGTCAGGTGGGCGTGCCCCAGCTGGTGGTCTTTCTGAACAAGTGCGATCTGGTGGACGACGAAGAGCTGCTGGAACTGGTGGAAATGGAAGTGCGCGAGCTGCTCTCTTCCTACGACTTCCCCGGCGACGACGTGCCCGTTATCCGCGGTTCCGCCCTCAAGGCTCTGGAAGCCGACAGCGCCGACGCCCCTGAAGCCAAATGCATTCTGGACCTGCTCCAGGCTTGCGACGACTTCATCCCTGAGCCCGTGCGCGATATCGACAAGCCCTTCCTGATGCCCATTGAAGACGTGTTCTCCATCTCCGGCCGCGGCACTGTGGTGACCGGTCGTGTGGAGCGCGGCGTCATCAAGGTGGGCGACGAAGTGGAAATCGTGGGCATCAAGCCCACCCAGAAGACCACCTGCACCGGCGTGGAAATGTTCCGCAAGCTGCTCGACCAGGGCGAAGCCGGCGACAACATCGGCGTGCTGCTGCGCGGCACCAAGCGTGACGACGTGGAACGCGGCCAGGTGCTTGCCGCGCCCAAGTCCATCACGCCCCACAAGAAGTTCAAGGCCGAAGTGTATGTGCTCGCCAAGGAAGAAGGCGGTCGTCACACCCCCTTCTTCACCGGCTACCGTCCGCAGTTCTACTTCCGCACCACGGACATCACCGGCGTTATCAACCTGCCTGAAGGCGTGGAAATGGTCATGCCCGGCGATAACTCCCAGTTCCTGGTGGAGCTTATCGCCCCCATCGCCATGGAAGCCGGCCTGCGCTTCGCCATTCGCGAAGGCGGCCGCACGGTGGGTTCGGGCGTCGTGACCGAAATCATCGAGTAACGCCATGCGAGTCAACATTATCCTGGCCTGCACCGAGTGCAAACGCCGCAACTACAGCACCCGGAAGAACAAAAAGACCACTACCGGGCGGCTGGAAATGAAAAAGTATTGCCCCTGGGACAAGAAGCACACTGTGCATCGTGAAACCAGGTAACAACCTTTCCGCCGGGGGGCG
>OGDY01003341.1_pt1 | contig 12717 bp, 10 predicted proteins | sample 1570341 | NCBI WGS metagenome assembly OGDY01 (sample SAMEA2581972, study PRJEB24529) | metagenome | biome: Human gut stool | place: China | collected 2011 | reverse complement strand
GGGCGCGTTGAGGGTTGGGGAAAATTCGGAACACCATTTCAATATCATCTTCTTCGACTTCCAGTTCTTTTGCTTTTTCCAGATTTTCTTCCAGTGCCTCATAATTCTTTTTCGCGAGTTCCCAGTTTTCTTTCTGATCTTCTATCATTTCTTCTACAAGCTCCTGAAAATCTTCATCAATCGTATGCATCTGAATTCTGCTTTGTATTTCCCAAGTGCGGATTCTGTCTTTATAAAAGTTGTTCTGATTGACTTTTTCAATACTTAATGCGGCATCTGAATTACCTTCCCAACGTCGGCAAAGGTATATTATATCATAGATACGTCCGATCTTATAATCGCGTGAAATGTTTAATCCTATGGCATAATCTTCACCGTAGCTGGTGTTTGGAAATTTGATGTTACGAATGATAGGGGTATAGAAAGCACGTGGAGCGCCCAAACCATTGATGCGTAAAGCATTGTTTTTTCCGTTCTCCAATGTCCATTCTTTATGGTCAATGATGCCGGGGGCTATTTCGTTCAAGTGGAAATCGGTCATTAGATACGTTCCTATCACCATTGCGCAGCTTTCCTTATAAAAAGTATCCACGATTTTCTGGATTGTATGTTCGTCTTTATATAAGTCGTCGCTATCTAACTGTATGGCGAACTTTCCGCATTTCTCGTGATGTACACCCTTGTTCCAGCAGCCGCCTATACCTAAATCATTCTCTTGGGGAATGAAATGAATCAATCTTTTGTCTGCGCTTAGTTCCTGAAGCGCTTCGGTAGTTCCGTCGGTCGAATGATTGTCGATAACGATAACGTTGAAAGGAAAGGTAGTCTGTTGGTTTAAAGCAGAGCTGACTGCATCACGAATAGTATGAATACGATTGCGGACAGGGATGATTACGGATACTTCAAATTCAAAGGTCTCGTTGCAAAGATTGACTGTCCGTGAAGAAGAAGGCATTAAGTAGGCATCAATGCATTTCAGATATTCTGTGCAAGCAGCTTCCATTTCGAGCTGTACTTCCCGATTTTTGGGATCTACATAGTCGAATTGTTTCTCTCCGCTTTTTCTGGTATCAGTTTCAACTTCGGTATATAAATATTCGTTAATGTGTATAATGGAATAGTTGACAGCTATGAACAAGCGCATATTATATAGTCCTGCATATTGATATCTTTTGTACAGTTTATCCGCTGTGTAAGTGAATGCGGAAGTGCTGAATAAAAGTATGGAACCGAAGTCGAAATCATCTCGAACACTTCCCAATTGGTAATCAATGACGGGTGCTTGTTTTAGTTCTTCATGAATCTGTTGATAGCGGTCGGCATATACTATTCCATTTTTCTTGTTGTTCTCCATAACTTGCACCATGCGTTCCAATGCATATAATCCCAACTTTAATGGAGTTTGTTTGGTGTACAACAGAATGTAGTCTGTACTTGCATGAGCTGCGATTGTTTTCATCGTACTTGTGGAGTAAAGCCCATCGATAGGGAGCCATTCACAATCCGGGAGACATTTCTTACCGGGAGCAGAACCTAATAAATAGATTTTATCTACTAGCTCTGACGCTTGTAATTCTTTCACTGTTTGCATTGTATCTTCCGAAGTGCCGAAAGGTATAAAGCAATTGATTCTTTTTTTCATTTTGCTAATTGGTATTAAAGAGCTGTCGTATTGTTTATGGTTGATTTCTTTCGAATAAGGAAGCAAAGCCCGGTGAAAGTAAATGCAGCGTTAAATAATAGCAGTTCGTAACTGATTTGATAACCGTTGAACCATGCTTCCGAATTTCTTTGCAGGATATAGCAGAGGACAGGGGAAGCGATAGCTATCGGCGGGATATATTTATCGTAAATTTGTTTCTTGGTAAAGATACCGAAGGCGAACAATCCGAGAATAGGACCATACGTGTAACTGGCTAATGTATAAATCGCATCAATGACGCTGGTATTATTCAGCAGGTTGAAAACGAAAATAATGATTCCCATAACGATTGCCATGCCGATATGTACGTGCTTGCGTATCTTGCTGAGAGCGGCCTCCCCTTTTTTCTGTGCATTCAGAATATCGACAGTGAAAGAGGTGGTCAGTGCGGTTAATGCCGAGCCGGCAGCCGAGTAGGCGGAAGCTATTAATCCGATGATGAATAGGATACCGACTATACCCGGAAAGTAGTTTCCCGTGGCAATCATAGGGAATATCTCATCACTCTTATCCGGATTCTTAATGCCTTGTTGCGCTGTGAATGTATAGAGTAATACCCCTAACATCAGGAAAAGCAGAATCACGAAGAATTGTGAGATGCCGCTTGTAATCATGTTCTTTTGAGAATCCCGGAAGTTCTTGCAACTAAGATTACGTTGCATCATGTCCTGGTCGAGTCCGTTCATGGCAATGACGGTAAATACACCCGCCAGAAATTGTTTGAAGAAATATCGCTTGTCATTCACATCATCGAAAAAGAATGTCTTGGAGAAATCACTGTCCGATAGGGTAGTGACTAAGCTGTTAAAATTCAGGTGCAGGCTCGAAGCTATATAATAAATGCACAGGACAACAGAAACAACGAGACAGAATGTTTTGAGTACATCTGTCCATATCAGTGATTTCACACCTCCCCGGAATGTATAGAGCCACACAATAAATACGGTGAGAATGACGTTCAGCAGGAAAGGGAGGTGAAAGGGCTCGAAAATGAGCAGTTGCAGTGTCAGACAAACGAGGAATAGCCGTACGGCTGCCCCCAACATCTTTGAGATAAAGAAAAACCATGCGCCTGTCTTATAAGACGAGGAGCCGAACCTGTTCTCCAAATATTCGTAAATGGATACCAAGTTCATGCGGTAGAAAAGCGGGACGAGCACAAACGCTATGATAATTTGCCCGACGATGAATCCCAATACCATTTGTAGATAGGAAAAACTGCTGGCTTGCACCATGCCCGGAACAGAAACGAAAGTAACTCCGGAGATGGTGGAGCCGATCATGGCAAAAGCGACGATATACCATGCCGATTTATGGTTTCCTACGAAGAAACCTTCATTATCGGCCTTGTGTCCTGCTATATAAGAGATTGTGAACAGGATTGCGAAGTATGCCACGATAGTAACGGACAAAACGATTGGACTCATATCTACTGTTTAAAGGATTCGATTCGTTTCGCACTTATGTAAGCGCTTCCCGGTACTTATCCTGCGTTTTTTGTGCATCTTTTACTTCCAACTTAATAACAAACGGCTCCTGCGGCATATTTTTAGGCAGGCTGACATTATATTCATTGCGAGTGGTTTCTGTTACCTGGGTTTGTTCACCCGTCAATGTCTTTGCGGTGGTGATAGTTATCCCTTTGGGAGTTTTAACTGTGAGCTGTCCGGAATAGGGAGGGTTGAATACGACCATATAGACTTGATTGCTTTTGCGGGTATAATATCCCCAATCTTGTTTCCCCCAGCCGGCATAATCGCAACCATAGATACATTCGCTGTTTTTCTTCATCCATTTACCGATGAAATCGGCTATCTTTTTCTCTTCCGGGCGGAAGTCTCCGTCGGGCTGAGGGCCGAAGTTGACTACCATATTTCCACCCATGGATACGGCGTGTACAATACGTGCCAATACCTCAGTCGGATTTTTCACATAGCTCAGTGACCAGTCTTTGTGGTATCCCCATTGGTTTTCGGGAATAGTCATACAGGCTTCCCAATCCCATTTTGTTACGTGTAAGTCTTTTACGGGATCAGGCAGGCGGCGCTCGTAAGCTGATTCATAGTCCCCCATGAGATGTCCGTTGCTGTCGAAATGGCGTTTCCCGTAATCATCGGCCCGCAATCGGCTGTTGATAGTTACACCGGGAAGCATTTCTTTCAGCATACGTTCCACGTGTGCAGTCCACCAACCGTTTTGCTTGATACTTGCGTCCCATGTTCCGTCAAACCAGAAATCCTTGACAGTAGGGTAGCGGGTTGCCAGTTCTTTCAACTGATTGTCGGTAAATGTCAGGAATCTTTGGAAAGCGATGCTATCTTCCTGGGTCTTGATACTGCTTCGCCAGTCCGGATGACTCCAGTCCAACACGGAGAAATAGAAATGTACGTCGATGCCGACTGCATTATAAGCCTTTACCAATTCTCCCAAGATATCTTTCTTGTAAGGGGTATTAGCTACCGTATACTCTGTATATTTGCTGGGCCACAGGCAAAAGCCTTCATGGTGTTTGGTGGTTATCTTTACATATTTTACTCCCATTTCTTTGGCCATTTTAGCCCATTTCTTGGCATCAAACTGTTGGGGATTCCATTGTTTCATAAGTTCTAGCCAGTCCGTAGTCGGAACTTTGGCCCACGCTTTCAACCATTCGGCAGCGCCGTGGTATGTTTTATTGTTCCATTCACCGCCGGGAATGGCATATAACCCCCAGTGAATGAATGCACCCAAACGGTTTTCGCGAAACTTCTGCATAGCAGGGTCCTGTCTTTTACCGAGACGGTCGGCGCCATATTTGAGTTCAACTTCCAGTTCTGCAGGTAGAACTTTCTTTTGTGCTTGTACAGCCGGAACGGCTAATAGAAAACTGAATAAAAGAATAATTATCAAGTGTTGCTTTTTCATGATATATATGTGATTAGATGTTGTTTTATACTTTACATTTATTGGCCTTGCTGCAAAGATAGGGATTAGTTTGTAATTGTGGTAATGTTTTTGGATTGTAAAAATTGAGGTTTCTCATTTCGCTCTTTATTTAGACTCTGTTTGGAGGATTGAATATAGACATTTATCATAGAAACCCTGATTATTCTTGTGTATTCTTTATTCCGGGTGTTCCTCCTGTCGGGTCTTTGGAAGAATGCCAGTTAGCTTGCTTTGAAGATACTAAGTCCGGTGATTTCTTTTCGAGAGAGATACCTTGGTTCCTTTTGTTACCGGAACTATGCATTGACTCAAGATAGCTGCACTTGTCGATCATTCGGGGATTTTCTTCGTTAGTCATTATAGCCAGGTGGCTGTCTTCATTAGTCAACTTCGGGAAGTTGGGAATCTCTATAATGGTTTCTCCGTTTACTTTATGCTTTTTTCTAAGTGCGGCGGCAGATTTGGTCAGGCATATATATCCGTGGGAAGAAATGCAGATGTTTTGATTGTTGTCCGGGTGTTTCAAGACTACCGTTGTCTTGGTTTCTGTTGAGCCGTTATCTGTGTCGATATATCTTAGAAGTTTTAATGCCGGAATAGAAATACCGTTGTTGCCCGGATTATAAAACTCTATGTATTCCGCACCGTCTGTTGCATTGTCATACATGATTTCGTTGAATGATAATATATCCTTGACTTCTTCCGGATAATCAGGCAGAACCGGATCTTCGGGAACATCAGGTTTATCTGGCTCATCAGGTGTTTCAGTAGGTTTGGTAGTAGTCTCCACATCATTGGACAATTGTATATGGTGGAATGTGAAACCTTTACAACGTGTCTTGGTATAAATACAGTATATTCCACAATAAAGAGAAGTCAGAATACTGTTGTCTTTTACTTGCTTTTCTTTGGTGTATTCATTTTCTGATTCCAGTCGTGTCCAGAAAGTCCAGTAACCATTGTTATCACATTCCACTTTTATGTATAACTTGGGTGAGTTGTTTCCTTTCATCACTTCCCTTCCCGAAGCCAACAGCTTGGGTTGTTCTCCGTTCTGCCGGTAAAGGGCAACGTTGTCTTTGGCTCCTCCTATTTGGATATAGTAACCGTTTACGTTGCCGGAGAGTACATTTGAAGAAGAAGTCAGGTAAAATCGGGCATAATTGTTGGCGGAAGGATTGAATGTAAGGCGGACTCCGAACTCCCAACGGGTATTCTTTACGGAGTTGGAAGGTATAGTGACATAAGCGGTTCCTGCATTTTCTTGCGGATCGTTCAGGCGCAGTCCTTCTTTAGAGTTGATTGTGAATTTATCTGTTTCTCCTTCCCAGGGCAGTTCGGATGTAGTATTATCTTCTTCTGGATTTCCCTCATCTTCATCGTCGGCGGGAAGCGAACAATTATAGAATAAGACAATAAAGATACTTAGAAACGTGAAAGTCTTACAAATTCTCATACGGTTTTGTATAAAGTCATTTTATTTAACCGTATTTGTTTGTGAATAACGCAGAGACAATTGCGGCTTATCTTATGATTACGGGGACAAAGGTATGGCTTTCTGTTGAATAAAGAAAAAAAATCGTCTATTGTTTTAAGTGGAATTTAGAAATAATAATCAAGGACTGCCGGGAGCCATTCTGTTTTATAGGCTTCCGGTAATCTCTGATTCATTTTATTTATAGGTAACATTAAAAGACTGTTCGAAGCGGGGCATTACATATTTATCCGTATAGGAAGTGAATGTTATGCCGGGCATTTTCAAGTCTACGCGTCCGGACATGGACTCCAACAGAGGGTACAGCCTGATAGATGGGGTATTTATATCGGTAGGGACATTTCGGAAATTGAAGTTCTCCGTCTGTACTATCTTGGGAGTAACGGTTACTCCGTTGAGAGTGTCCGGAAAACGCTCGTCGGACATCAACCGGCGGAAATAAAACATGGACAGGATACTGGCGAATACTGTTTCCGAATAAATATTTCCGGTGAGGTCACAGCGTACGGTTCCTTTCTCTTCCTCTTGCTCCATCATGACGAAGTCACCGATCACGGAACTGCATAGCGTAAAGGAAATCTTCTCCGGCTTTACGACAAAGAAATTGTGTAGCGCCACGGTAACTGCCAGAGAAGCAGGAATGCAATGGTTACGTTAATTTATTTGCTTAATTGATTTCGAGAAAAACTATATATATCTTGTCTTTAATATTATTATTTACTACTTTTGATATACATTTTTAGATAGATACGGCATATTATCCACAAAACAATCTTCTTAGAATAAATTCAAAGTTGGAGAGCAACGAACTTTTTCATAAATTGTTTCATGCGTACCAGTATCGAAAGGAGAAGAACATCACTTCATTCTGTAATGCGAAAATGAATCATGAAATTGAGGCACATTTTGCGCAATACTGTTATTTATTAAAGAGTGAGGATGATGCTCCAGGATGGTCGTTTGCGGCTGAGCATGCAGACAATCGAGGCATAGCGATACAGATGTTAAGTACATATATTAACAATAAAAGGAGATTACTACCTGATATGTCACCGGAATATGTGAATGGTCTTATTGAAAATAATATTGTAAATGTTTTTAGAAAAACTGATGCCTATAAAGATTATCCATATGACAATAGTCGTGGTGTGGAATTTGATTTTGAAAATTTAAGAGAAATAGCTAAAAATTGTTGATATGAGAAAAAAAGTAATAGTCCTAGTTAGTTTGTTATTTGTGCTAGTTGATATGTATGCACAAACATTTTATTATGATACTACTCAGGTGTTTTATGCTCAGCGTTATGTTTGTGATGTAACACAAGAATCCAAGTCTGTAAGGCTATATAGTAAAAGTAATAAGTTTACAGAAGTTGAAGCTGTCAATAAAGAAACGGGCGCAGAAATGACTGATGCTGAAAGAAAAGAGGCAAACTTTGTAGATGATAGTCAGTTATGGGGAAAATGTTTGTCTATTTTGAATGAATCTTTTTCTGAAGAGGAGAGAACGCGGGTACAAGGTTGCAAATTTATAATAATACTGCGTGTTGATACTAACACAGGAATAATACGTGATGTAGAATATCGTTTTCCGGCTGTTAGTATGCTTGCAACAGTACCGGTTTCTGTTTATCAAGAAATGGAAATAAAGTTGAAAAAGGAAATAGTCTTTAATATAACGGAAAAAGGAAAAAGGTTCAATTATATTCCTTTTGTGTGGGCTCATACTGTGAAATAGAATACTAATATTAAAAAATGGTGTGTAATAATAAGAAAAACAGTAAGTTACTCCCGTTTTCGTCGTCAATTGTATTTTCGAGGGAATGCTTAAAGATGTAAAAAGGCAACTAATTCATAGCGAATTAGTTGCCTTGCATTTTCTTATTTTAGGAATATCCCTAAGTCGATCATTTGGATATCCTTAGGCTTTATGCCTTCTTATACGTTTTTTACTTTAATCAGATACTCAGCTATCTGTACTGCGTTCAATGCCGCACCTTTCTTGATCTGGTCACCTACAATCCAGAAAGTCAGTCCGTTTTCGTTCGTCAGGTCTTTACGGATACGTCCTACGTAAACCGGATCTTTACCTGCAAGGAACAACGGCATCGGATATTCCTTTTCTGCCGGATTGTCCTGAAGAACCAATCCTTCGCCCTTGGCGAATGCTTCGCGGGCTTCTTCTACGGAAATCGGACGTTCTGTTTCTACCCAAATGCTTTCAGAGTGAGCACGTAATGCAGGAACACGTACGCAAGTAGCACTGACTTTGATATCGGAGTGCATGATTTTGCGTGTTTCGTTGAACATCTTCATTTCTTCTTTGGTGTAACCATTTTCGGTGAAGACGTCAATCTGAGGAATCAGGTTGAATGCCAACTGATACGCGAATTTTTCCACGGTAACAGGTTCGTTAGCCAATACTTGGCGATATTGTTCATACAATTCGTCCATGGCAGCAGCACCCGCACCACTTGCTGCCTGATAGGTAGACACGTGCACGGTTTTTATATGAGAAAGCTGTTCGATGGCTTTTAGTGCAACTACCATTTGGATAGTCGTACAGTTCGGGTTGGCGATGACGCCGCGAGGACGTTCCAATGCGTCTTCGGCATTTACTTCAGGCACTACCAAAGGTACATCGGCATCCATACGGAATGCACTGGAGTTATCGATCATCACAGCACCATACTTGGTGATTGTTTTTTCGAATTCCTTGGATGTTCCTGCTCCGGCAGAAGTGAAAGCAATGTCTACCCCTTTAAAGTCATCGTTGTGTTGTAAGAGTTTCACCTCGATCTGTTTACCGCGGAAAGTATAAATTGTTCCGGCACTACGTTTAGAACCGAACAAAACTAACTCGTCCAACGGGAAGTTTCTCTCATCGAGCACGCGCAGGAATTCCTGTCCCACGGCTCCGCTTACGCCAACAATAGCTACTTTCATCTTTTTCTTTTGTTAAATTGTGAATATTGTATTTATCTTCTTACACTGTCGAATAGAAGATATTTGGCTGCAAAATTATAACATTTTGCCATATAATCAGTATTTCGGGTGAGAAAAAAGTTATAAGACTATGAGTTTTTAGCAGTAACTGATAGAACCTGTATTGAAATAACCTAAAACTCACGACTCAAACCTTGTAACTTATTGGTGGTATGCGAACTTTTTTGTTCCTTTGCATTGAATTCCTAAAGCCACAGCCTATGAACTTGTTTGATTTTAATTTGACTTTACCGATAACCGATCCGACCTGGGTATTCTTTTTGGTATTGATTATCATTCTTTTTGCTCCGATGATTTTGGGACGCCTTCATATACCTCATATTATTGGCATGATTCTGGCGGGAGTACTGATAGGTGAACATGGCTTTCACGTGCTCGATCGTGACAGCAGCTTCGAACTCTTCGGTAAAGTAGGACTATATTATATCATGTTCCTTGCCGGACTCGAAATGGACATGGAAGACTTCAAGAAGAACCGGACGAAAAGCATTGTGTTCGGTTGGCTCACTTTTCTTATTCCAATGGGATTGGGTATCTGGAGTAGTATGAGTGTGTTGGGTTATGGTTTCCTTACCGCTGTGTTACTGGCTAGTATGTATGCTTCTCATACGTTGATAGCTTATCCTATTATCAGTCGTTATGGATTGTCGCGTTTGCGCAGTGTCAATATTACGATTGGTGGTACGGCTGTTACCGTTACTCTTGCTTTGATAATCCTTGCCGTCATAGGCGGTATGTTCAAAGGAACTGTTGACGGTTGGTTCTGGGGATTTCTTGTGGCAAAAGTTGCTTTTCTCGGATTTCTGATTGTTTTCTTCTTTCCTCGTATCGGCCGTTGGTTTTTCCGGAAGTACGATGATAGCGTGATGCAATTTGTATTCGTGCTGGCGATGGTCTTTCTCGGTGGCGGATTAATGGAGTTTGTAGGAATGGAAGGCATTTTGGGAGCTTTTCTTGCCGGATTGGTCTTGAACCGTCTGATTCCTCATGTATCTCCCTTGATGAATCGGTTGGAATTTGTAGGAAATGCACTGTTTATTCCTTACTTCCTGATTGGTGTAGGAATGATTATTGATGTACGAAGCCTGTTTACCGGAGGCGAGGCATTGAAAGTTGCTGTCGTTATGACAGTGGTAGCTACTTTTAGTAAATGGCTGGCTGCATGGATCACGCAGAAGATTTACCGTATGCAACCGAATGAACGGAGTATGATATTCGGACTTAGTAATGCTCAGGCAGCAGCTACGCTTGCAGCGGTATTGATCGGTCACGAAATTATTATGGAGAATGGGGAGCGTTTGCTGAATGATGATGTGTTGAACGGTACGGTGGTGATGATTCTTTTTACTTGTGTAATCAGTTCTTTGGTAACAGAACGTTCCGCCCGCCGTTTCGCTATGAATGAGGAATTGCAATCAGAGGAACAAGGTGCAAAGAAAAGTACCGAACAGATATTGATTCCCGTGGCTAACCCGGATACAATTGAGGATTTGATAAATCTGGCTTTAGTGATAAAAGACGCCAAACAGAAGAATGGTTTAATCGCATTAAACGTTATTAATGATAGTAACAGTTCGGAGAAGAAAGAACTGCAAGGAAAGCGAAATTTGGAAAAAGCGGCAATGATTGCCGCTGCTGCCGATGTTCCTGTAAATATGGTCAGCCGTTATGACCTGAACATCGCTTCGGGAATTATCCACACGATTAAAGAATATGAAGCTACGGATGTAGTAATCGGTCTGCATCGGAAAGCGAATATTGTTGATACCTTTTTCGGGAATTTGGCGGAAAGCCTTTTGAAAGGTACACATCGCGAGGTGATGATCGCTAAGTTTCTGATGCCGGTTAATACCTTGCGCCGGATAAATATTGCCGTGCCGCCAAAGGCGGAATATGAAACCGGGTTCTCAAAATGGGTGGAACATTTCTGCCGTATGGGAAGTATTCTGGGATGTCGCGTGCATTTCTTTTCCAATGAACGTACGCTGATGCGTCTTCAGCAACTGGTAAAGAAAAAATATGCAGGAACTCCGACTGAATTTTCCTTGTTGGAAGAATGGGAAGACCTTTTGTTATTAACAGGGCAAGTGAACTATGATCATTTGCTGGTGGTAATCTCAGCCCGTCGCGGTTCTATCTCTTATGACACCTCTTTCGAACGTCTTCCAGCGCAGCTAGGAAAATATTTCTCAAACAATAGTTTGATTATCCTGTATCCCGACCAATTCGGAGATCCGCAGGAAATTGTGTCTTTCTCTGATCCGCGCGGTCATAATGAATCACAACATTATGAGAAAGTGGGTAAATGGTTCTATAAATGGTTAAAGAAAAGCTAATGGAAAAAAACGACTGGCAACAAAGAACGGAACTCCTGTTAGGAGAAGAAAAGATGAATCGCATCCGGAAGGCACACGTATTGGTTGTGGGATTAGGCGGAGTGGGCGCTTATGCTGCCGAAATGCTTTGTCGTACGGGAGTTGGCAAAATGACTATTGTAGATGCGGACACTGTGCAGCCTACGAATATGAACCGCCAGTTACCTGCCATGCACTCTACGTTGGGAATGCCGAAAGCGGAAGTATTGGCTACCCGGTATAAAGATATCAATCCGGATATTGAACTGACGGTACTCCCTGTTTATCTGAAAGATGAGAATATACCGGAACTATTGGACGCAGGCAAGTATGATTTTATAGTAGACGCAATTGATACAATCAGTCCGAAGTGCTTCTTGATTTATGAGGCGATGAAACGGCATATCAAGATTGTGTCCAGTATGGGAGCGGGAGCAAAGAGCGATATCTCTCAGGTCCGTTTTGCAGATCTTTGGGATACTTATCATTGTGGACTAAGTAAGGCGGTGCGGAAACGTTTGCAGAAAATGGGAATGAAACGTAAACTTCCGGTAGTATTCAGTACCGAACAGGCTGATCCGAAAGCTGTATTGCTGACTGATGATGAACAGAATAAGAAATCAACTTGCGGGACAGTGAGCTATATGCCGGCTGTGTTCGGCTGCTATTTGGCGGAATATGTCATTAAACGATTATAAGGCTATTATGATAAAACTAGAAGGTATAACGAAGAGTTTCGGCTCATTACAAGTGTTGAAAGGCATTGATCTGGAAATCAATAAAGGAGAAATTGTCAGTATCGTAGGTCCGAGCGGTGCCGGTAAAACGACTTTGTTGCAAATCATGGGCACTCTCGATGAACCGGACGCGGGTACGGTGCAGATTGACGGAACAATAGTAAGCCGGATGAAAGAGAAAGAACTATCTGCGTTTCGTAATAAGAATATCGGTTTTGTTTTCCAGTTTCACCATTTGAATGAACTGTCGGGAGGTGAGAAACAACGGGTAGCGGTAGCGCGGGCTTTGATTAACGACCCGGCAGTTATTCTGGCAGACGAACCATCCGGTAGTCTGGATACACATAATAAAGAAGATTTACATCAACTGTTCTTCGATTTGAGGGACCGTCTGGGGCAGACTTTTGTCATTGTGACGCATGACGAGGGACTTGCCAAAATCACGGACCGGACAGTCCATATGGTGGATGGTATGATTAAAAAATATTAATTAGAGAAC
>OGDY01003339.1_pt1 | contig 12727 bp, 9 predicted proteins | sample 1570341 | NCBI WGS metagenome assembly OGDY01 (sample SAMEA2581972, study PRJEB24529) | metagenome | biome: Human gut stool | place: China | collected 2011 | reverse complement strand
TACGGTTTTGGAGACCGTTGCGCTACCAATTGCGCCACTTCCCTAGGTGAACTCTGCCGTCTCCACTTGCCGGCGAGGATTCTATGCAAAACCACGCAAGAAGCAGACGGCAAAACCGCCAAGTTGAAATAATAGCGGGTTTTCGCGACTTCGTCCAACCCGATTCACGACGAATCGCAAGAAACCGCTATTTTCCAACGAAAAAAAGATTCGCGCCCGGCATGTCACCGAAGCGCGAATCGCTAAAAATATCGTCTATCAACTGAACTTTCCGTCAGTTGAGCGCGGGGCCGGTCGGCTCAGTCCTCGACCCAACGCTTCATGCGACGCATGCCTTCGACCAGATCGTCGTCGGCAAGCGCGTAGGAGAAGCGCAGATAGCCGGGAGCGCCGAACGCCTCACCCGGGACGGCGGCGACATGGCCTTCGTCAAGCAACGCGGCGGCCAGTTCGGACGTGTTGGCGAACGTGGTCTTGTTGGTGCCGATCGGCTTGTTCAGCAGCGCGGTCACGTCGGCGAACACGTAGAACGCGCCGGTCGGAGTCGGGCAGTTCACGCCTTCGATGTCGTTCAACGCGGCGACGATGGTCTGGCGGCGCTTGTCGAATGCGGCGCGCATCTCGTAGACGGCGTCCAGGGAGCCGGAGACGGCTTCGATGGCGGCACGCTGGGAGATGTTGTTCACGTTGGAGGTCATGTGACCCTGCAGTTTGGATGCGGCCTTGGCCACGTCCACGGGGGCGATCATCCAGCCGACGCGCCAGCCCGGCATGGCGTAGGTTTTGGCCACGCCGTTGAGCACGAGCAGCTGGGAGCGCACTTCGGGCACCGCGGCGCCGATGTACGTGGTTTTGGCGCCGTCATAGTTCAAGTGTTCGTAGATTTCGTCGGAAATGACCCACACGTGGTGTTCGATGGCCCACTGCGCGATGGCCTTGACGGTTTCCGGCTTCCACACCGCGCCCGTCGGGTTGTTCGGCGTGTTCACGATGATGGCCTTCGTGTGTTCGGTGCGGGCCGCTTCGATGGCTTCGACGCTGGGCTCGAAGTTGCGGTCGGCGCCGGCGAACACGGTCACGGGCACGCCGCCGGCGAGCTTCACGGCTTCCGGATAGCTGGTCCAGTACGGGGTGGGGATGATGACCTCGTCGCCCTCGTTGAGCAGAATCTGGAACGATTCGTAGACGGCCTGCTTGCCGCCGTTGGTCACGATGACCTGGCTTGGATCGACTTCGTAGCCGGAGTCGCGCAACGTCTTGTCCGCGATGGCCTGGCGCAGTTCCGGTAGGCCGGCGGTCGGCGTGTAACGGTAGTTTTTCGGGTCCTGCACGGCCGCGGTCGCGGCCGCGACGATTGGTGCGGGGGTTGGGAAGTTCGGTTCTCCCGCGCCGAACCCGATGACGTCGATTCCGGCGGCCTTCATTGCCTTCGCCTTGGAATCGACGGCCAGAGTAGCGCTCGGAGTCACGTGATTGATACGGTCGGATAGAGTCTGCCAGTCAGCCATAGTCATGCCTGTAATGCTAGACCTGCCACGCGAAAAACGACAGCCCCACGACACACGTCTATTTCGCCGCGAACGCTTCGCTTGAAGCGAAATCGATGGCCTAACCACACCTTTTGCACTGGCTCAGACCAGTACGAGATTGTCGCGGTGCACCAGCGGATGCGCGTATTCCTCGCCGAGGAAACGCTTGAGCTGGGCCGTATTGCGTCCTAGCATCTGCGGGATCTCCTCGGAGTCGAAGCCGACCAGGCCTTTGGCCAAATGGTTGCCCTGCTCGTCGTCAATCCAGACGGCGTCGCCGGCGGCGAAATCGCCCTTCACTTCCACCACGCCGGCCGCAAGCAGGCTGGCCGCTCCCCCGCGCACCGCCTTGGCCGCGCCGGAATCGGCCACCAGCGTGCCCTGCGGGTGGGAGGCGAAGCCGATCCACAGCCTACGTGACGAACCGCGGTCGTTGATCGGCGCGAACGCGGTGCCGACCGGATCGCCCATCATCGCGGGACCTGCGTTCGACGCGCATGTCAACACCGCGGGAATGCCGGACACCGCGGCGACGCGCGCGGCCTCCATTTTGGTGACCATGCCGCCGGTGCCGACGTTCGAGCCGGTTCCGCCGACCTGAACCTTCGCCAGCGCGTCCTCGACGTTCGGCACATAGGAGATGCGCTTCGAGCCGGGCTCGCTTGGCGGCGCAGTGTACAGCGCGTCCACGTCGGTGAGCAGGACGAGCGCGTCGGCGACGACGATGTTGGCGATGAGCGCGGACAGACGGTCGTTGTCGCCGAACCGGATCTCGTTGGACGCGAGGGAATCGTTTTCGTTGATGATCGGCACCGCGCCCAAGTCGAGCAGGCGGTCGAGCGTACGGCGCACGTTGCGGTACTGCTGTGGGGCGATCGTGTCGGAAACGGTGATGAGGATCTGTCCGACGCGTAGTCCGTACCGTGCGAAAGCGGCCTCATACTGGGCCATCAGCAGGCCTTGGCCGACGGCGGCGCACGCCTGCTGGTCGGCCACGTCGGTCGGACGCTTGTCGAAACCGAGCGTGCCGAAACCGGCCGCGATCGCGCCGGAGGAGACCAGCACCACGCGGCCGCCCATCAATCGCACGCGGGCGATGGCCGCCACAAGCGCGTTCAACCGTTGCGGATCCAAGTGGCCGCTCGGCTCGGTCAGCGAGCTGGAGCCCACCTTCACCACGATGGTCTGCGCTTCGGCGATGGCCCTGCGCACTTGCGCTTGCGATGGCGTGTTCATAGTTCCTCCCGGTACCGTTACCGGCTATTGAAAAAGCCCGCCGACATGCCATCGGCACATCAGCGGGCTTCGTTGGATGGTTCTATTGTTCCACATCCTCGTCGTCGGCGGTCTCGCCACGTCCAAAAAGACTGGTTTCGTCGTGACGGTCGTCGTCCACGGAAGGATCGGCCCAGTGTCCTGCCTTGCGTTCGGCCATCATGGCTTCGCGCACGGCCTGACGGGCGTCCATCATCTCGTGGTACTGGCGACGGCGTTCCGTGTTGGAACGACGCTGCGCACGACCATCCGATTCCTGCAGTCGCAGGTCGACGCCGCGTGCGCCCAACTGGGTGCCGTCGAGCATTTCCGCGCCGGCCGCGATGGTCGGATCCCAATCGAATTCCACGGCACGGTCGCCACGGCCGATGCGCACTTCGTCGCCCGGCTTGGCGCCCTTGTGTCGCAGCTCGTCTTCGACGCCCAGCTTGGCCAGACGGTCGGCAAGGTAGCCGACGGCCTCGTCATTATCGAAGTTGGTCTGCATGACCCAACGTTCCGGCTTGGTGCCGAGCACCTCGTACCAGACTTCGCCGTTGCCGTTCTCCTTGCGTTCCACGGTGAAGTCGAGCGCGTTGCCGCCTTCGTCGTTGCGGCGACGGCGATTGCGCGGCTCCTCGAGCGGCTTGATGACCACGCGGGCCTCTTCCTCGGCCTGCTCGCGTTTGGCGACTTCCGCGCGCATGTTGGTCACGAGGTCGGCCAGCGCCCAGTTGAGTTCCTTCAGGCCCTCGTGGGAGGCGGTGGAGATGATGTAGACCTTGAGGCCGAGCTTTTCGAATTCGGGCTTGACGAATTCGGCGAGTTCCTTGGCTTCCGGCACATCCACCTTGTTGAGGATGATGATGCGCGGACGTTCGGGGATCGGAATCGCGCCGAGCGGCAGTTCGAGCTTGCCGGCGTATTCGGCGAGCTCGTGTTCGAGCGCCTGGTAGTCGCTCATCGGGTCACGGCCGGGTTCGAGGGTGGCGCAATCGATGACGTGGGCGATGATTTCAGTACGTTCGATGTGACGCAGGAATTCGAGGCCGAGGCCCTTGCCCTGGGATGCGCCCGGAATCAGGCCCGGCACGTCGGCGATGGTGTAGCGCATGTCGCCGGCCACCACTACGCCGAGGTTCGGCACAAGCGTGGTGAACGGATAGTCGGCGATCTTCGGTTTGGCGGAGCTCATCGCCGCGATCAGGCTCGACTTGCCTGCGGACGGAAAGCCCACCAGCGCCACGTCGGCGATGGACTTGAGCTCGAGGATGACGTCACGTTCCTCGCCCGGCTCGCCCAGCAGTGCGAAGCCCGGCGCACGACGGGTGCGATTGGCCAGCGCCGCATTGCCGAGACCACCGTTGCCGCCCGCGGCCACGACGAACTTGTCTCCTGCATGACGCAGGTCGGCGAGCTGCTCGCCTGGATGCTTCGGCTTGCCCTGCGGTCCCTTGGCTTCGAACACGACCGTGCCCACCGGGACGGGCAGGATCAGGTCGGCGCCCTTCGAACCGTCCTTCGTGTCGCCCAGGCCCATGGTGCCGCTTTCCGCCTCGCGATGGGGCATGAAACGGTAGTCGAGCAGGCTGTTGGCGTTCGAATCGGCCATGAAGATCACGGAACCGCCGTCGCCGCCATTGCCGCCGTTCGGACCGGCCAACGGCTTGTATTTCTCCCTACGGATGCCGGCGGAACCATTGCCGCCGTCGCCGCCCTTGACATGGACGGTCACTCGATCCACAAAATCACTCATGTATCTACCTTACATAACAGAAAGACCGCGTCCATATGGGCGCGGTCTTTCATCAAAAGCGTTATTTGCGCGTGTCTCAGGCGGCAATCACGTCGACGACCTTGCGGTCACGACGCACGCCGAACTTCACGCTGCCGTCCTTGAGGGCGAACAGGGTGTGGTCCTTGCCCATGCCAACGTTCTCGCCCGGGTGGAACTTGGTGCCACGCTGGCGAACGATGATGTTGCCGGCCACGACGGCTTCGCCGCCGAACTTCTTCACGCCGAGGTATTGCGGGTTAGAATCGCGACCGTTGCGAGAGCTGGACGCACCCTTCTTATGTGCCATGATTCATGGTCCTTTCTATAACTCAGGCAATCGCCGTGATCTTGACGATAGTCAGCTTCTGGCGATGACCCTTACGGCGAGCAACACCAGTCTTGTTCTTGTACTTCTGGATGCTAATCTTCGGGCCCTTGGCTTCGTCGTTCACAACCTCAGCCTTGACGGACACCTTGGCCAGATCGGCGGCGGCAAGGGTGACCTTGTCACCATCGACAACGAGGGAGACCGGGAATTCCACGGTATCGCCCTTCTTAGCGTCGAGACGGTTCACGAGGATGACGTCGCCAACCTCGACCTTTTCCTGATGGCCACCGGCCTTCACAATCGCGTACATTATCGTTCCTTTTATGTTTTGGAAAGCTACCTTGCCTAACACGCACCGAGCTTGCGGTCAGACACCGAGTTTCGAATCTACACCACCATGCGGACTAAATCAAATGATTTTTGCCCGCGTGTCAAGCACGACACACCTGTTACTCTTCCGCTTACTCTTCCGCCGTGTTGTTGGCAGCGACGGCAGCGGCGGCAATCTGAGCCAGTTTGGCTTTGACGTCGGCGCTGGAACCAGCCGGTTCGGGAGCGGGAGCGGTGCCGCGACCGTGCTTGTTGGTTTTGACGAACGGGTCGCCACCGCGAAGCGCGTAGGGATCGTCGTAGTCGGCCGAAACGGTCGGCTGATCATGCAGGATGAAACCACGGCCCTTGCAGGTCGGGCATTCCTCGGAGAACGCCTCGACCAGACCCTGGCCGATGCGCTTGCGGGTCATCTGCACCAAACCAAGCGAGGTGACTTCGGCCACCTGATGCTTGGTGCGGTCGCGTGCCAAGCATTCGACCAAGCGGCGCAGCACCAGATCGCGGTTGGCGGGCATGACCATATCCACATAGTCGATCATCACCATGCCACCGATATCGCGCAGGCGCAGCTGGCGGGCGATCTCTTCAGACGCCTCCAGGTTGCAACGCGTCACCGTCTCTTCCAAGGACTTGCCCTTGCCGATAAAGCGGCCGGTGTTCACGTCAATGGTGGTCATGGCTTCGGTGCGATCGATGACAATCGAGCCGCCGGACGGCAGGTAGACCTGACGCTCCATGCCCTTACGCAGCTGGGAGTCGATGGACCACTTGTCGAACACGTCCTTGCCTTCATGCTCGGCCGGGTCCCACTTCTCCAGCTTGTCCTTCAAGTCGGGGGCCATGGTGTCAAGGTATTCCTCGATACGGTCGTAGACCTTGTCACCTTCCACGATGAGCTTGCTGAAGTCGTCGTTGAAGATGTCGCGCACCACGCGGATGGCCACGTCGGGCTCGCCCTGCAGGAGCTTCGGGCGCTTGCCGTGCCAGAATTCCTCGCGCTTGGCGTTGATGCGCTCCCACTGGCGGACCAGTGATTCGAGATCCTTGACGATGGCGTCTTCGGATGCGCCCTCGGCTGCGGTACGGATAATCACGCCCATGTCTTTCGGGGCGATCTTGGAGACGATGTTCTTCAGACGGCTGCGTTCGCGCTCCGAAAGCTTGCGGCTCACGCCGGTCATGCCGCCGGATGGCACGAGCACCAGGAAGCGGCCGGCGAGCGTGACCTGAGAGGTCAGGCGGGCACCCTTGTGGCCGATCGGGTCCTTAGTGACCTGCACGAGCACCGGGTCGCCGGACTTGAACGCCAGCTCGATGCGGCGCGGCTGGCCTTCGAGACGAGCGGCATCCCAGTTGACCTCGCCGGCGTAGAGCACGCCGTTGCGGGCCTGGCCGATGTCCACAAATGCGGCCTCCATGCTGGGCAGCACGTTCTGCACGCGGCCAAGGTAGATGTTGCCGACGGTCTGTACTTCCTGGATGTCGGAGACGTAATGCTCGACCAGAACATTGTCTTCCACCACGGAAATCTGGGTGTGATGTTCCTTCTCACGCACCACCATCAGGCGGTCCACGTTCTCGCGGCGTGCGAGGAAGTCCTGTTCCATGAGCTGGCTCTGGCGGCTGCGCTCACGGCGGTTGTCACGGCGGCGCTGCTTCTTGGCCTCGAGACGAGTGGAGCCCTCCACATCAGTGATCTCGTCGATGTACTGCTGCTTGCGGGAGCGGCGGACCAGCGGCTGTTCGCTGTTCTGACTCTGGTCGTCGGTGCCCTCGCCGTTCTTGCCGCCACGACGGCGACGGCGACGGCGAGTAACGGTCTGCTCCTCATCGTCCTCATCGCGATCACGGTCATGATCATCGCGATCGTCACGACGGCGGGAACGCGTATCTTCGGCATCGTTCTCGGCGGTATCGTGCTCGCCGTTGGCACCGGTTTCGCCGCGTGAGCCGCGACGGCGGCGACGGCGCGAACGGGTGCGGGTGGCGTCGGATTCTTCGTCGCCCTCCTCTTCGGCAATCGGCGAGTAGGCGATATCGTCCAGCTCGAGGTCTTCCTCAATCTGCTCGACTTCGGCGGCTGCACGGCGCTCCTGGGCGTTCAGGCGGCGGGAGCGACGGGAACGGCGAGAGTCGGAAGCGTCATCGGAATCGAAATCATCATGGTCCGCGTTGGCGCTGGCATTGGCGTCACCGGCGGCAGCGTTGCGGGAAACGTCACGAGACGCATCACGGTCGGCGGCATTGCGGCCACGATCGTCACGGTCGTCACGGCGGCGGCTGCGCGGCTGCGCGTCGTCATCATCGTGGCTGCGCGAGCGGCGGGAGCGACGCGACGGACGTTCGTCGTCGTCAACATCGTCATCACGAGTGTCAGCGGTATCGTGCGCATCCACAGCGGCGGGCAGTACCGGTTCCTGGAAGAGCAGGGACGTCATCGGCTTGCCGCGGCGCACGGCCTCGTGGCCAGAGGGCAGGGATTCGACCGCGTCGAACAGGCGCTCATCCGGGGTGTCCTCGTGCGTATCCGCAACTGCACGGCGAGAACGACGGCGAACCGGACGGTCCTCGTCATCATCATCCATATCCATAGACGCACGGCGAGAGCGGGAGCGAACCGGCCGATCCTCGTAGTCATCATCGTCGGACTGGCGGGAGCGAGAGCGGCGGCGAACCGGGCGGTCCTCGTCGTAATCGTCATCGTCCACAACCGAACGGCGGCGGGAACGTGGGGCGTCATCGTCATCGAAATCATCGGCACTGACAGTGCGGCGCGAACGACGAGGACGATCATCCTCGCTATCCGAGTCGGCCACTGCGGAAGCGGCGCGGCGCGAACGGCGGCGGGTTGGACGTTCGGCGGAATCCTGGGAATCGCTGGATTCATCGGAATCGCTGGAATCGGCTGACTTGGAATCGGCCGCAGTGCCGGCATCGGGAAGCGCGGGGGCTTCGAACAGCGGGGCGCGTTCCTGCACTTGCAGTTCCAGAGAAGCGCCGGCAGCACCGGTGCCGCGGACCACGCGGCGGCCGCCACGACGACGGCGAACAGGTTCGGCGGGCTGGGAGGCGGCGGCAGGCGCAGCGTTCACGGCTGCAGCCGAATCGGCATTGGATACGGTTGAATTATCGGTTCCGTCGTTGACGAAACCTTCACGGTTGTCAGTGGGCACAATGCTCCTCGCGGCGCGCTGCATCACGACGCCTATTTCCAGGCCTATACGCTTGTCTCACACCACGCTCTCACCGTGGCCGCACGAAAACGCGCCGCGTAAAGGCAACTTCGTCTCAAGTCTGTCCTGCGGGTGGCGGACACCGGCGCTTGCGTTGTCTCATTCTCAAGAGCCGCAAGGGGATCGACGCCATCTCGCACGCTGATGGTTATGCAGAACCACCATCCTTTAGTATGCCACATATTTTGTGCGGGCGTGGCCCGGCGAGGCTGACGTTCTCTCGGCTCCCCTCCCCCGCGGTGACAGCTCCCCTCAGGGAGGGGAGCTAGAGAGGTGTCAGACCAGCCAGTCGGTAAGGATTGCGGCCATGGCGGTCAGGTCGGATTCAGGCACCTGCTCGTCGTGCTTGTGAGCCAGCAGCGGATCGCCGGCACCGAGGTTGACGGCCGGGATACCGAGCTGAGAGAAGCGTGCCACGTCGGTCCAGCCGAGCTTGGCCAGCGGGTCGCGGCCAGTGCGCTCCTTAACCAGTCGGACCAGATCCTGGGCGAGCGGGGCGTTCAGGCCCGGGCGCGCGGAGGGGCTTTCGTCCTTCATTTCGATGCCGTAGCCCTCGAACACGCCGCCGGTAGCCACATGCTCGCCATTGCCGAGTTCGGCACCGGCGTCCGCGCCCATCATCAGAGCCTTGGCCTCGGCCAACGACTTGTCCGGGGCGAAGCGGTAGTTGACGTGTACGCGGCATTCATCCGGAATGACGTTCGTGCCTTTGCCGCCGGAGATCAGCGTGGCGTTGAGGCCCTCGCGATAATCGAGCCCGTCCACGTTCACGGTGGCCGGCTCGTAGGCGTTGAGTCGGTTCAGAATGTCGGCCGCCTTGTGGATGGCGTTCTCCCCCATCCATGCACGGGCGGAGTGCGCGGCCACGCCGTGGGTTACGACGTCGAAGCGAATCGTACCGTTGCAACCGCCCTCGATGCCGCTGTTGGTGGGCTCGCCGATGATGGCGAAATCGCCGGTGATCCAATCGGGATGGGCCTCGACGACTTTGCGTAGGCCATTCTTTTCGGCGACGACTTCCTCATGGTCGTAGAAGACGTAGGTGAGGTCGACTTTCGGGGTGGTTTCCGGCGTGCGGCCGTCGAGCGTGGCGGCGAGGTAGAGCATCACCGCGTCGGAGGCCTTCATATCGGTGGCACCGCGGCCCCACAGCACGCGGTCTTCGGGATGAGCGTGGGCGATTTCTTCGCGAATCAGCGAATCGCCGGGCTCCAGCCACTTTGGTGGGAAATTGTCGATGACCGGCACAGTATCGAGGTGCCCGGCCAAGATCACACGGCTCGGCTTGCCGAAGTCGGTGCTGGCCACCACTGTGTCGCCGTGACGGCGGACGGTCAGGTGCTCTTGCTCGTTAAGGAAGGCCTCGACCTCGTCGGTGAGGGGGCCCTCGTGGTCGGACACGGAGAAGTTCTCCATGATCTGGGTGAGCAGGCTGTTCAGCTGCTCGGCAGTGGATGCGGTGCGGTTCAATTCAAGCGTCATGTGAACAGCGTACCGCGTGGGCGGCGGGCCCAGCACACTCACTACATGAGATTTTGCGGCCGAATACATTTTTATGTGCCACACTGGGGTGGCGAAAGGGAGGATTATGCCAGGTCTAATCAGCGCCATGCAAGGCTTCTGCGTTATCGGCATCGTAATCGCGGTGGGATATGTTGCCGCACGAATGCGAATCGGCGGGCCGTCCGCTCAGATGGTGCTCAACCGGTTCTCCTTCTTCGTATCGAGCCCGTGCCTGATGTTCGCGATTCTCTCCAAGGAGCCGATTTTCGACATCTTCCACCCCTCGATTATCGTGGCGTTCTTCTCCGCCGTGCTGGTAGGCGTGGTGTTTTTGGTGCTCAACCGTATGTTCTTCCACCTGAATGCCCCGGACGCCACCATCGGTGCCCTGAATTCGCTGTACCTCAATTCCAATAACATCGGCCTGCCAATCGCCACCTACATTCTGGGCAATCCGGCTCTTGTGGCACCGATTCTGGTCATGCAGCAGGCCATCTTCACACCGGTGGGCCTGACAGTGCTGGACGTGACCACCAAGGGCAAGGTCTCCATCAAGGAAATCGCCAAGCAGCCACTGCATCAGCCGCTGCTTATCGGCTCGCTGCTGGGCATTGTGGTCTCTGCGATTTCCGCTAAAAGCGGCTGGTTCCCAGTGCCGAAATTCATTTTCGACCCGATCGACATGATCGGCGATTCGGCTGTGCCAATGATCCTGATGGCGTTCGGCATGTCCCTGCACGGCACCAAGCCGCTACAGCAGAAGGGCGATCGCCCGGCCATCTTCACGGTCGCGGTCCTCAAGAACATCATCATGCCAATTATCGCGTTCCTGCTCGCCTACTTCGTGATGGGCTTCCGCGGCTCCGAGCTGTACGCCTGCGTGGTACTCGCCGCTCTGCCCACCGGCCAGAACGTATACAACTACGCGGCCCGCTACAACGTGGGTCTCACCTTCGCGCGCGACGGCATTCTGATGAGCACCATGACCAGCCCGGTGTTTATCGCGATCATCGCGGCGCTGCTGTCGTGATGGGTGCGCAGAGAAGCGTTCTCAATAGTATCCGTGCGCGCAAATGCACAGATATCGCACAAACGAACATTTGCTCATCCGCATATTTGCGGTGATTTCAGCGTTTCTACGTTCGATTTGCGTATACGAAAGTACGCACAGTTGTTATTGAGAACGATTCGCTGCGCAGCTCGGCTCAGTCATCAGCCCGATAATCGGTCAGATTCAAGCTGGCCGCCACATGATTGGACGCGAACGCGCCGATGGAAACCAGCGCATAGCACAACACAAGCCCGCCGAAGAAGCTGGCCAGCGTGGCCGGTTCGGTCATCGAAGCGGCGAACAGAGGGGCCATAAGCAGCATGGAACAGCCGCCGGCCACGATCACCACGATGTTGAGCGGGGTGAGTACCTCGATGAATCGCGCACGGTTCAAGGTCTTGACATCAGTGCCCTCCAACACCAGCATGCGATATTCGCCGGCCTGATCGTACACGCTGCCGGCCTGCATCACACCGGAGCTGACCGCGGCAAGCACAGCGGCGAACACGAGCGTCAGAATGCCGCCGGTGCCGATGTCGCGAATGAACACGGTGAACGGGTCGTTGGCGTCATCGACCACGGCGGCCGATCCGAAGAATCCGCAGATCGACGTGATGCCGGCGATAAACACGGCCAACGCAATGCCGGACACATTGCGCCAGGCGCGCTTAGGGTTGTCGAGAATACGGCGCATGGCAATCATCGTGGCCGCATCCTTGGGGCGCTTGGCCTTGGCCTTGGCGCGAGCGGTGATCACCCACGTGCCGATAAGATTCACCAGCGCGAAGCACAGCAGCATGAAACCGATGATCACGCCGTACATCACCGCCTGGCCGGCCTGAGCCAGCATGGCCGGGTTCTTGAAGACGATCATGGCCACCACCACGACTACCACGAACAGCACCATACGGGTGCCTGAGGGCAATGCGGTGGCGGTGCGCGAGGTGACACCCAATGGGGTGATTGCCACGCGGCGCAAGGTGACCAGCGACGATATCAGCGCCAAGATGGCCACGCCCGCCAAGGTGATTACCAGCGCCAGCGGGCCGACCCATAGCTGTTCGAAGGTGAACCGCTGCTCCTGGAAGGGAATCAGCATGACTGCCGGCATCAGGGCGCAATAGCCGGCAATGCCGATAAGCGCGCCGATCAGCGCCTGTCCGGCGGCGTCAAGCGCGGTGAGACGCACCACCTGACCGGTGGTCGCGCCGGCCAGACGCAGGGCGGCGAGACGGGCGTCGCGGCGGGATGCGGCCAGTCGTGCGGCAGAACCGGCGAGCGCCACGAACGGCACGACGAGCAGCATGCAGGCGAATACCGCCAACGCCACATAGGCGGTGGAGAATTGGGCCAGGCTCGTCGGGTCGCTGATCTGCCGTTTCCACGCGGCCACCGTATCGGGCCGGCAGGCACCGAAGTCGAACGCGCAGGCGACGGTATGATCGGCCGAAGCCCGCCAGATGAAACCGTGTACGCCGCCGAGCACGGTGAGGAAGATGGTGGTGGCTGCGGCGAAGGCGATGATTGCCAGCATCGAGGTGTGGCCGGCGCTGCCGCGCGAGCCGGGGCGGTGAAACAGCCGCCAGAGGGCGAACGTGCTCATCGCGCGCCTCCTGCGGTGGTTTCGCTCCCGCCGGCTGGAGCTGCCGAGCGTAGCGAGGCTGAGGGTGGTTCAGCGCCCTCGGGCCACCCCCAGTCAGCCTGCGGCTGACAGCCCCC
>OGDY01003333.1_pt1 | contig 12756 bp, 12 predicted proteins | sample 1570341 | NCBI WGS metagenome assembly OGDY01 (sample SAMEA2581972, study PRJEB24529) | metagenome | biome: Human gut stool | place: China | collected 2011 | reverse complement strand
GGGCGCCGCCGTCGGCTGCACAGTGGGTACCGGCGTTTCGGTCGGGACGGGCGCTGCTGTGGGAACAGCGGTCGGGACGGCTGTCGGAACAGGTGTCCCGGTCGGCTCCGGCGTCGCCGTGGGGGGCGTCGTGGCCGTCGGTTCGGGTGTTGCGGTCGCCGTCGTCCCGGGATTTTGCGTATCCAAAGCATTGTTTTTCGATATACGGAACACAACAAAAATGCCGACAGCGACAAGCAGGAAAACGAGGATCAGAATGGGAGCCGCGGATTTTTTCATGGAGAATACCTCCCTATCATTATTTCATCAGGAGATCGATCGCCTTGTCCAGTTCAGAAAGCGTTTCGGTATCCCCTTTTTGGACGGCGTCGATGACGCAATGGTTCATATGGTCGCGCAAAATTATTTTGCAGATGTTGTTGATCGCGCTGCGCACGGCGGCGAGCTGTACGAGCACCTCGGCGCAGTCGCGCCCGTCGTCGATCATGCGCTCAACGGCGTGCAGATGTCCGATCACGCGCGCCAGACGGTTCTTTACGGTTTTGGTGTTCTGGTGCGTATGCGCGTGGGAGTGAGAATGCACCGTTCCGTCGGCATGGACATGAACGTGCTCCTCCGCGCTATGCATGGATTCCATATGTTCCATAACGTCTCACTCGCCCTTCGTCATGTGCTGCGCGGCAACGCGCAGCATCATTCGTTTCGTTTCCCCGGAATCAAACTTTACCTCGACCAGCGCGTCGCCGCCCATCGGCGTCATCTTTTCGATCACGCCCTTACCGAACGCCTTATGTACCACGCGGTCGCCCTTTTTGAAGTCCGGCGCTTTCGGCGCGGACAGGACGGTCTTCGGCTTTTCCGGAGCCGCGTGCTTTGCCGCGCCGGTCCGTCCGGTGCGTGCAGCATAGCTCGTGCCAAAGCTGCCGGGCCGGTAGGACACCCCTCCGCCGGAATAGCCGGAGGCGCCTCCGCCCCACGTTCCGCTCTTCCCGGAGATGAATGTGCCGTCGTCATCCCAGAGATTCGCTTTCTTTTTCGCAAGCCCCTGCCGGTCGAGCAGCGTCTGGGGTATCTCCTCGGTGAAGCGGGACGGAAGGTTGGCCGAGGTGCGGCCATAGAGCATACGCTGCGCGGCGCAGGTGATATAGAGCTTTTCCCGCGCGCGGGTGATCGCCACATAGCAGAGACGGCGCTCCTCCTCCATATCCTCGCTCTGGCCGATGGCCTGCATGCTCGGGAACAGGCCCTCCTCCGCGCCGATAATGAACACGACCGGAAATTCCAGACCCTTCGCCGCGTGCATCGTCATCATGACGGCGGCATCCTCGGCGCGGTCGTAATTGTCCAGATCGGTATAGAGCGCTACCTCGTCCAGATACGAATAGAGATCGAGGTCGGGGTTGGCTTCCACGCTCTTCACGATGCTGGACTTGAGCTCGGCGATGTTTTCAAGGCGGGTGACATTTTCGTCGCCGCCTTTCGTCTCGAGCGCCAGCGCGTAGCCGGTGCGCTCGACCACCGCGTCGTAAAACTCATCAAGCGGCAGCGCAGAAACCGCTTCCTGCAGCTCCGCGATCATGCGGCAGAACTCCTCCATCCGCTTTCCGGCGGCGATGCCGGTGCGGTGAGACGCCGTGGTCATCGCTTCAAAAACGGAAATGTTCTCCGCCGCGGCGATCTCGCGGATCTTTTCCAGACTTGACGCCCCGATGCCGCGCGGCGGCTCGTTCACAATGCGCAGAAGCCGCGTTTCATCCGTGGGGTTCGCGATCACGCTGAGATATGCCAGAATATCCTTGACCTCGGCGCGGTCAAAGAAGCGCGTGCCGCCGAAAATGCGGTACGGGATGGAGCGGCGCTTGAGCGCAAGCTCGATGCTGCGCGACTGCGCGTTCGTCCGGTAGAGCACGGCGAAATCACGCATGGGCCGGCGCGCAGAGGCGATGGTACGCGCGACAAAGTCGGCCTCGTCATCCTCATTCCGCGCCTCGAAGAGCGTGACGGGGTCGCCGCCGGACTGCGCCGTCCAGAGCGTTTTGCCCTTGCGCTCGCGGTTGTTTGCGATGACGGCGTTCGCCGCGGCGAGAATGTTGCCGGTCGAGCGGTAATTCTGTTCGAGCCGGATGACACGTGCGTCCGGGTACTGCTTTTCAAAGGAGAGGATATTTTCGATCGTCGCGCCGCGGAATTTATAGATGCTCTGGTCGTCGTCGCCGACAACGCAGATGTTCCGGCTGCCGCTCGCCATGAGCGCGGCAAAGAGATATTGCAGATGGTTCGTGTCCTGATACTCGTCGATGAGGACGTATCGGAATTTTTTCTGATAATATGCGAGCACATCCGGCTCGTCCTGCAGAAGGCGGACGGTATAGTATATGAGATCGTCGAAGTCCATAGCTCCGGCGTCCTGCAGGTGTTTGGCATAGGCTGCATAGATCTTCGCCGCGCGGATGCGGCGGATATCACCGGAGCGCTCCTCGGCGGCGACGGCCTCCTCCGGCGAGACGAGCGAGCCCTTGTACCGGCCCGCCGCAGCAAGCATGGCCTTCGGCGGGAACACCTTGTCGTCCATGTTCATATCGCGCAGAATGCGCTTCATAACGGAGAGGCTGTCCGCCTGATCGTAGATCGTGAAGCTGTTCGGAAAGCCGATACGGTCGGCGCAGCGACGCAGGATGCGCACGCACGTGCCGTGGAACGTAAGTGCCCAGACATCGCGCCCGATTTCTCCGAGCTTGGCTTCCAGACGGTTTTTCAGCTCGTCGGCAGCCTTGTTCGTAAACGTGATTGCGAGCACCTGCCACGGCGCCGCAGGATCGACGGCGCACAGGCGGCGGATATCGTCCGTCACGTCCGTGCGTCCGGCTGCGGCGTTCTCGAGCGCGGCGAGCATCGTCTCGTCCGCATCGGGCGGAAGCTCCCTCGTGTCCGCACCGCGGCCAAACTGCAGGATGTTGGCCACGCGGTGGATCAAGACCGTCGTTTTCCCGCTGCCGGCACCCGCGAGCAGAAGCAGCGGGCCTTCCGTCGTCAGAACAGCTTCGCGCTGTTCCGGGTTCAGATTGGCATATTCTTTTTCAATGATCTGCCGCCGCGCGGCGGCAAACCGGCGGGAAAAGTCCTCGGTCATGGAGAGATATCCTCGGTTTCTTAGTCTTTGAAGAACAGGTGCTTGACGCGCTTATAGATAAAGAACGTGATCGCGCCGTTGGCGCCCGCTTTGATAAGATTGAAAAGCAGGATGAACGGCATGAGCGAGAGCACGGCGGACACCGTACCGCTGTTCACCGCGCCCATCAGAAAATACGGCGTGATGACGAGATTGGCAAAGAACATGCACACGACCATCGTCAGCGTGCCGATGCCGATGGCGACCGCGGCCATTTTCTTCGTTTTATGTTTCCGGTAGAAAAGACTCGACGAGAGCACATACGCGCCCGTCGCGACAATGTGCATGATGATGCCGTAGATCCCGCTCTGGGCGCTCACGGTAAAGCCCTGAATGAATGCGGCGATCAGCGTGACGATGAATCCCGCAGCCGGGCCAAACGCAAAGCCGCAGATCAGAATGGGAATATCCGCCGGGTCGTATTCAAGGAACGCGACCGCCGGAAAGATTGGAAAATGGATCAGCGCAACGAAGCAGACGGAGAATGCCGTCAGGATCGCCATCGTCGTCAGTTTACGGGTGTTTGTCATGGGAAAGGCCCCCTTAAAAAAAATTCGTCCGAAGAAAGCCATTCTCCGGGCGCAGCACAAGAATGTAAGGAGAGCCTTACCGCTTCTTCTTCCATCCAGACTATACTGTCGGTCTCGGAGTTGCACCGAATCTGCCTTACGGCTCGCGGACTTTACCGCCGGTCGGGAATTTCACCCTGCCCTGAAGAATAGTTCCATATTCAGATAGGTGTATTATAGCACGCCCCGCAAAAAAATCAAGAGCTTTGACAATCCGGCCGAAAAACCTTACAATAGCGGCAAAAGGATGTGATGCGCATGGGCGAGCCGACCTGCACCTTTACGGGCCACCGGGCTGAAAAGCTGCCATGGGGCTATAACGAAAACGATCCGCGCTGCCGGAGACTGAAACGGACGCTGTACGATACGCTGGAAGCGGTATACGAATCCGGCTTTCACCGGTTCATCTGCGGCATGGCCGAGGGGTGCGATCTCTATTTCTGCGAGGCTGTTCTCGCGCTGCGCGAGGATCACCCCGATATAACGCTTGAAGCCGCCGTCCCGTTCGCCGGACAGTCGGAGCACTGGGGCGCGGCGCAGCGGCAGCGGTACGAAGCCCTTCTCGCGCGCTGCGACACCGTTACCGTACTGCAGGGCCATTACTCCCCCGGCTGCATGATGAAGCGCAACCGGTACATGGTCGATCACGCCGATCTTATCATCGCCTGCTACGACGGTAAATCCGGCGGCACGCTCAACACGCTGCGCTACGCCATCGAGCGCGAAATCCAGATCGTGCATCTGCCGCCGGAAAATGTATAGGAGCAGGGGCATGGATTTTAAAACGATCGATAAGTCAAACTACCGGGAATGCATGGAACTGCAGGTCGAGGAAAGTCAGAAATACTTTGTCGCAGACAATACGCGCTCCCTCGTTGAAGCCGCCTATGAGGACGGGCTGTACACGCTCGGGGTATACGACGGCGATACCATGGTCGGGTTTGTTCTGTACGACTACGACGACACCTATCCCGGCTGGTCGATGAGCCGGTTTATGATCGGCCGTCAGTTTCAGGGCAAAGGTTACGGCAAGCGAGCCGTTCGGGAGTTTCTTGATTATTTCAAAAAGAAACACGGTGCAGACAGAATTTATATCAGCGTATCTCTCGACAACGCCGTCGCGCGCAAAATGTACTCGGATCTCGGCTTTCGGGAGATAAAAGAAACAGAATACTCCTATTCCGGCCATCGTTACCGTGAAATGCAGATGGTAAAGCATCTCTAATACCGCTTACAGCACAAAACGGCGCAGACAGTTCCCCTGTCCGCGCCGTTTCTGCATGATAAAATTTAAAATTTAAAATCAGAAGCCGAAGTTCAGCCCGCCGGTGACCTTCGCCATACTCTCCTCGCGGGAGGTCTCCGCCGCCTTGAGCGCGGAATTGACCGCCGCGATGACCATGTCCTGCAGCATTTCCACATCGTCGGGATCGACGGCCTCGGGGTCGATCGTGAGCGTGATGAGCTCGCGCTTGCCGTTGACCTCCGCCGTGACAACGCCGCCGCCCGCCGAAGCGGAGTATGTTTTGGCGTCCAGTTCCTCCTGCATTTTCAGCATGTCCTGCTGCATCTTCTGTGCCTGCTTCATAAGATCGCTCTGTCTCATGCCGCTGCCCATACTCATACCGCCGCCGAAGCTGCCGCCCCTGTATCCTTTTGCCATAGTTTCCTGTCTCCTTTTTATTGGATGGTTACATTGCCGAATTTGCCGAGAAAATCAAGTTTATCCTCCCCCTGTGCGCCGCCGCTTTGCAGCTCCTCCAGCCGGATCTGCATCGGTGCGCCGCAGAGCGCAGACACCTTCTGCCGTATCTTGTTGAGCACGTCCGGGACGTTGACGGCGTTTTTCGCAAAGCCCGGGAGCAGATGCAGAATCAGTTCGCTCCCGCGGATCTCGCCCGAGGACTGCGTAGCATCCGTCAGAACGATGCGAACGCCGATGGGCAGCTCGTTTTCAAGCTGCGAGAGCGCGTATTCCCAGCTGACGCCGCCCGCGGGGACACTGTCCGCCGCTTCCGTCACCGGGACACTGTCCGCCGCTTCCGTCACCGGGACGCTTTCCTCCGCCGGAGGCGCGGGTTTTGCTTCTTCCGCCGGGACAGGCTCACTCGCCGTGATCGGCGGCGCATATACGGGATCGCTCTTCGCCGGAGCCGGCGTTTCCTGTACCGGCGGCGCCGGAGGCGGCGTTGGGATATCCCGCTGTTCCGGCCGGGGCGCGGCGGGTCTCTGCGCGGGAGCGGCCGCGCGCGGCGGCGCGATCTCTCCGCCGCCGGAGAGCTCTGCGAGACAAAGCTCCGTCTGCAGGCGCGGATTGCCCGTTTCGCGCAGCAGCGCCTGGTGCTTTTGCAGCGTATTGAGAAGCCAGAGAAGGCTTCCGTCGCCCGCGCGGATATCGCGCAGAGCGTTTTCTCCGTAAGCTCCGGAGATCAGCGTCCGCCCGCCCTTCGGGGCGAGACGGAGCAGCAGCGCGTCGCGGAAGAGCCCGGAGAGCTCGCCGAGCAGCGCCGCAGGATCCTTGCCGTCCTGCCAGAGCGATTCAAACTGCGTGAGCGCTTCCTCGGTATTCCCGGCGAGAACGGCGTCCGCAATGGACTGCGTGCGGAGCGTTCCGGCCAGTCCCATGGCGTTGAGCACCGCCGCGGTGTCTACCGCTTCCGCCGCGGAGCACTGGTCGAGCAGCGAAAGGCCGTCGCGCATGCCGCCGTCGGCAAGGCGGCCAAGAAGCTGCGCCGCGTCCGCCGTGAGGCTGATGCCCTCCTGCTCCGCGACATAGGCGAGGCGCTTGGCGATCGTGTCGCCGTCGAGCCGCCGGAAGCTGTGGCGCTGGCAGCGGGAGAGGATCGTGGGAAGAACTTTATGGAGCTCCGTTGTTGCAAGAATGAACATGAGATGCTGCGGCGGCTCCTCCAAAATTTTCAACAGCGCGTTGAACGCCGGTTTGGAGAGCATGTGCACTTCGTCGATGATGTACACGCGCTTGCGTACTGTGGTGGGAGAGAAGATCGCCTCGTCGCGCAGCATGCGCACATCGTCCACGCCGTTGTTGGACGCCGCATCCAGCTCGACCACGTCGAGAACGGAGCCGTCCTCAATGCCGCGGCAGGCGTCGCACTCGTTGCAGGGATTTCCGTCCACCGGGTGCTCGCAGTTGACCGCCTTGGCGAGAATGCGCGCGCAGGACGTTTTGCCCGTGCCGCGGGTGCCGATAAAAAGATAGGCGTGGCTAAGCCGTCCGGTACGCACCTGGGTCTTGAGCGTTTCGGTGATGAACGGCTGCCCCACCACATCGTCAAAGGTTTTCGGCCGGTATTTCCGGTACAGAGCTTCGTACAAAATCCATCTCTCCGTTTTTGGGAAAATAGAAAGCGATCCTTGGCAAGACTGCACACCTTTCCTTGAATGATGCGGTATGCCCGGTGCAACAGCAGCCGGCTCAGGTCCGGCACCCTCACGGCACACACAGCGATCCGCTTAATGCTGCTCGGTTCCCCGCCTGACATGGTTCACGGGGCTGTGTTGCGCGAGACCAGACCGTCAGCGCCACTTACTGCCGCCAGACGACACATCGCATACCCTCGGAGAGGAATTCATCCCTGCTATAGCGGATTGCAGGCTACAGGGCACCGCTGGCTCCCCGACTAGTGCAGCCTTGCCAAAGACCGCTTCGTTATTATATCGGATACGCGGAAAAATATCAAGTGTCTTTTGCGTCGTGTTTTCGGTTTCCCGCATATCCTGATACATGGAAAGGGTGTGCATCGTTATGGAACAAAAAAATTCCCGGCAGTTTTTCCTCGGCGCAAATACTGGCGCAGGGTTCGTCTCGCTCTATCCGGCGTTTGCCGCGCCGGAGGACGGCGCGTTTGTCTGGTACATCAAGGGCGGCCCCGGCAACGGGAAATCCACGCTCATGCGCCGCGCCGCCGAGCGCGCGGAGGAAGCGGGACTCGCCGTTGAATCCATTCTGTGCTCCGGCGATCCGGATTCGCTCGACGGGATATACATTCCGGAGAAAAAGCTCGGGTATGTGGACGCCACGTCTCCGCATGTGCAGGAGCCCGCCGTTTCGGGCGCTTCGGGAAAGTATCTCGACCTCGGCGCATTTTACCGTCCCATTCCGCCGGAGGAGGCGGAGAAAATGCGGCGGCTCTTTGCTGCGTACCGGCGCGAGTATGCGCGCGCCTATGACATGCTGCATGCGGCAAGGCTCGTCTCCCCCGGCGGCATTCCGGGCGTTCTTACGGCAGAAGCTAAAGCGCGCGTGCGAGAACGCGCCGAAGCGTTCGCAGAAAAGGCCGTTCATCGTTCGGAGACAGAATACGAAAAGCGGCGCTTTCTCTCGGCCTATACCTGCCGCGGCGCGGTGCTGCTCTCGGCGACCGCCGCGTCGTTCGGGCGGGTGTACACGCTGGATAATGAGCTTTGGCTTGCGGACGATTTTTTGCAGACGGTGCTTGAACGGGCGCGCTCGGCCGGAGCGGCGCGCATCGTCTGTCCCGATCCGGTCGATCCGGAAAAGCTCGCGGCGCTGATTCTGCCGGAGGATGGACTCTCGCTCGTTGCGGTGTCCGGCGATTTCCGCTTTGACGGCAAGGCCGCGCGGCACTTCCGGCTCGACACGGCGGCGGAGCTTTCCGATGCACAGCGAAAAGAAATCCGCCGCGCCGCCGCGCTGCGCCGCTCGCTCGCGGCGGAGGCGTGTTCCGCGCTGCGGCGGGCGAAGGAGCTGCACGACGAACTGGAGGCGGTATATCATCCGTTTGTGGATTTCCGCGCGCTGACGCGTTTTGAGCAGAAGCATCTGGAAAAGGTCTTTTCGACATAAGCATCCGCCGCCATGCATATACTTGTCGCGGAATAAAACGGAGGTAAGCTATCATGGATCTGCGCAGGGAAAAGAAACGGGCTATCATGCGCTATGCCGGATATGTCGCCGGCACTCTCGGCGTGGGCGGACTTTCGGCACTTCTCTCCCGCGGCGGCATGGAGGCTTTCGCCCATCTCAAAAAGCCGTCCTTCTCTCCGCCGGGCTGGGTGTTTCCGGCGGCGTGGACGCTTCTTTACATCCTGATGGCAGTCTCCGCGGCGATGATCGCAGGAGAGAGAACAAAGCAGTCGCGCGACGCGCTTTTCACGTACTGGGCACAGCTCTTCGTTAACTTCTGGTGGTCCATCTTTTTCTTTGCCTTGCGCCTCCGTCTGACCGCCTTTTTCTGGCTCCTTCTGCTGCTCGTTCTCGCTGCGGTAATGGCGTTCCGGTTCGGAAATATCCGTCCCGACGCCGGAAAACTGAACATTCCGTATCTCCTGTGGCTGGTTTTCGCCGGCGTGTTGAATATATCAATATACATTTTAAACAAGTGAAACGTTTCCGAATGGCCCGCAATTGGTTTGCGGGTCAATTTTTTGTTAAGACTTGTTTTTCATAAAAAACGGTATTGAAAAAAAATGTTTTTTCCTGTAAAATTTACCTCTGCCCTGATACCCCAAGCAAAAAATAATTTGAGGAGTGAAGTAATTGGACAAACTGTTTTGGATCGGCTTCGTCGGTGCTGTCGTTGCCGGTCTCTTTGCTGTTCTTCAGGCAAAGAAAGTCATGGGCTATTCCGAAGGCACCGAAAAGATGCAGAAGCTTGCCGCTTCCATCCGTGAAGGTGCCAACGCTTATCTGAAGCGTCAGTACACTACCGTTCTCAAGGTCTTCGCCATCGTGTTCGTGGTTCTGCTGGTGATTGCTTTTGCCTCCGGCGGCAAAATGCTCTCCAAGTTTACCCCGTTCGCGTTCATCACGGGCGGCATCTGGTCGATGCTCGCCGGTCTCGTCGGCATGAAGATTGCCACGAGCTCCAACGCGCGTACCGCGCAGGCCGCCTCCGAGAGCCTCAATAAGGGACTCCGCGTGGCCTTCTCCTCCGGCTCCGTCATGGGCTTTCGGCCGGTGAGCAGCCGCCGCAGCCGCACGGTTTCGTATTCCGTGTTCCCGATGGCGTCGTACTGCTCTGCCGCCAGTTGAAGGAGCAACGCTCTGGCGTTGTCCTCGTCGATGGGCTGCCGCTCCAGCGCGGAGGTCAGCTCCTCCCGCGTTTTTCCGCAGGCAGCGCCGACTACTTGGGATGTCGATGGCCGGACACGGTCGGGGCAGCGTATGAGCTCGTTGAGCAGGTCGGTGACGATCTTCTCCACCCGCTCGGAGGGCGGTGCGCCGCAGAGCCGCCGCAGAGCCTTCTGCGCGGGTGTTTTCTGCGGTGGGCAGGCTCTTGCCGTCCTCTTTTCCGCTGTCGTGCGGAGCTGCTCTGGCTCGATGAGTGCCGGATAGCCTTTCTCTCCGATATAGCGGCTGTCCTCTAAAATACGGGAGACCATGTTTTTGTTCCATGTCCTCCCCTTATAGTAGGGGATATTCTGTCGGCAGAGTGCCTTGGTCAGCTCCCCCAGCGTGGCTCCCGTGCTGTAACCTTGGAAGATAAACCGCACCAGCTCCGCTTCCTCCGGTTGGATCGTGATCTCGCCCAGCGTCATACGGTAGCCGAAGGGCTGCTTTCGGTTTCCCATTATCGCACCGTCCTCTCAATGGATTCCCGCAGCTCCAGCCCGTTATGCAGGCGGAAGCGGAGGGTGTCGTTGCTCTCCACGATGATTTCCGCAACGAGCGCGCCGCACAGCTCTGTGTCGGGGTGGTCGAGGAAGTCCGGCCCATCCTCCAGCAGGGCTATCAGCTCCTGCGTCCGCTGGGCGGTGGCATCCCCCTCGGCAGCCATAAGTTCCTCTTTGTCCAGCTTGGCCTGCCGGAGCTGGCGGGTCAGCTCGTTGCTTTTGGATATAAAAATGTCAGGATCAACGAGGCCGTTTTGCTTGAGGAAGGCCAGCGTTTGATTCTGACTGGAGAGTTCGGATATTTTTTTGTTGAGGGAAACGATGTCCTCGCTCCAGAGCAATCTGCGATCACGGATCGCCCGGAGAGTCTCGAGCATCTGCTCCAGAATGGGGAGGCTCTGATGCTTGAGCTTATAGTAATGTCCACTGAACAAAAAAAAGGCCACGTGATATCAAGAAATAGCGCCGTTTCTGCGGTATAATAAGTGCAAGGAAAAACGGGAAAACACGCGAAAAACCTTGCACTTGGAGGCGGCCATGTATCGATACAGTAACGGTCAGATCAGCCTTTCTGACTTCAATCAACCGGCAGGCATGAATCTGAAAGAAAGCAATCGCTGGGTCAAAAAGGCACAGACAATACCCTGGCTGGATATTGAGAAACGCTATGCCAAGCTGTTCACCAATCGCAAGGGCAATGTGGCAAAGCCACTACGCTTAGCCTTAGGAGCCTGCATCATTCAGGCGGAGTACGGTTTTTCCGACGAAGAAACGGCTCTGCAGATTCAGGAGAATCCGTATTTTCAATACTTCTGCGGCAATCCCGGCTACGACGACAGCAAGCAGCCCTTTGACCCATCTCTTATGGTGTACTTCCGTAAGCGCCTGACGCCGGAAGTGCTGGGAGAAATCAACGAGATGATACTCAAAACTGTAACCACATCAGAGAACAACGACGACCATAACACTCCCACAGGCGGTGGTAACAGCGGCACTCTGATTGTGGATGCAACCTGCGCGCCGTCTGATATCCGATTTCCGCAGGATGTGTCGCTTTTGAACGAGGCGCGTGAAAATGCAGAGCAGATCATTGATACGCTGCAGGAGCAGAGCGTGGAAGAGAAACCCAGAACCTATCGCAACAAGGCCCACAAGGACAGCCTCAAGTATATGCGCAGCCGCAAGCACAACGTGAAGAAGACGCGCGAAGCAATCCGTAAGCAACTCCAGTATCTCCGCAGAGACCTTTCCATCGTCGATTCTATGCTGCAATCCGGCCTGAAGCTATCCCAAAAGCAGCAGCTTCGGCTTGAAACACTGCGAAAAATTTACGAACAGCAGAAGTACATGTATGACAACCATACACATTCCGTTCCTGACAGGATTGTCAGTGTAAGTCAGCCGTTCATCCGACCAATCGTACGCGGAAAAGCCGGAAAGCCGGTGGAGTTTGGGGCAAAACTAGATATCAGTGTATCCAATGGATGGGCAAGGTTGGAGTACTGGTCATTTGATGCCTACAACGAAGCCACAAAGCTGGTTGAAACCATAGAGCGTTACAGAGCCCGTGAGGGACATTATCCGGAGCGCGTGCTGGCGGACAAGATTTACCGAAACCGCGAAAACCTCAGCTACTGCAAACTGCACGGAATCCGGCTCAGCGGTCCGGCATTGGGAAGACCGAGAAGGGACGAGCAGCGCGACAGGCGGCAGACCCATTTCGACCAGAATGAACGGATAGAGGTTGAACGACAATTCAGCTTTGCAAAACGCAAATGCAACCTTGGAAAAGTGAAAACGAAACTGGCGGAGACCGTAGGTTTTACGCTTGCCATGTCGATTGTAGTGTTGAATCTGCGTAAAATCCAGCATACCCTTTCGCGCCTGTTTGGGCGGATTTTGCACTTTTTATTGCCGCAGCAAAAATTGGTATTTGTTCAGTAGACACTATAGTAGAGGCGGCGGAAGGCTTCATCCGTCTGCGCTTCCGGCACGGGCTTGATGGCGCAGTCGCCTTTTTCATCGTGTCGGCAGCAGCACCAGTACCATCTGCCATTGACTTGCTTTGCCCGGATGCGGGAGTCGCAGGAGCAACGCATCCGGACACAGAGCCTTCCATGTGTGACAGCCTGCCCAACGTTGCGTCTTTGCCGCAGTTCTTTTGCGCGGTCGAATAGCTCCTGTGGAATAATGGCTTCGTTGCTATCCGCCACATAGTACATTTCGCGCTCCCCGTGGTTGATCTTCTGCTGCTTGGGGAGGGTAGCGGTCGTGTATCGCTTCTGCAGCAGAGCGTTGCCTGCATAACGCTCGTTTTGCAGGATGTAATCCACAGACTTATATTTCCATATCCGTCCCGATGTATCCTCGGCGTTCAGGATTTCCGCAATCTCTCGCGGATTCCTGCCGGAGAGGTATTCG
>OGDY01003316.1_pt1 | contig 12827 bp, 9 predicted proteins | sample 1570341 | NCBI WGS metagenome assembly OGDY01 (sample SAMEA2581972, study PRJEB24529) | metagenome | biome: Human gut stool | place: China | collected 2011 | reverse complement strand
GAAAAACGGCGAATCCGGTAAACCAATCAACTGGGGCAACGAGGCTGAAATGAAGGCTGAAGCGCTGAAGATTGCGAAAGAGGCCGACGTGATAGTATGTGCTATGGGCGAAAGTGCCGAGATGAGCGGCGAATGCGGTAGCCGTACCAACCTGGAGATGCCGGACGTACAGCGCGAACTGCTTGCCGAGCTCCTGAAGATGGGCAAGTCAGTAGTGCTCCTCAACTTTGCGGGCCGTCCTACGGTTCTTACTTGGGAGAAAGCCCATGTACCAGCCATCATGAATGTATGGTTTGGAGGCTCAGAGATGGGCGATGCACTCTGCGATGTCATCTTTGGCGACAAATCGCCATCGGGTAAGCTCACCACTTCGATGCCTAAGACTACCGGTCAGGAGCCTCTCTACTACAACCATCAGAACACCGGCCGCCCTGTAGCAGACGATAATGAGAAGTTTGCCAAGTTTGCCAGCAACTGTCTGGATGTAAGCAATGGTCCGCTCTATCCTTTCGGTTACGGTTTGAGCTACACCTACTTTTCATACAGCAACTTCCGCCTGAGCAGCCAGGAGACCGGCATCAGCAATGAGGAGGCTACCGAATGGCAGGATGGCAAGAAGATTACAGCTAGCGTCACCGTTAAGAACAATGGCTCCCGCGATGCCGACGAGATTGTGCAGTTCTACACCCGTGACATGGTAGCCAGCATCTCCCGTCCTGTAAAGGAACTGAAAGGTTTCCAGCGCATCCATCTGGCAGCAGGTGAGAGCAAGGAGGTAAGCTTTGATATCACCCCAGATATGCTCAAGTTCTACAACGCAGATCTGAAGCACGTGATAGAACCTGGCGACTTCCAGATTATGATAGGAACCAACAGCAAGGATGTAAAGACAATGAAACTGAGCGTGAAATAAACAAGAAAAATCGCCCTGTAAAGAGCAAAGCATAGCTTGAAAGATGCTTTACTTCTTACAGGGCGATTATCATCTACTGAGCCCACTCCAACAGAAGGCTCAGTAATGGATTCTATCCTTCAGGATTACTTAGTCATCTCGAAACCTACACGCATACCATCGTAATTATTGGCGATAGTACCGAGAGCGCTGAGCGTAGAATTACCCTTGAGGGAACCGATGGTCTTGATGAGGTTGAGCAACTTCTTCTGGTCGAAGAGCAGGCTGATGCCATTGGCAGTCTTCGTAGCATAACCCGACATACTCAAGATTAATCCCTTCATCTGAATGGCGTGAGTCTTCTCATCAAAAGTATAATTGCCCTGCCATGACTTGCCATCTATCTTGGCAGCGAAAGTTCCATCAGTTTTGAAAGTGAAATAGGTGTTTGAACTACTGAAGCCAAACTTGCTGTAATACTCACTCAACTTCTCCTCTACCTTGTTGGCAGCAATCTCACCGCCAGCCTGTGCCAGGAGATTCTCAGAGGTAAAGGCGCATCCCGGCTTGCTGTACTTCCAGGTATGGGCACAGAGATCCTGCTTACTGAAGGTACCTGAACCGATTACATTATTCAGAATGCCATTGATAATACTGCTACCTGCAGAACTGCTGCTGTTAGAGTTTCCGCCCAGTACAGCACCCAAGATACCTGCAACGGCTGAGCCTGCATTGCTGGTTGTTGCAGCAGTTGTTGTTGCAGAAGTTGTAGTTGCTGCTGTAGTGCTAGATGCTGCAGAAGTTGTTTTCTTTGTAGAAGTCTTCTTGGTCGTAGTCTTCTTAGAAGTCTTCTTTGTTGTCTTCTTAGCCGTTTTCTTAACCGGCATCATCTCAGACATTGAGGCATTGAGCGCTGCCTCGTTCATAGCGCTTGCGTTGCTGCCAGCTGTGCATGCGAGCACGAGGGCAGCCAAAAGAAATACCTTTTTCATTGCTTTCTATATATTTATTTTATCACTCTTATTTATATATACCCAATACTTCCTATTGTTCTTTCGGGTGCAAAGTTCGCAAAAAAAATCGGGAATATGATAAGAAAAATCCCTATTTCGCGTATGAATCTCCCTAAAAACTCATCATTTCTACTCTTTTTACGTTATTATAGACGATTGCGATGACAATTCGTTTAAAAGATAATGAAAAAAATCGTTCAGGAAATACCAATTATCATTCTAGGGGGGGGGAACTGTTCAAACGATTGCACATTTTTTTGACATAAATCAAAAAATAACGAATAAAACACGTATTTTCATGCATTTTGTACCTAGAAATAGGTAGAAAACCCCTATCTTTGCAAGCGGTTAACAAATATCAATAGGTTATGAATGATTTAATTAAGGTAAATTCAGAAAATCAGAATCAGGCTATCGATAGATGCCAACAGATTCTTCAGGATCGCCGCGAGGCTCTTGCCTCTAAGGCAAAGAGAAGAGGTTAATACTCTTCGGAAACATGACGTAAAGGAGGGAAGATGATGCTCTTATACAATATAAAGACGCATCCTTTCTTTTTTAAGAGAGATTTTCGAAACGACTCTTAAATGATGAGTTTCAAAAATTTTGGGAAAAGAAAAAAACGTAAAAATCCCGTTGTCAGCCATCTGGCTTGTACAACGGGATTTTTTCATTTATTATTCAAGTTTATTATATCAAGTCCGAGATTTTACTTCTCGTTCTTCACTGCCTTCATGATGATCTCGAAGTGATTACCACTCTTCAAGATGACATTCTTCAGGAAGTCTGAAATCTCAGATGCCTTCAGATTCTTCACCATCTCCTTGTAATCGCTATGAGTATCAACACCCATACGCTCGTATGTGCTCAACGCACCAAGCCAATAAACATTGTTTTTTTCGCTAACAGCAGCCTGCTTCAGGAGAATCTCCTTCACCTTCAGAAGGTCTTCTGCATTTGGCTGGGCTACGGTCTCTTCCATACCCTTGAAGAAGTAAGGAATAGCGATATCCGACTTCTCTGGGTTCAACTGAGCCACAGCTGAAATAGAGATGGCAGCCTTGTTATCATAATCGCGAAGCAAACCATAGTTTGCTCCTGCATGATAAGCAGCGCTGAGTTCCTCACGGATAGTACGCAAATACTTCATCTCCAGCAAACGGGCAGAAACATCAGCAAGAACAGAATTCTTCAAGGTGAATGGCGCCTTGGTATACCAGATCTCTGTTGCCTGGTTCTGTGGGTTCTCCATTGCCTTGGTAAAGACATTGCTTACCTTACCATTAGCATAAGGAATCTGCTTGTTCTTCAGCTTGAAGCCATTGTTTGGCAGACTGGCGATATACTGCTCGATGAGTGGGAGGAGAGTCTTCTCATCATAGTTACCTACGAAATAGAAGGTGAAGTCCTTGGCATTGCCGTAGAACTGCTTACCAATCTCCAGGATACGGTCGTAGTTGATATCCTTTATATCGCTTGCCTCTGGCACACGGGCAAGTTTGCTACCCAAATAGAGGGTGCTCTGAACAGAATCCTGATATACGAGGTTTGGGTTGTTGCTCTTGTTGGCAAGAACAGTAGCCACCATACTCTTCATATTGTCGAAGCTCTTCTGGTCCTTGCTTACTGCGGTCATCTTAAGATAGATGAGCTGCATCAGGGTTTCGATGTCCTTAGGAGTAGAATTACCCTTCAAACCATGATTGAAAGGACTCAAGCTGAACGAAACGCCAACCTGCTTACCTGCCAAAGCCTTATCAAGATCATTGCTTGAGAAATCGCCAAGACCACTAGCATCGAGCACATCTGCTGCAAATGCAGCATTCAGGAAGTCTTCCTTGCCGAAAGTAGAATAGCCCACATTGGCTGAAGCTGCGAAAGCAATCTCATTGTCCTTGAAATCGGTCTTCTTCAATACCACCTTAGCGCCATTAGAAAGAGTCAACTCCTTGAAGCCCAACTTCTTGTTCTCAACAGTCTTCTTAATCTTACCAGCCTTAGGAGCCTGAGCGATGAGAGGTTCCTGCTTAACATTATCCACATAAGCCTCGAGTTTCTCAGCACGTACCTGCTTTACAATGGCAGAGAGTTCCTGCTCGGTAGGATAAACGGCACCAGCCTGCTCGCGCATCATAACCAATGATACAAGGTTAGTATCGCTCTGGCAAACCAGCTGCTTGGCATAGCTGTTGATAACCTCAAGAGGCAAGTTTGGAACTACCATCTTCCAGATCTGGCTCTCCTCTTCTACTGACGGAATAGGCTCGTTAGAAATGAAGTTATCCACATACTGGGTGGTAAACTGCTCGTTCTTCATCTTATCCTTGTTGGCAAGAGCCTTGTCAACCTGGCTCATGAATTCATCCTTGGCACGCTGATACTCTGTAGCTGTGAAACCGAACTCGTGCATACGCTGTGCCTCGCGGAGAACAGCAGCATAAGCCTCCTTAATCTTTCCTGGCTTAGCTACACCGGTAAGGGTGAAAGCATCCTTTGTGCTTGAAATCAGGTATGAACCATCACCGGCATTTGCCTGGAGATATGGACAGTCTGGCTCCAATGCCTTCTCTGCATAACGGGCAGCAATCATAGAAGAAATCACGTTATCCATGTATCCCTTCAGGAGATAGCTCATGTTGCCCTTCAGAGAATCCGGCACAGCATTGTGTTTCATATAAATCTGGAAGAGATCAACCTGCTGCTCCTTATCCTTGTCGATAACATAGATGGCTGAATCATTATCAGATACTTCTACCTTCTCTATCTTAGCGGCATTCTTAGGTACCTTGATACCTGAGAAGAGTTCCTTAATCTTAGCTTCGATATGATTTACATCTACATCACCCACGATGATAATAGCCTGATTGTCTGGGCGATACCATTTGCGGTAGTAAGCACGGAGAGTTTCTGGCTTACAGCCATCGATAACGCTCATCAAACCGATAGGGAAACGGTAGCCATACTTTTCGCCCTGATAGAGCTTAGGAAGTGAACGCTCTATCATGCGCTGCTGACCTACAATGCGCATACGGTACTCATTGTGCACCACATCACGCTCGCTCTCGATAGCATCTTCAGTAAGACTGATACCATTACTCCAGTCCTTGAGGATAAGCATACAGGAGTCTACGGCTGTAGTACGGGTAGTAGGAACATCTGTGAAGTAATAAACAGTCTTCTCTACTGCTGTATAGGCGTTGAGATTACGGCCATACTGTACACCGATGCTCTGCAGATAGTCCTGCAGAGAGTTGCCCTTGAAATGGTCGGTACCATTGAAGGCAAGGTGCTCCAAGAGGTGAGCCAAACCGCGCTGGTCATCATTCTCATTGATAGAACCCACTTTCTGAGCGATGTAGAAACTGGCCACATTCTCAGGATAACTGTTGTGACGAATGTAGTAAGTCAATCCATTATCAAGACGACCTATCTTCACATTCTTGTCTACCGGAATAGCTGGCATCTGCTGTGCCATCGCTGTACCTGCAGAAAGGAACAGCACAACTGCTGCAAAAATCTTTCTTAGTTTCATCTGATTTTAATTATTTATGTATTTATTGTTTTCTATATCATTCTTTCTTTATACCTTATTATATATATATCATGCTACTTAACAAGTTCACCTATATATAACGACAAAACCAGCAACATGGTTACTGTCTGCGATGCAAAATTAAGAAAAATAAAAAAGATTTGCAAACATTTTAGAGAATATCTTCGCGATGTATGCAAATCTTAACCTAAAACTAACATTGGAGGCAGAAAACCAATCCTAACCTACATGAAAACTCTTCATCCATGAACCTCTGAAGAGGCGGATAAGGAAGAGGATTCCCCTGAATGTGAGTTCGATAGCCATCGCTATCCATACTCCCTCCAAGCCATAGCTCTTGGAAAGAGCATAAGCCAGAGTGAGGCGCACCAGCCACATGGTACCGAGATTGATCATCGCCGGTTTTCTGGTATCGCCCGCTCCTACACAAACACAATAGGTCACGATGCTAGCTGCAAAGAATGGTTCAGCAAAAGCCTCGATACGCAAACAGATGGTCCCCATCTCACGGATACTTTCTACCGGAGAAAGAACGCCAATCATCTCAGGAGCAAAGACATACATCACCACTCCCATCACAGCCATCACAGCCATTCCAAGTCCTACTGTCATATAGGCAAAATTCTTGCACAAACCTACTCGCCCTGCTCCATGCGTCTGTCCCACCAGAGTAGTAGCCGCATCACCAATACCATAGCCCGGCATATAGCAAAGACTCTCTGCCGTAATAGCAAAAGAATGGGAAGCAATGGCTATATTGCCAAGAGGTGCCACAATCATGGTACTCACTATCTGCGCCCCGCTCATCAATATGTTCTGTATGGCTATCGGAATGCTGATTTTACAGGCATTATGAACATACGACCTGACCCAACGGAAACGGACATGGTCCTGACGGAGATTCAGTATCTTATTCTTGAAACCTGCAAGATAAAGATTAGGCAGAGAGATGCAGACATAAGCCATCGCCGTTCCTAAGGCAGCCCCCACAACACCCAACTTCAGGATATAGATAAACAGGTAATTGAATATCACATCGCAGATGCAGATCAATACTGCCATCACACTAGGCGTATGCATATTGCCCGCAGATTTCAGCATCATTTCGGATATATGATAAAGGAAAACGAATGGAAGTACCAGACCATATATCAGAAAATAGCGAGAGGAATTGGTGGCAATATCGGCACCTCCACCCAGCCAATAAGGCAGATAAGCATGAATGCCGACACAGAGAAGAGAAACAAAAATGCTGAACGCCACACCGCAAATCAGCGCATGACGAAACACCTGACGGGCATTTGCAAAATCATTAGCTCCGATAAAATGAGCTACCTGTACAGAAAAGCCAGTAGCAGCTGCACTGAGCAAGCTACCTATAAGCCAGGTAGTTGACTCAATCAATCCGATACTGGCAGAAGCCTCTGCTCCCAGATGCCCCACCATAGAAGCATCAATGAAGAACATCATCACCGTAGAAATCTGAGCCAGCATAGAAGGTATACTCAACCCTACAATAAGATTGAGTTTCTCGCGCCGATCCATCTCCCTACCCAGGCGAATCGACTCCATCAAATAATCTGTCTTCTTGCTATAAAGCATAAATTAATTTCTCGTATATCGCTCATACAAAAAAATATGTGCATATATCATTTCAAACATATGCACATACTTTTCTCTAAATCTTTATTCTTATTATTTAGTAATCCACTTCTTGCCAGAAGCTCTCTTATAACTCTTGAGCACCATCTCAAAACGGAGCATTGAATAGCCTTGGATTGAAGAATTACCGCTCTCGCCATAAGCCAGCTGGTATGGAATGAACACCTGCCAATGGTCGCCCGGATGCATCTTGAGCAATGCGGTGGTAAAGCCATCGATAAATCCACCGGCCACACTACGGATAGGATTAGCTGTAGCAGCATCAAAAGTACCCGTAAAACTCTGGTCGAAGACGTAACCTTCCTTATAATTATCAGTAGGAATGAAACGGCCACGATAGCTCACCTGTACCGAATCGGTAAGGATAGGAGAAGTTGTACCCTCTCCCTTCTTCAGAACATGAACGATGATATTATCGCAATCCTTATAAGGAAGGGTCACTAAATTACCATTCTGATCATTGTTCGTCGGAGTCTGGTTTTCGAACGTCCAGTTCTTATAAACGTACCAGCCGTTAGCTTCACCCATCTTTCTGGCATAAGCCAATGTATCGGCAAAAGCCTGCTCGTTACGCTCCTGCCAGTTGGCATATTCCGAGACATTATCATCATCTTCGCTACATGATGACAGTGTGATCACTGCCATCATGAGGAAGAAGAAATATTTCAAACTCTTAAGATTCATCTAGATATATTTGATTAATTAGAAGTTCTTGATTTCCTTGCCAAGCTTCTTCAATACGCTAGTGATGCTTACGCGCTCCTCGATGATGCTGCGAAGATCAGAGATAGCTACGCGCTCCTGCTCCATGGTATCACGATAACGCAGAGTTACCTTATGATCGTTTGGAGTCTCGTGGTCTACGGTGATACAGAATGGAGTACCGATAGCATCCTGACGGCGATAACGCTTACCGATAGAATCCTTAGGATCGCCATAGTGAGTATTGAAGTGGAACTTCAGTTCGTCAACGATTTCGTGTGCCAACTCTGGCAAACCATACTTCTTATCCAATGGGAACACAGCACACTTAACAGGTGCCAAAGCCTCTGGCAAACGCAAAACAACACGTGTCTCGCCATTCTCCAGCTTCTCCTCGCAGTAAGAGTGGCACATTACGCTGAGGAACATACGGTCTACACCGATAGATGTCTCTACATCGTAAGGTACATAGCTCTCGTTCTTCTCTGGATCGAAGTACTTGATAGAACGGCCGCTGTACTTCTCGTGCTGAGAAAGGTCAAAATTGGTACGGCTGTGGATACCCTCTACCTCCTTGAAGCCGAATGGCATCTTAAACTCGATGTCGGTAGCAGCATTGGCATAGTGAGCCAGTTTCTCGTGATCGTGATAACGGTAGTTCTCATTACCCATACCGAGAGCCTCGTGCCAAGCCAGACGAACCTTCTTCCAATATTCAAACCACTTCATCTCAGTACCAGGCTGGCAGAAGAACTGCATCTCCATCTGCTCGAACTCACGCATACGGAATACGAACTGACGGGCTACAACCTCGTTACGGAAAGCCTTACCAATCTGACAGATACCGAATGGCAACTTCATACGGCCGGTCTTCTGAACGCTCAGATAATCTACGAAGATACCCTGAGCTGTCTCAGGACGGAGATATACCTTGCTTGTAGCATCGCTGGCAGCACCCATCTGGGTAGAGAACATCAGGTTGAACTGACGGACATCAGTCCAGTTCTTGGTACCGCTGATAGGGCAGACGATACCCTCATCCTCGATAATCTGCTTCAGCATCTCCAGGTTAGGCCCCTGCATAGCCTCAGTATAGCGGGCATGGAGATCATCAAACTTCTTCTGGTTCTCCAGAACGCGAGGATTAGTTGCACGGAACTGAGCCTCATCAAAGCTATCGCCGAAACGCTTCTTAGCCTTGGCAATCTCCTTGGCAATCTTCTCCTCATACTTAGCCATGTGATCCTCGATGAGCACATCGGCACGATAACGCTTCTTTGAATCGCGGTTATCAATCAATGGGTCATTGAAAGCATCTACGTGTCCAGATGCCTTCCATACTGTAGGGTGCATGAAGATAGCTGCATCGAGACCAACAATGTTCTCGTGCAACAATACCATACTCTGCCACCAGTACTGTTTGATATTGTTTTTGAGCTCAACACCATTCTGACCATAGTCATAAACGGCAGCCAAGCCATCATAAATTTCACTACTTGGGAACACGAAGCCATATTCCTTGCAATGGCTTACAATTTTCTTAAAAACATCTTCCTGTGCCATGATTAAATCTTATTTTTTTCAAATTTTCGGCAAAGATACTCTTTTTTCTCGAAAAATTGTTGTATTTTTGCCATAAATTAATAAAATAAGTATTAAAAGCTATATATGAGCGACGAAATTAAAGATAAAAACGGTCTTGAAGAGGAAAAATCGCCAAATTTGGTAAATTCTTCTGCAGAATCTGAACAGGATGCTGCAGAAGATGACAACGAGGAGATTTCGACCGAGAAACATTCCGATTATAAGCCGGTGAACCGATTCGATGCTTCTGCTGTACATCACCTCAGCGGAATGTATCAGAACTGGTTCCTCGACTATGCATCGTATGTTATCCTCGAACGTGCCGTTCCTCATATTGAGGATGGTTTGAAACCGGTACAGCGACGCATCCTCCACTCTATGAAGCGCATGGACGACGGAAGATACAACAAGGTTGCCAATATCGTGGGACATACCATGCAGTTTCACCCTCACGGTGATGCGTCTATCGGAGATGCTTTGGTACAGATGGGACAGAAAGACCTGCTCATCGATACGCAGGGTAACTGGGGAAACATTCTTACGGGCGACCGTGCCGCTGCTCCCCGATATATCGAGGCACGCCTCTCTAAGTTTGCTCTCGATGTGGTTTTCAATCCTAAAACCACCGACTGGCAACTCTCTTATGATGGCAGAAACAAGGAGCCTATCACGCTCCCTGCCAAATTCCCGCTGCTCCTGGCACAAGGTGCCGAGGGTATTGCCGTGGGATTGAGCAGTAAGGTTTTGCCACATAATTTCAATGAGATTTGCGATGCTGCCGTCCACTATCTCAAGGGCGAGCCTTTCCAACTCTATCCCGACTTCCCTACAGGCGGTGCCATCGATGTAAGTAAATACAATGATGGACAGCGAGGTGGTGCATTGAAAGTAAGAGCCAAGATAGACAAGCTCGACAACAAGACACTCGTTATCAGCGAGATACCATTCAGCAAGACTACAGGCAGCCTCATCGATTCTATCACCAAAGCGGTAGAAAAGGGTAAGATTAAGGCACGCAAGGTAGATGATGTTACTTCGGCAAATGTTGAGATTCTTGTGCATCTGGCACCAGGAACCTCATCAGATAAAACGATGGATGCACTCTACGCTTTCAGCGATTGCGAAATCAACATCTCGCCCAACTGCTGTGTCATCGAAGACAACAAGCCTGTTTTCCTCACTATCAGCGATGTGTTGCGCCACAGCGTAGACCGCACTATGGGATTGCTGCGCAAGGAACTGATGATCAGAAAGGGTGAATTGGAGGAACAGCTCTTCTTCTCTTCTCTCGAACGGATTTTCATCGAAGAACGCATCTACAAGGAGCGAAAGTTTGAGCAGAGTAAGAGTCAGGATGAGGTTGTTGCCTTCATCGACTCAAAACTCGAGCCATTCAAGGACAAACTCTTTACTGCCGAAGTAGACGGTAAGGGTATGGTAGAATATGCCTTCCATCGGGAAATTACCCGCGAGGACATCCTCAAACTTCTGGAAATCAAGATGCAGCGAATCCTTAAATATAATAAGGATAAGGCAGACGAACTGCTGATGAAAATTAAGGCTGAACTTGCTGAGATTGAGAACGACCTGGCTCACATGACCGATGTTACCATCAACTGGTTTGAATATCTCAAGGGCAAGTATGGAAAGAACCATCCTCGCAAAACAGAAATCAGAAACTTCGATACCATTGAGGTGACTAAGGTGGTAGAGGCTAACCAGAAGCTCTACATCAACCGTCAGGAAGGATTCGTTGGTACAGGGTTGAAGAAGGATGAATTCGTATGCAACTGCTCCGACCTCGATGACATCATCATCTTTTATAAGGATGGTAAGTTTAAAGTCACCAAGGTAGCCGACAAAATATTCGTTGGCAAGAATATCCTCCATGTACAGGTATTCAAGAAGAACGACAAGCGCACCATCTACAACTGTGTTTACCGCGACGGCAAACAAGGCGATTACTTCATCAAGCGATTCAATGTAACCGCCATGACCCGCGACAAGTTGTATGACATCACTCAGGGCACAGCTGGCAGCCGCGTTATCTATTTCACCGCCAACCCGAATGGAGAAGCTGAAATCATCAAGTGTACGATGGAGCCAGACCTGACGAAGAAGCGCCAGAGCATCTTCCTGGAGAAGGATTTCTCAGACATTCTGATCAAGGGGCGTGCTGCCAAAGGTAATCTCCTTACCAAGCGCACCATTCGCCGCATCGGTCTGAAGAGTCACGGCCACAGCACGTTAGGAGGCAGAAAGGTTTGGTTCGACCCAGACGTAAACCGCATCAACTACGATGAGAACGGCCGCTTCCTGGGCGAATTCAATGATGATGATTCTATCTTGGTAGTACTCGACAACGGTGAATTCTACATCACCAATTTCGATGTCAACAACCACTACGAGGACAACATCATCCGCTTAGAGAAATGGGATGAACATAAGATATGGACAGCAATTCTCTACGATGCCGACAATCAGGGATATCCATACATCAAGCGATTCACGATGGATGCCACCAAGCGCCATCAGAATTTCATGGGAGAAAACCCTAACTGCAAGCTCATCTTGCTTACCGATACGGTTTATCCACGCATCAAGGTTACTTATGGCGGTGTGGATGCCATCCGTCCTGCCGAAGAAATCGATGCCGAGCAGTTCATTGCGCAGAAGAGTTTCAAGGCAAAGGGTAAGCGCCTCACGACATGGAAGATTGAAAGTATCGAGGAACTGGAACCAACCCGATTCCCAGAACCTCCTTCTGAGGATAATGATGAGGAACCGGATGGTTCTGACTCAGAGAATGAAGGTGAAAACCTTGATCCAGATGCTGGCAAAAGCGAGCAACAGGTGATTGACGAACTGACTGGTCAGACCAACCTCTTCTCAGAAAAAGATTTCGAAGAAGACCAGAAGGATAAAGACTGGTTATCGAAGCAATAAAAAGCGCTAAGAAAGCGAAAAAGAAAGCGCAAGGAAAGCACCCATCATAAAAAAGGAGCTTAAGCCCAAAAAGCTTAAGCCCTTTTTTTTATTATCTAGCCATTTGCATTTCGCGCTTTAGCGTTTTGCGTTCAGCAAAAAAGAAGCCAGTCCCCCTCCTGCCCCCGTTCCAGGCGATTCCATCGCCTGTCCCCCAGCAGTCAGTAGCCTTCATTTTTACCTTTTATACCCCGCCAGCTTTTTCAAGCAATACTCCCTGAAGTCATTCCAGTGGTAATAAGGTGCCACATCGCTCTTGATAGGCAAAGTAGCCTCATCTTCATTCAAAAGCACCTTCACCAGCACATCATTCGCCTTGTTTCTATAAAAAACGAACTGCAAATTCGTAGCCATCGGAGTAATCTTATAATCCCACCATTGAGAAGCAATCTTCTCCGGATCCTTAATCTCGTCGCCATGCGCGTTGGCGCCTTAC
>OGDY01003309.1_pt1 | contig 12847 bp, 10 predicted proteins | sample 1570341 | NCBI WGS metagenome assembly OGDY01 (sample SAMEA2581972, study PRJEB24529) | metagenome | biome: Human gut stool | place: China | collected 2011 | reverse complement strand
CTGTCGTATACGAAGACAATCATATCATTATAGTCAACAAGACCGCTTCCGAGATCGTTCAGGGAGACAAGACGGGGGATACGCCGCTTTCGGAAATCGTAAAGCAGTATCTGAAGGAGAAATACCAGAAACCCGGTAATGTCTTCATCGGTGTTACCCACCGGCTGGACCGCCCCGTGAGCGGTCTTGTTGTATTTGCCAAGACCAGCAAGGCGTTGTCCCGCCTCAATGAAATGTTCAAAACCAGTGAGGTGAAGAAGACTTACTGGGCTATCGTAAAGAATGCCCCGAAGGAGCCGGAAGGAGAATTGGTGAATTATCTGGTGCGCAATGAGAAGCAGAACAAAAGTTATGCTTATGATAAGGAAGTGCCGAAGAGTAAAAAGGCTATCCTGCACTATCGGTTGATAGGTAAGTCGGATAATTACTTTCTGTTGAAGGTGGATCTGAAGACCGGGCGGCATCATCAGATACGATGCCAGCTGGCAAAGATGGGATGTCCTATCAAGGGAGACTTGAAGTATGGCTTTGCCCGTTCCAATCCGGATGGAAGTATTTGCCTGCATGCACGTCGTATCAGTTTTGTGCATCCGGTATCTAAAGAAATGATTGAAGTGGAGGCACCTGTACCACCGACGAATCTCTGGCAAGGCTTTCAGATGATATAAGAAAGAGCTTACCATAAAATAGAAATGCGTCAAAAGACAGGATAGTCTTTTGACGCATTTCTATTTATGGCTTTACCCTCTTATCAGAAGCGTGGCTTCACATATTTATCCTGAGAGGAAGTAAAACGTAATCCCGGTATGCTGTTACTCTTTCTTGGGAAGCTGATGGACTTGATAAGCGAATAATCATCCGCATCCAGTGCATAATATTCGTCCGCATCGGCTGTTTTCACACAAACTGTCCAGTCGAACATATTTCCGAAGATAGACAGGGCATCCTCTTCAGGGTTGAAAGAAGGAACTCCGGTCTTGATCACATCATAAGTCTTATTGTTCAGCACATAGAAGTTGTTATCCATATCCGTCAGGAAACCCAGCGTCTTGCGGTCCTTGAACTCCGTGATGAAAAGATACTTCGCATTTAAGCCTTCCGGCAGGGAAATAGCACGTACATACGGGCGTCCTTTCGTTTGTTTCAGATGGAAAAGTCTTCCTTCATTGTCTAAAATCAGATAACCTTCATCGTACTCCTTGCGAGTGGTGGGATTACCAGCCAACCGGCGGGCAGGGAATTTAAACCCTTTCTTCACCATAGCCTCTGTGAACAGTTGGCTTTTGTCAGCATCTACCGTATTGGTTTTCATACCGATAAATTCAATTCCTTTCGAGGTGATACGGAACACATCATCGGGCATAATCAGATCCACGCGTCCCGACATACTCTCCAGCAAAGGATAAAGTTCTATCTTGGAGGCATTGATATCCGAAGCTGCCGAGCGGAAGCTGAAATTCGTAAGCTGCACTTCGCGCGGAGTGACGGCAACACCATTGATGCTGTCCGGGAACCGCTCATCCGCCATAAGCTGGCGCATGTAGAAGAACGGGAGAATACTGTCCGTCTGCTCCTGTGTATATACATTACCGGACTGGTCGCGCCGTACCACGCCTTTGCCATCTTCATTGCCCATGGAGAGGAAGTCGCCGAGGACACAACTGTACATGGAAAAAGGAACCTTCGATGGCTTTGCCGCAAAGAAAGAATAACACCAAGGCAACTGCCAGATAATGAGCAATGCAATGGTGATGTATAAGAATATTTGACTAAAACGTTTCATTGTCTTTTTCGTTCTTAATAGTGAATGTATAACCTGTTAATCTTGTTCTCCTGCCTTGAACCGTGCAATGGAGAGCCATGAGAGACTTGCCGTGAGCAGGGTGTAGATTGCCAGCCAGGGCAGGAAAGCGTTGTAGGCTTCCGGTGCCGGAGCCAGGAAAAAGATACGCAACAGCAATACAGAGATTACCAGATTGAGGACGCGGCGTTTCCAGGTCGGTTCTAGGCATATCCATGAAATCAGAAGATAAGCGGCAATACCTGCCAAATACCAGGGAAGAACTGTCAGCAGAATCCGCGAATAAAGTTCCGGAGCCAGGACGCCTTGCATGTAAACCGTCATCAGCAGGTAGTTGGCGGCAAAGCAGATAAGTAACACTACCAGTCCGTAGAGCAGCATCAGGTTAATCATCCGCAGTTGCGGGTAGGGCAGATGCAATGTCAGTTTCAGGCATTTATGGTGCATTTCGGGTACGAATTGTACCAGAGCAAGCAGTATCCCGACCAATAGAGGAATAAATTCCAGTAAATCCACGAATACGGTATCCCGTGCCAGCATAACTTCCCAAACGTGTTCCACGCCTTTCATGCTGGCAACACGGTTGATGCGCAACATCGAGTATCCGGCAAAACCGAGCGTTACAAGCAGTGCAAGCAACAGATACCAGCGGGTTTTAATCCATTCTTTATAAAATATAGCGTTCATGTTAGTTAATTATGAATTATGAGTTATTAATTATGAATTATGGGTTATGAATCGTGAGGTAGAAACAGACTTCCTGCTCTGCATAGTAATTCATAATTCATAATTTATAATTCATCATTTAATCAGTATTTTCCCGTCAGTCCGATAAAAGCATCTTCCAGGTTTACAGTCTCGCATTTCAAATCGCTGTAAGGCACTTGCAGGGCTTTGAAACGAGTCTCTACTTCTTGTTGAGGCAGGAACGAGAAGGTTTCCAGCGTGTTTCTGATAAGAGACGGATGGTAGAAATCCTTATCTTCCGGCATCTTGTAACCTTCGGGCAACGTGCAGGTATAGCGGCGTATCGTGTCCAGGAGTTCCTTTACGGGTTGCTGGATGAGGATACGTCCGTAATCCATGATGATGCAGTCGTCTACCAGGCGTTCCATATCCTGAATGATGTGCGAGGTCAGGAAAACAGTTTTGTTTTCCGAGCGGGCATAGTCACGCAGATAGTCCACGAAGAGGCGGCGGTAGCCGGGGTCCAGACCGAGAGAGAAATCGTCCAGTACCAGCAATTCCGGGTTTTGCGCCAGGATAAGTCCCAGTGCCACTTGCGAACGTTGTCCGCACGACATACGCGAGATGCGCTGTCCGGGAGCTACTTTCAGTTTGTCCATCAGGTCGTAGTACGCTTCTTTGCGCCACTGTCCCGGATAGAAAGCAGAATAAAACTTCTCAATCTCCCGGATGGTCATGAACTGATATTGCACGTGTCCCTCGATGAGCAGACCGATGTTACGGCGTGTTGAGGGGTGCATCGTCTGAATGTCCTGTCCGAAGATGGAGCATTGGCCGGAGCGGGGTTTCAGGTAACCGCTCAATATATTGATCGTTGTGGTTTTTCCTGTACCATTCTTCCCCAGCAGTCCCAGGATGCGCCCTTTAGGCACGCTGAAGCTGAGGTTTTCGTAAATTAACCGTTTGCCATAATAGTGCGTCAGGTTATTGCATTCAATGATATTCTCCATTGATATCTTTTGTTTTTAGTATTGAACCTATTTTAATTACTCGTTAGCTGCATGGATTGATCTCGGAACTCCTGTAGGTAATTCCATTTACCCCAAATGGTAACTCCATTTACATGCCGGGGTAAAGGTCGTTACATACCGAGGTAAAGAGCGTTACAATAAGCGGTAAAGGTCGTTACATGCGGCGGTAAATGCTTTTACCTCTTGCGGTAAATGCTCGGTAAATGCAATGCTTTGATAATTAGACTGCTAACCAATGTTTATACCTCGGGCTATATGCGAAGCTTGAGTCGTTTATAGAAATAGAAAAAGTAACGGAATCAGTATACCTGCTGCAAGTTCTATACCTCCGCGTCCCCACAAGCCTTTTGGTCCTTTCAGCATCACCATTCCCGTGACGGTAATAATGATGAGTCCTACGGCAAACACATCTGCGAAGTGAGTCCACCATCTTCCGGGATTGTAATGCAGCTTGGTCAGGGCGCTTATCAACGGACGACGTGTCAGCTTCTCGTAAACGGCTTGCTGGGTCTGCAGATTGACCATCAGGTTGGAACCGCCTTTCAGGAATACCTTCATCTGGTTTTCCTTCGGGAAGTAATGTTTGGTATAGTTCTTTTCTTCACCGAGTGGTGCCAGCAGCTTCAGGACATCATCCTTTTCCATTCCGGCTTGCGGTGGCATCACTTCGGTAATGGTATATTCCTGTCGTTCTACCGAGTAATTGGGATTGATCGTATTCCGGTGGTTCATCACAATTCCGGAGATGGCATATATCAATACCATCCCCGAGAAGAAGAATGAGAAGTCCCGGTGGATTATCCGGCTCCATTTCCGAAATGCGGTTCCCGCCTTACTGAATTTCATAGTTGGCGGCTTCCATATAATAGAATGACAGATAGGGCTTTCCTGATTCGGCCTGACGCTTGGCTATTTTGGCGCGGAAGTCAGCGATACGTGCTTCGGGCGTATTGGCTGTTTCGCCGCGTGCTTTCTTCTCAGTGCTGCATCCGGCTTCGCCTTCACCGTGCTTTTCGGCAGCGGCAGCTTTCAAGCGTGATTCCCATTGTTGCAGATAAGCTTCGTCCACACGTTGTTCTTTCAGGGTTCCGGTGACGCGAACGATGCTGTTGACGCACTTCGTATCGAAAGAACCCAGTTTGGCTGCTTCTACACGGATGGTCTGTGTGTCGTCGCTACCCATCAGGAAGATTTTGGTGGCGCCGTGCTTGCAGGCATGTGTACATACACCTTCGATGGTGACTTCCTGGTCGGTCAGTGACTCGGCGTTAGCCAGAAGATCGTCTATTTCCATGGCACCGGAGGCCTGTTCGGTGGTTGCGGTTTCTTCAGTGCTCTTCTGCTTGTTGCTGCAAGAAGTTCCGATAAAGAATAATGCCATGATGGCGGCTGCGATTGATAATGTTTTAGTTCTCATTGTTGTTTTTTGTTTATTGTTAATCATTATTGTTGTTAAAAAGTAACTCCCAAAGTCCACGTCAGCTCATGGCGTTGACTCCCTTTCGAATATTCCACGTCGAATGCTTTAGTCATGGCGTAGCGGATAGAAGTATATCCTTTCATACCTTTTGCACCTATTGCATGCGCGTATTTGAAGCCGATTTCCCCTTTCAGCCGTTTGCAGGTAAGGTATTCAAATTCTTGGTGCAGAAACGTATCCATACTTTTGGGGGCGGACTGGCTCTCCGACGGAGTGGCATAGGTTCCGTCTTTTAGGGCGTTTCCATTACCCAAAACGTATGTTCCGCCTAAATATAGACTATACATATCTTTTGAGTGACATATGTTGCGTTCACCTGACAAATGAAATGTTGTGGAGGTGATATCCTGTTTCCGGTAATACGGATACATAGAAGCTGTAAGTTCTCTGCTGAAATAAGAAAAGCTGCCTTTTGCCACCCATGCAGGACATCCGTCTGTTACCAAAAAGTTGCCTCTATATTCAGCACTCAGATTCAAAGTGGTCTTGTCTGTGGTATCCAGCGTTCCGTAATAATCTACATTATTGATACCACCACCTTCATTGTTATACCGATAAATATTCTCGAAATTGTTCAATGTTTCTTGTTGGAAATCAATGTGCAGGGAATGCAAATTTTTCCGTTCTTGTAAAGTTAGTGTTCCGTTATACGACAGTATATCAGACTCATGTTCGCTATAAACTACTGTGGCAGGAGATTTCTTACCATAATATCCACTACGTGATTTATAGGCAAATTCATTAAAGAATTGAAGTTTTGGAAGAATGTGCCATTTCAATTGTAAGGCTCCTCCATGATATTCATTGAACAATGGTTTTTCTTCACCCTCTTTTGTATATCCGTTTTCTCCGAACTGTTCCATAACCCCGAAGAAACTACCGTAACTGATCAGTGAATTATATATCTGGTCAGTAGTGCCATACATGTCCAGTAACAGTCCCTCCGTACTTCGGCGATAATAATAGTTTGCCCCCAACTCAATTTGTTTGTTGAGTAGATAACTTACTCCGACAGTCACATTCATATCAAGTAGTTTGTTGACATGACGCAAGTCCTTTTGCTTGGCATAATTGGCAGCAGTGTAATCTACCTTTCCTCCGATCGTTATCTTTTTTGAGAGGTCGGCACTGACGGCTCCTACCAGATGATAGTTTTCCAGTTTTTTATCTCCCCGATTTTCATCGGTATATTCTACGATGTCGAAAGGAGTATTCTTCGGATTGATAAAATATGAACCACTCATGTTTTTGCCCGCAAAGTTACGGTAGTCTACTTTCCCGTAGAATACTACTTTGGAATTGAGACGATAGAATGACTCCACCTGAGCACCGAATTCTAAGCTATTGTCCGACTGGAAATAATCAATAAATCCTCCGTTCTGTTTATCTACGTATACCTCTGCTGTAGTGATACGAGGGATAGACAGTGTATGTAGTCCGGCGGCATTCTCACTATTAAGCCAGGCTTCCGATTGCTTGATATACGGAAGATTCTTCCAGCCAATAGAGTCGGAATATTGCACTGCAAAGACGGAGCAGATAGCTCCGCTAAGCAGTGTGAATAGGAGTATTCTTTTATTTATAAGCATCAATACTGGGCTGTTTTCGTAGTTTAATTGTTTAAGAGAGGCAGTTTTAATCTCTCAAAGAAGCTTGTTTACGCTGGTGGAAATCATTTGTCGAATTATTCGTATCCTGGTAAATGATACGTGCTCCATTCTTCAGAGATGCCTCGGCGTCTATACCACTTGGATCAGTGCTTCCATCTGTTCCATAATTATAGCTGTAAACCAGTTTACCACTATTTTCTTCCACTGCTTCGGTAGCTTGTTTGTCTACGTTACGGTATGAAGTGTAGCCCTGTGCATTGGTCAGGACTGTGTATCCAGCATCAATAGCAGGCGTCAGGCGCTTTTGACTCTTGGCCAGTTGTGCCTGGCTGAAAACTTCCACTGCATCCAGTATCCAGTCTGTAGGAACTTTTGTGCAACGGTAAACAGCATTACCTTCTTTATCGGCTGTGTAATGATAATCTGTGTTGCTGGCGAAGACCTCAGGAGTGACATCGTGAGTCGAGAAAATGAAGAATGCGGGAGACTGGTTGCTCAATACCCATGCTGTTCCTTGCCCATATTTATAAGCTGTAAAATAGTTTGCAGTAGGAATACTCTCTGAAGGAGTGGGGTAATAGTTTGTCTGACTAAAGTCTTCAATATCATATGTACAATAATCTGCAGTGCTTAAATTCACAGAGTTAGAGTAAGTCAATGTGTGGTTGATGGCTCCGTTCAGAGCTATAACTACTTGTTTCCCGGCTTCGATGGTTAAGTTTCTGGGCAAATACCAGATTCCACATCCGGCAGGAATATAGTTGTCGTTGGCATAGGATAGTACTCCGTCTTTATAATCGTTGATTGTAGAGTTTGCGTTGTATGGGTTGACCATTCCTAAGCAGAAGTTTCCCAACGTGGCAGCCTGTTCTGAATTGTTATATAGTATAACATACTTGTCATATTGATAATTTCCGGAACCGTCATCTTTCTGACATCCGCCTACATACAACTCTTTGATAATAACTTGTCCTGATTTGGATTCTGTTAAGGCCACTTCTACGACACTGTCACCAGTCCACGTTTCCGTTACCGTGATGCCGCTTTTAACTCCGTTCAGTATAAAGGAGTAACCGTTTGAAGCGCGTTTTTCAGAGGCAGAAGCTTCATAGATACCTGCCGGTACAGTGAAAGCAGCCTTACCATTGGCATCGGTGGTAGCATCATAAGTAGTACCTGTACTTCCGGTTAACTTTACCGGAACTCCTTCTACTGCACTTAATTCACTTCCTGACGGATAAGCCAGTTGTACAGTCACCAGATAGGTTTTGTACACATCATTCTCATCGTCGCTGCACGCTGCGCAAAAGAGTAATACACTAAGAATTAGAAAAGCATACTTTTTCATTTTCATTTCTATTTTAATTAAACACTTATAATTTTAGTCTGATTGACAAACCGTAGTAGAACTGCGGAATGTATGAACTGTTGTAGAGTGATGATTCCTGATTGTTTTGTGATGATTTCACCCGTCCCATGTGGTTGAAGAAGTTATTTGCGTAGAATGAAATGGAGGCAAAATCTCCGATCTCTTTTGTCAGGTTAATGTTGGCGGAGAAATACGAGGAAATCTTGTTGGGGTTAAAATAGTAAGATGTACTCGATTTAGTTACGAGTTTTGCCAGCTCATTATATAACGCTGTGTCATTCTCCTTTGCCCATGCAAATTTCTCTGCAAAAGGTATCCGGGTATCCGGATCTTCCCACGTAGAGTAATAGAGCGGGTAAACAGCTACATATTTGTTTTTTCCGTAGATATCATAATCAGTACTAAAGTAATCTCCGGCATTCTCCAGGGCAAAGCCTCTACTTTCTCCGTTGCTGTATTCCGACAAATTCTTCTTATAATTATAGAAGGAACCTTCTATTCTCATAGAGAGGATCATTCGTATTTTGGGAATATGCGTTGTGATAGTCAGATTCATATTAAGCTGTTTAGACAAGCTGCCGTTAGAAACGGAAGCAGAAGTAGAAGAGGAAGTAGAGGTTATGGAGGAACCTCCATAATAACCCACATACTTATATGGGTTGCCATCAGCCATATTCGATGCTGAGCTTGGCATCCATGCAATCAGGTTTTCTTCTATACCTTTATAATAGTAATAATTTCCATCCAGGCGGACTGATGTTCTCAGCGCGGGGATTTGTGCGAAGTCAATAATCCAGTCGAGTCCCATTCTTTCTACCGGTGAACCGTTTCTATATTGGATGTTCGATTTGAATGTATTGCGGGTATTATAAGATAATTCCTGGCTTGGGTATGCACCTGTTTTATCTGTAACGGTAACGATACCTGTCTGCTGGTCAATACTGTAAACCCTGTTTGCCGAAGGAATTTCGCAATTATTCAGATGCTCTTGAGTTGTCAGATTATAAGAATAAGGTGTGTATACATTGGTACGCATGTATGGATTGTACGTTCTGTTCCGGAAAGCTGATACCGAGACCCTTGTTCCTTTGATGGTGGCTTCCATACCGATCTCTGCTTGTCGGGTATATTGCCACTTCAGGTCGGGGTTATAGATGGCTTTTGAGGGAATCGTGCTGTAAGCATAGAAAGTGGTTCCGTCACTCATAGTTCCGGGAGCAAAGGCCAGTTTATCCGAGTAAGAGGGTGATGGGTAAAGGACTTCAAATGAAGGTAGTTTTACGGATTTACCTACACCGCCATATACATTTAAATTGCTGACCCATTTATCTGCATTCTTCCATAATGTATATTGCGCATTGAAACGTGGAGAGAAACTATTTACTGTTCCGTATTCGGAGTTCTTGATATAGGTGATATCCGAACGTACTCCTGCTGTCAATTCCAGGGAAGAAGAATTTTCTCCGAGAGGAAGTATTATTCTATCTTCCAGATAGCCTGCTATATTATTAAGAAATGGCAATTCATCATAGCGATATTCACGCCAAGTAGGTGCATAGCGCATATCATCGTAATAGAGTCCCCGGCCTTTGTTACCGCTACTATTCAGTTCCGCCCCAAGCATGATTCTGTTGGAAATCTTTCCCCAACGTTTTGCCCAGTCGGCTTTTAGTTTCATTGCATAGCTGACAGGTTTGTTATCGGTATATGCCAGTTGATACCAGTATCCGGTAGGACTGAGGATAATTTCAGCATTTGGATTCTTATCATAGTTTCTTGCTATGAAGTAGCCTTCCTGCGTACTATGAATAAGGGGCTGCGTGGATGCACTGCTTTTATTGGTATTTACTTTAGATAGCTTGTCTGAGTATGACATGGAGGCTGTCAGTGAGAGGTTGGTTATCCACGGTCTGTTCAACAGCCAGTTCAGTCCGATGTTTCCGCGAAAGGTGTAATCGCGTGTTTTTGTATAAGTATCTTTAAAAGCATCCGGGTCGGCTTCAGAATTGTAACCACCTATGTTTCCGGTAAAGCCCGCATTCAGTGAAAGTGGACGCTGGGCTTTCCGGTTCAGGGTATTAGAGTAAGTCAATGTTAAAGAATTGCGATCATAGGCAGTATGTGGAGAGGCCAAGTCAGAGGTTGACTTTGTGCGTTCCAAACTGGTATTAATTGTACCTGCTCTGTCTCCAAGCAAAAAGCCTTTACTTATAGCAATTTGTTTTGTTTTAGGTTGGGTGACCAATTCGATGATAAACGGTGTTTTCCCTTTCCGCGTATTTATTTTTACGATTCCGTTTGATAAATCTCCATATTCCACAGATGGGATTCCTGTAATGATTTCTACTGATTCAATGTTTGAAGAACCTATATTGCGCAGACCGACACCTTTTGTTTCACTCATCTCCGAGTTGTTTTGCAGGCGTACACCGTCTACTGTGATGGCAGTGCCGAAAGAAGCATTTCCCATTTCGCTGCTTCCGCTTCGTAGAGCGATACGTTCGTCAGAGCTTGCCAGATTCTGATCACCGGTTGATTTACCGCCCGGCAATAGAGTGCTGAGACTGCTGACATTTAATATTTGTGCATGATCCAAAGTGGCACGATCTATCGTATATGAAGTTGTTGGATCACTTATTTTTTTCTGTGCTGTAACCACCACTTCATTTAGCGTCAGATTATTTTCTTGTAGTGTGATTAGTAGGTCTTCGATGTTTTTCTGTACATCTATATCCAATGTCTGCGTAACGTATCCCAAATATTGTGCAGTGATTTTTACTTTGCCGACTGGTACTTGATTGATAGTGAACGCTCCTTTTTCATTACTAATGGCCCACAATTCGTATCCGGGCAAGTATACTGTAACGAACTCCATTGGAGACTTGTTCTTGTTATCAACAACCCGTCCCTTAATTGTATAATGCTGGCAGAATCCTGATTGTATAAAGCCTAAAGTGAAAAGAAAGAATAATATATATCTGTTAGCCATCGGGGATGTTATATTAAAACGGTAGTGCTACTACTATTTTTTTTGCAAAGGTAAAGAGATGGCGACAGGTAGGAAATCGCTATTTGTTGGTAATTTAGGGATGTCGTTGGGGGATGAAGTACTTATAAGTAGGTATTTAAGTTTCTGCAAGAAGATAGATGATAGGGTTGGGGCTAGAAACGACAAAAGCCGTTCCCCAGAATAGACAAGGAGGGAACGGCTTTTGTGGCAGTGTGCTTACTATTATTCAGCAGGCTGTGCAGGTGTTTCCGTTGCAGGAGTACCGTTGGCGGGAGCGTTGGCTGCGGGTTGTTCAGCTTTCGGTTCCTCTGCCTTTGGTTCTTCTGTTTTGGGTTCTTCCTTGGCAGGCTCAGCGGTTTTGGGCTCTTCAGCGTTTCCCGTTGCCGGTTGTTGCTGTTGAGTTTTCACCGGGTCCTGAGCGTTTGCCACGAAAGAACCACCACAAACAAACATAAACAGGGCTGCTACTAATACTAACTTTTTCATAATCATTTGCTTTTTTAGTTATACTAAATATATATTTTATAGTTAAGAGTTTAGGTTTCCTTTTTTCAATTTAGGAAGCTTGACGCTTACGTAAAATATAGTTGCAAAGCTCGTGCCAGTGAGAAGGCTGATTGAACAAGTTGTTGATTATTAGTGCTATTGAAGATTTTGGAATCTGTGGCACAGTGTGGAATTGTGTGGAAAGTGTGGAATCAGGTGTGGAAAAATTCCACACTAAGGTACTCTGTTGCATACCAAGTCCGTACCAAGTCCGTGTCAAGTCCGTACCTATTCTAACTGTATAGATACGGAGCAGATATGGACTTGATGCGGTTGGGATACGGTGCAAAGAGCCTCTTTAGCTCTCTATTTCGTAAAGTTTCAGCTTATTATACAGGGTTTTGCGGTCTATACCCAACAATTGAGCTGCCCGGCTCTTGTTATTTCCCGTTTGCCGTAATGCTTCGATTATCTGATGTTTTTCTGCTTCTTCATTACGCAATGGCAGACCTACGTGGGGATGAGTGATTTGCTGCAACTCGGTCAATTCTTTCAACGTGATAAGTTGGTTCTGTGCTAATAGGGTGGCACGGCGTACCACATTCTTCATCTGTCGCAGATTTCCTGGCCAGTGGTATTCCAGCAATGTCCGGGATGCTGCATCATCAAACCCGATCAACTGTTTATCCAGTTCCCGATTGGCTTGGTCTAGGAAGAAGTTGGCAAAGAGAAGGATATCTTCTCTCCGGTCCTTGAGTTCGGGCATGCGCAGAGTGAACTCATTGATACGGTGGAACAGATCCTGACGGAAAGTTCCTTTCTCGATGGCCTGTTCCAGATCTTCATTCGTAGCGGAAACCAGTCGCACATCTACAGTGATTTCTTTATTGGAACCTACCGGGCGGATTTTCCGTTCCTGCAAGGCACGTAACAGTTGTATCTGGACTTCGTAACTGAGATTGCCTATTTCATCGAGGAAGATGGTTCCTCCGTTGGCTGCAACAAAGGCTCCTGTTTTGTCTGTCAATGCTCCGGTGAATGAACCTTTTACGTGTCCGAAGAACTCCGATGCGGCAAGTTCTTTTGGGATGGAGCCACAGTCGATGGCAACGAAAGGCTGACCGGCACGCTTGCTGAGTTGATGGATACGGTGGGCTACATATTCCTTACCCGTTCCACTGGCACCATTGATCAGTACCGACATCGTGGTGGGGGCAACCAGTCTTACATAATTATAGAGTTGTTTGGCTGCATCACTCTCTCCTTCCAGATAGTCGGAAGACGGAGTGCCGCCTGCATTTTTCTGATGGGTACTTTCTTCTTTCCCGAAACTGGGGGCTTGTCTGGGAGAAGAAAGTACCCATCAGAAAAAT
>OGDY01003302.1_pt1 | contig 12881 bp, 15 predicted proteins | sample 1570341 | NCBI WGS metagenome assembly OGDY01 (sample SAMEA2581972, study PRJEB24529) | metagenome | biome: Human gut stool | place: China | collected 2011 | reverse complement strand
GGCACTCCTTGAAGCGCTCCACGACAACCGCGATGCCGTGCGGGATCTCGTCGCGCATGAACAGCAGGGCCTTTTCACGGATGACCTCTGCCACCAGTTCCTTCTCCGGCATATCGGTGTAGGCATCATCATCAAAGTAATGGGGGCCTTCTACGGCGTAGCGGCTCAAGGCATCGAACAGCGTTTCACAGCCGTCCTCGTTGCGGACGCTGACCGTGTAGATGTCATCGAATACACCCAGCGCCTTCAGCTCTTCTTTGCGGGCTTCCAGGTCAGCGGCATCCTTGACAAGGTCTGTCTTATTGATGACGGCAATGGCCGGGCCGCCGCTGCTGCGCAGCATGTCCACCAGAACCATCTCGGATTCATTCAGGGCACCATAGGGCTCAAACAGCATCATGGAAACATCCACGTCGGCAATGGAATCGCTGGCGGTTTTGTCCATGCGCTTGCCCAGCTTGTTGCGGGCTTTGTGTACGCCGGGGGTATCCAGCAGCACATACTGCAGCGGGCCGCGGGTGATCACACCGGTAATGCGGGTACGGGTGGTCTGCGGCTTGGAGGTGACAATGGCCACCTTTTCGCCAACCAGCAGGTTGGTCAGGCTGGATTTGCCCACATTGGGGCGGCCGATGACCGCCACAAAAACCGACGACGTATCGTAATGGCCCTGAACGGGCGTCGTGTTACTCAAAATCAAACTCCTGTCTTGCTGTGTGCAGAAATGCACGTTGGATCAAAGGCAAATCATTCGGTGTAGCTCACCGTGCGGGGCAGGCCCAGCTGCAGCAGCACGGCCTCTTCTTTTTCCCGCATCCGCATAGCTTCCAGGCCGCCGTTCTCATGGTCGTAGCCCAGCAGATGCAGCATGGAATGCACAGTCAGAAATGCCACTTCCCGCTGCAGCGGATGGCCGTAGAGGGTCGCCTGCTCCTGGGCGCGCTCCATGCTGATGACGATATCGCCCAGCATTTTGCAGCCGTTGTTTTCGTCCACATCATATTTGCCATCCACACCCAGCGGGAAGCTCAAAACGTCGGTGGGCATGGGCTTGTTGCGGTACTGGTTGTTCAGCTCTGCAATGGCCGCGTTGTCCACAAAGGTCACGCTGATCTCAGCCGGAGCCTCAAAGTGCTCGAACTCCAGCACAGCGTTGCAGGCGCGGCGGATCAGGATGCGGAGGCCGGACGGAACCTTGACGGCCTTCTGGGAATTGGTAATCAGAACTTTATTGGACATAGAATCAGTCCTCTCCTTTCTGGTTTGGTTGTTTTTCGGGATGTGCAGCCCTGTCGTATGCCTTGATGATCTCCTGCACAAGGCGGTGGCGCACAACGTCTTTTTCGGTAAAATAGCACTGGGCAATGCCCTTGACCTGCTTCAGCACATGCAGCGCATCCACAAGGCCGCTGCGGGTGCGTTCCGGCAGGTCGATCTGGGTCACATCGCCGGTCACAACGACCTTGGAACCCACGCCCATGCGGGTCAGGAACATTTTCATCTGCTCCGGCGTGGTGTTCTGCGCCTCATCCAGAATGATGAAGGAGTCGTCCAGCGTACGGCCGCGCATATAGGCCAGCGGGGCCACCTCAAGTTTCTCCCCTGCTTCTACCGCCGGGCGGGTCAGCACGATGCGGGACACCTCCTTGGCCTTGAAGGCCTTTACGGCCATAGCTACGGCGAGGTAGGTCTTACCGGTGCCCGCCGGGCCGACACCAAAGGTGATGGCATTGTTCCGGATGGCATTCAGGTATTCCTTCTGGCCCAGCGTTTTGGGCCGGATGGGCCGCCCTTTGACCGTAACCGTTACAAAATCCTCGGTCAGTTCCCGCACCCGTTTCTCAGCGCCGTCATGGGCCAGGCTGATGCAGTAGCGCACAGTCTGATCCTCCAGCGGGGTATGGTTCTCGATCAGAAGAAGCATGCCTTCCACCGCGCGGCTGGCCGCCGCTACGTTGGCCGGTTCGCCGGAGAGCCGGAGCTGTGTGCCCCGGCAGACGGCCGTAACGGAGAACTCGTTTTCCAGCAGCCGGATGTTCCGGTCGCAGTTGCCAAAGACCGCCGCGGCGATCTCTACACTATCCAGTTCAATGTTCTTTTCTGCCATGTGCTCCTCCTGATGTGCCTACTTCGATAGCTATATTGTACCACCAAAATCCTTAGAAGAAAACTATGAAAATTGCACAAAATATTTTTCCTGCTTCCATCGTTTTTCCATATTGCAAAAATGCACTTGACAAACTATATCGTCACACGATATAATATGATCACGATATATCGGAACACGATATAAAGACTTTCGATCGAAACGGAGAGGTATCGAAACGATGGAAGCCATGGCCCTGACCGAGTCCACCTATTACATTCTGCTTTCTCTTTATCATCCGCAGCATGGATACGGCATCATGCAGCAGACCGAGCAGCTTTCCGGCGGGCGGGTACACCTTGCCGCAGGGACATTGTATGGAGCGCTGAACTCCCTGTGCGAAAAAGGATGGATCCGACAGCTGCCGATGGAAAGCGGGAGCCGTAAAAAAGAATATCAGCTGACCACAGAGGGTCTAGCAGTCCTGAGACATGAGCTTGCCCGGCTGCAGCAGCTGGTTGCAAACGGCGAAAGCATCCTGAAGGAGGAATGACCATGAACACGCGCAAAACCATCCATAAAGTCTATCTGGCATGGGATTTCAAGAAGGAAGAACTCTGGCTCAACGAAATGGCGGCGGAAGGCTGGGCTTTGGAGCATGCAGCGTTTTGCTCGTACACCTTCGTGCGCTGTGAGCCGGGCGAATACATCATCCGCATGGAGATGAATGCAGACCGGGACTATCGCAGCTTTGTGGAAGAAACCGGTGCAGAATATGTCGGCGGCTGTGTGAACTGGGTCTATTTCCGTCGCAAAGCCGAGCTCGGGTCGTTTGACCTGTTTTCGGACATGGATTCCCGCATTGCGCATCTTGCACGCATCGGTAAATCGCTCTGGCTGATCTGCCTTGCCAATCTGATCATCGGCGTTGTCAATATCCTAGACGGGCAGACGTTTTCCATTGTAAATCTGCTGTGCAGCGTTCTGCTGGCCTATGGTCTGGGCCGCATCCATGGGATGAATGCATCCCTTGAAGAAGAGCGTGCCCTGCACGAATAAACCTTGTCAAGCCTTTTTGTGCCACAACCGCATAGAAAAACAAAATGTATCTTTGGGTAAAACAGCAATAGCAAACTTTTCTTCTGCGTGATACAATAGCAAGCGTTGCGTGCCCTGCCGCCGCAGCAAAAAGATTGAAGGAGAAATGAACGATGGAACAATGCTATCTGATGCCCGGACAGGAACGCTGCGAACGATTCAAGGACGCAAACGGTGTTCCGCGCGTTCACTACTCCTACCGTTCCCTGCACGGTGCCTTTTTTGACTGCGAGAGCCGCAGCCTGGAGGAAGCCCAGCATCTGTGTGAGGACTGGCTGGTCGGTCAGGACCGCTGCTACCACAACTGATCCCATAAAAAAGCAAGCGCCGCTGTTTCATGGATGGTCACTCCATCCGGAGCAGAGGCGCTTTTTGTTGTTAGTTCCACAGCTGTGCGCAGACAAGTTCCAGCACACTGCCCGCAATACAGCGGGATTTATCCGAAATCAGGAAACAGTTGGAAAGCTCTTCCCGGCGGGGGTCCACATCAGCCACCTTGAACCCCGGAGTGACCGGGTAGCCGCTGCGCAGCAGACCGCGCAGGATGCCGCCAATCTGTGCGGTGACCGGGAAGGATTTGCCTTCCGACGTCCGGATCTGTGCGATGATCTCCCCTGCTTCCACCAGGTCACCGATCTTTCGCACATCCTGAAAGATGCCTTCCGTCTGCGCATGGATGACTCGCTCCTTGCCATAACCGCCGATGACACCCGGAATACCAGTGTTCGGGATGGCAGCGCCCTCCCGGATGATACGGCCCAGCCGATGGCCGCGCTTCGTCTCGACCACGGCATCCACATCCTGTCCGGCTGTAAATCCGGGGCCAAGGGCGATGGTCAGCGGTGCCATATCACGGGTGGTGCCAAGGTTCTTCTTGGCCAGAATGGCATCCACCAATACATCCGGCTTTGCTTGTGCCACGCAGCTGCCTGCCGGGTCGATGAGGACGGGCACCGCATTCTGTGCCCAGACGGTCGGAGCCTGTTCCAGTGTGTCGATACGAACAGCCCTCAGGCCCTCTACCGTTGTTTCACCTTCGTACACAGCTTCGCAGAGCGACACCTGCCGCCGGATAGCTGCCGGGTGAGCGGTTTCCAGTACAAGCACCCGCAGCCCGGCGGACCACAGACGATGGATGGTGCCGGTAGCAAGGTCGCCGCCGCCGCGCACCAGGATCAAGGCATCCTGTTTCATTCGATGGATCCTCCTTCCGGAATGATTTCCAGCAGAAGCTCCATGGAACCACCGCAGGCCGCAACCGCGGCATCTTCGTTTTTGCCGTCGGCCGAAAATGTGACCGTCTGCACCGATGCTGTATGCCCGGCCAGCATTTCAGCGGCGGCCTGCCGAGTACGGTATTCCATGATGCCGCCGCCCACACTGCCCACAGTCGTGCCATCGGGCAGGAGCAGCATTTTGGAGCCGACCTCCCGCGGGGTGGAGCCGTGCCGTGCAATGATCGTCGCCAGCACTGCAGGCTGGCCGTTCTGTGCGGCCTGCTCCATCGCCGCCAGAAGCGCCGGAGCAAAGCCCTCGGTCTGAGGGCGGGCGTTTTTCACTTCCACGATCTGCGCCAGAATGGACAGCGCGATCTCTTCGGCTGTTTTGGCCCCGATGGCAAGTCCGATGGGGGCCTGCACAGCTTCCACCCGTGCAGCATCCGCCCCGGCTTCCAGCAGCTGTCGCCGTACCAGTGCGGCCCGGCCCCGGCTGCCCATCATGCCAACGTAAGCCGCCGGTTTCTGCAAGATCTGCTCCAGGCAGGCCACATCAAAGGCATGGGCGCGGGTCACGACCACAAAGTAGGTCTCTGCCCCGCCGGGCACCTGCTCCAGTGCCTGTGCAAACGGTAAGCAGAGGACCGTGTCCGCTCCGGCATCCCGCAGGTCCTGCGCATACTCCGTGCGGTCCTCCATAGCAAGCACCGGCAGGCCCAGCAGTTTTGCCAGCCGTACCACCGATACCGCTACATGGCCGCCGCCGCAGACAACGATCTGCGGCACCGCACCGAATCGTTCCACAAACACCCGCGTGCCGTCCAGTTCCAGAAACCCGGTGGCTGTGCATTCCTGCAAACGGGAAAGGCTGCGCTGCAATACGCCGCTGCTGTGGGTCTGCCACACCGGGCGCCCGCCGCGCAGCAGCATCCGGCTGCCGGCCTCCGGTCCATCCAGAACCGCCGCAAGGGTACCGTCTCCGGTGACCTGCCCTTTCTGCAGGGCATCAACCAATGCGCTCATAAAATATTCTCCTGTTCGTCATTGCTCCACCTGCGACACCGCGTCGTAAGCCGCCGGGTCCAGCAGGCTGTTCCAGTGTTCCAAATCCTCCGGCGTCATGCGCCAGGCAAGGCCGCACCCGGCGGAGATCTCCCGTGGGAGCGGGATCAGCCGCCCGGGGATCTGTGCCGTGGCGCAGTGCTTCTCCCAGGCCATGGCTTCCACCGTTGTGCGGAAGGAGAGCACGATATAGGTCTTTTTTGTGCGCATTTACAGCTCCTGTGCCAGCTCCCGCACGGCCTGTGCAGCGTGCAGAGCTTCTTCCATGGTATTGCTGTGTGAAAAGCTGAACCGTACCACGCCCTGTTCCACCGTGCCAAGCGCCTTGTGCATCAGCGGGGCGCAATGTGCTCCGGCCCGCACACAGATGCCGTAGTCCTCCCACAGGATATCGGCCACCCGGGCAGAGTCTTCGTCTCCGATATTCAGGGAGACGATGGGCGCACGCAGAGCGGTCTCAATGTCGCCGTATACAGTCACGCCCGGCATGCCGCATACTTCTTCGTAAAAACAGCGAGCCAGTGCAGCTTCGCGGGCGGCCAGTGTTTCCACGCCCTGTGTCAGAAGCCATTGTACTCCGGCGCAAAGCCCGGCAAGGCCGTGCACGTTCAGGGTGCCGGCCTCCAGTGCGGTGGGCATCTGGGCGGGATGCTGCTCGTCATAGCTGTGCACGCCGCTGCCGCCCACTACAAGGGGCGCGATCTGCACACCCGGACGCACATACAGCCCGCCGGTGCCCTGCGGCCCCAGTAAAGCCTTGTGCCCGGTGAAGCACAGCACATCCACACCCAGCGCCTGTACGTCGATGGACTGGGCTCCGGCCGTCTGCGCGGCATCCACGATCAGCAGCAAGCCGTGCCGGTGCGCAAAGGCCGCAGCCTTTGCAAGATCGGTGCAGTTGCCGGTCACATTGGACGCTCCGGTCACGACCAGCGCTCTGGTGTTTGGGCGCACAAGCTCTTCCCATTTTTCATATTGCAGGCGGCCTTTGGCGTCTACCCCGGCAAAGCTGAGCTGGACCCCCTGTGTCCGCAGCCGGTACAGTGGCCGCAGGACCGAATTGTGCTCACACACAGTGGTGATGACATGATCCCCCGGCCCCAGCAGCCCGCACAGGGCGGTGTTCAACGCGCCGGTGGCGTTGGCCGTAAAGGCAATGCAGGCAGGGTCCGGCGCGTGGAAAAGCTCTGCCAGCGCTTCCCGTGCGGCATACACCAGCCGGGAAGCATGCAGGGTCGGCTCATGGGCACCGCGGCCGGGATTGCCTGCGGTGTGCAGGGCGTCCAGAATGGCGGCGTCCACTTCCTGCGGTTTGTACAGCGTGGTGGCAGCATTGTCCAGATAGATCACGGCTTGACCACGTTTCCGGCATGGGTCAGCTTTTCCACGATGGCATACATGTTCGTCACGCTGCCTACGGCCAGCTTCTCGGTCAGGCCGTAATAGTTCAGGCAGGTGCCGCAGGTCATGATCTCCACACCTTCCGATTCCAGCGTCTTGAGGTCCTCCAGCATGGGAGAACCCTCACAGGTCAGGGATGCACCGCCGTTATAGAACAGAACCGTCTTGGGCAGCTTGTCCTGCTGCGTCAGGGCAAACACGAACGCCTTGAGCAGGGTCTTGCCCAGCTCCTCGGCCCCGGTACCCATAGTGTTTGCGCCAATGGCCACCACGGTATCCGTGCGGGCGTCCGGCATGCAGACGGCCGGGGTCTCTTCAGCCGCCGGGGCATCCCCGATGGTGAACAGCACTCGGTATTCCCGTTCGGCCAGCTTTTCGGCGCTGTACTGATAACCCTTTTGCTGGGCCATCTTGGTCAGGTTCTGCACGGCGATCTCGTTGTCCACCAGAATTTCCACCTGACCAGCACCCTTCAGCTCCGAAATAGCGCGCTTGGCCTTGACGACCGGCAGCGGGCAGGCGTCTCCTCTTGCATCAACATGAGTCATAATCGTTTCTCCTTTTAGTAGGTCAGTATGTTACTGTGATCTCGGTTTCGGTTCGGGGAACGATCTCGCCCACGATCTTCGCGGGCAGGCCAGCGGATTGCAGTTCCTTCTCCAGCGTGCTGGCCTCCGCCGGGTCCACTGCCAGCAGCAGACCGCCGGAGGTCTGCGGGTCGAACAAGACTTCTTCCATGGCAAACGGAACGCCCTCAAACCGGACAAAAGGCCCGGTATGATTGCGGTTGCGCTGCCCGGCGGCGGTGTACAGGAAGTCATCCGCCGCCTTTTCCGCGCCCGGCAGCACCGGCACGGCGCGGGCGTTGATCTTGCAGGAAAGTTTCCCGCCCATCATCTCGTGCAGATGCCCCAGAAAACTGAAGCCGGTCACATCGGTGGCCGCGTGCACAGTATACCGGCGGCTGATCTCCGCAGCGGTCTTGTTCAGGGTTGTCATGGAATGAATGGCGGCTGCCATGTGTTCCGGGGCCGCCTCGCCCACACGGTTTGCGGTGCACAGCAGCCCCACACCCAGCGCTTTGGTCAGCAGCAGCTTGTCTCCCGGCTGGCCGGCATCGTTTGCGTACAGATGATGCGGATCCACAAGGCCGGTCACCGACAGGCCGTATTTGACACCGGTGTCTGCAATGGAATGACCTCCGGCCAGAATGCCCCCTGCTTCGGCTACCTTTTCGGCTCCGCCGCGCAGGATCTCGCCCAAAACGTTCAGGTCCATATTTTCCGGGAAACACACCAGATTGAGGGCAGTTTTCACCTCGCCACCCATGGCATACACGTCGCTCAGGGCGTTGGCCGCTGCGATCTGGCCGAAGGTATAGGGGTCATCCACCATGGGTGGGAAAAAGTCCACCGTCTGCACCAGGGCCAGATCTTCTGTAACGCGGTAGACGGCGGCATCGTCCCGGCTGTCATACCCCACCAGCAGATTCGGGTCCTTTTCGCCGCGGGGCAGCTTTTCCAGAATGCGGCTCAGTACACCGGCACCCAGCTTTGCCGTGCAGCCGCCCCCGGTACAGAATACGATTTTTTCATCCTTGCTCATGCACGTTCTCCCTCTTCAAATTGTGTCAGAACGCCGTTCACACGATAACATTCCTGCAGAGCACAGAGCGTCTGCTTCCCGAGCAGTTGGCGCTGCGGCGTGTCTGCCTGATTGAGCACCGCATAAAAGGCCCTGCTGCCCACTCGTTTCCGGCCGCCCTGCTCACTTGCCAGCAGTTGAGCCAGAAGTTCCGGGGTCAGGCAGGCCTCCGGCGGAACGCCCAGCAGCATGCAGGCTTGTTCCAACCGGAAGCAGCATTCTTTCAAAGGGCGGCCCAGTGCGGAAAGCCCGGCCACCGCCAGTACGATGTTGCTTTGCGGCAGCAGAACAGGTTCCTGCTCCGCCGGGGCTTTGCACGGGAAATGCTTTGCACCGTCGGCTTCCAGAAACACGGCGTCTGCCTGTGCCATCCAGTGGGCAAGATCTGCTTCCGGCGGTGCGGTCAACTTACCCTTGGGAGCCGGAGAGCCCACCACGGCATAAGAGCCGCAGGCCCAGAGTTCCTGTATTTCGGCGTCAGTCTTTGCCCAGAGTCCGTTTTCCGGGCGCAGGATGTGGGTGGTAGTGGACACCAGCACCCGCCAACCTTTCTGCGCGCAATGGCTGGCCATGGCATACAGCAGCGTTGTTTTTCCGCCGCCGCCCACCAGCGAGACCACATGGCCTTTTTCCGCCAGAAACGGAAACTGCTGTTCCCCGATCATTTGTGGTTTTCAGCGGCGGCCATGGCAATCTGCTCCGGAGTAATGGGCAGCTCATAGAAACGGGTGCCGATGGCGTTGTAAATGGCGTCTGAAATGGCCGGCAGCGGCGTGTTGATGACCACCTCACCGATGGATTTTGCACCAAACGGGCCGTTTGGCTCATAGCTGTTCTCAAACTCCACGTTGATTTTTCCGATGTCGATGCGGGTGGGGATCTTGTACTGGAACAGCGAGTTCTCTTCCGGGCAGCCCTTCCGGTCATAGGTAACATTCTCGGTCAGCGCCATACCGATGCCCTGCAGGATGCCGCCCTCGGCCTGCACCCGCGCAAGGTTCGGGTTGACCGGTGTGCCGCAGTCAACAGCCGCCTCATAGCGGATGACCTGCGCCTCGCCGGTTTCCAGATCGACCTCGACCTCGGCCGCGCCCACCATGAACGGCGGGGGCGAGATTTCCGAGCTGTGGGTCACAACTGCCTCCAGCGCCGTATTGCTGCCGCACTGGGAGGCTGCGGCGATCTGCGCCAGCGTGGCGCGCTGCGTGCCGTCCTCGCTTGTCACGGCATCGCCCGCAAAGACGACCGCACGCTCATCAAGGCCCAGCAGCCCCGCGCCGACCTGACAGATCTTCTGCTTGAGCTGCTCGGCGCACTGCTCAACCGCCTTGCCGGTGACATAGGTCGTGCTGGATGCGTAGGAGCCGGAATCGTAGGGCGAGGAATCGGTGTCCGCGCCGAGGACCGTCACATTGTCGAGCGGGCACTCCAGCACCTCGGCGGCGATCTGCGCCAGAATCGTGTCGCAGCCGGTGCCCATGTCGGCTGCACCGATTGAGAGGGTGTAGAACCCGTCATCGTTGATCTTCAGGCTGGCGCTGCCCACATCCACACTCGTAATGCCGGAGCCCTGCATCGCCATGCCCATGCCCACGGCACGCACCTTGCCGTTACCCATGTCGCGCACGGGGTATTTTTCGTCCCAGCCGATGTTGTCATGCACGGCCTGCAGGCAGCGATCCAGCGCACAGCTGGTGTTGACCTGCCCGTAGTAGGCGGGCATCACATCGCCCTCACGGACGATGTTGCGCTGGCGGATCACAAACGGGTCGATGCCCAGCTTGTCGGCCAGCTCATTGACGGCGGACTCCACCGCAAACAGGCCCTGGGTCGCACCGTAGCCGCGGTAAGCGCCCGAGGACATGTGGTTCGTGTAGACGACATCGCTGACAAAGCGGAATGCCTCGGCCTTGCCGTAGAGCGGGATGGATTTGTGGCCGGACAGGCCCACCGTTGTAGGCCCATGCTCGCCGTAAGCACCGGTGTTGGACAGGGTGTAGAGGTCGATGCCCCTGACGATGCCGTCCTTTGTCGCACCAAGGCGGACATGCAGCTCCATCTCATGGCGCGGGGTGGAGGCGATCTGGCTCTCATACCGGCTGAAGATGATCTTGCTGGGCTTTTTGGTTTTCCATGTCACAAAGGCGGGGTAGACCTCGCAGACCGAGGTCTGCTTGGCGCCGAAGCCGCCGCCGATGCGGGGCTTGGCCACCCGGATCATCGACTTGGGGATGTGCAGCGCATTGGCCAGGATCCGGCGGCAGTGGAAAACGATCTGGGTCGAGCTGAGGACATTCAGCCGCCCGTAGGCATCTATGCTGCAGTAGGTGCGGAAGGTCTCCATCATGGCCTGCTGGCAGGCGCGGGTGTGGTATGTATGGTCGATGACGACATCGCACCCCGCCAGCACCGCCTCAATATCGCCCGCCCCGGTCTCATCGTGGGCGCACAGGTTGCGCTTGTTGTCGGCCCCAACCGGTGCCAGCGACTCCCAGTTTTCCTCCGGGTGGACAAGGACGGGGTTGTCCAGCGCCGTGTGGTAGTCCAGCACGGCGGGCAGGACCTCATACCTGACCTTGATGAGCTTCATCGCCTTATCGACGCATTTTTCATCCTTGCCGGCCAAAATTGCGACAACATCCCCCGCAAAGCGGACATGGCGGTCAATGACAAGCCGGTCATAGGGGCTCGGCTCGGGGTAGGTCTGGCCCGCCTGGGTGTAGCGGCGGCCCTGCTGGTCCACATCCTTCCATGTGTAGATCGCCTCGATGCCCGGCACCAGCAGGGCGCGGCTCGTGTCGATCTCCTGCACGATGGCGTTGGCATGGGGGGAGCGCAGCAGCTTGACGATCAGGCAGTCCTGCGGGATGACATCATCCATGTAGACGGGCTGGCCGGTCACAAGCTGCATGGCGTCCTTTTTGCGCATGGGCTGGTTCACGGTTTTCATTGGGCGGCCTCCTTCCCCTTTTTCCACGCTAAAAAGTTCAAAATGCCCCGCAGCTGGCCCTCATAGCCGGAGCAGCGGCAGAGGTTGCCGGCCAGATACTCCTTGATTTCATCCTCGCCGGGGTCGGGGTTTTCCCGGAAAAGCGCCAGCGCGTTCATAATAAAGCCCGGGTTGCAGAAGCCGCACTGCTCCGCACCCTGATCGGCGATGAAGGCACCGAACTCGGCAGCCTCCTCCTGCAGCCCCTCCAGCGTGGTGACGCTGCAGCCGTTGACCCGCGCCGCAAGCACCGAGCAGGACAGCACCGGCTTTTCATCAAGAAAGACCGTGCAAAGGCCGCAGTTGGCGGTCTCGCAGCCGCGCTTGACGCTCTTGCAGCCGAGGCTGCGCACAAGGTCCAGCAGCACGGTGTCGGCTGCGATTTCGGCGGTTACTTTTTTATGATTTAAGATAAATGTGATCTGCATGGTATACCTCCGTCAATTTTCCAGCGCGGCCACGGCACGCCGGACCAGCACGCCGGTCAGGTGGGTGCGGTACTCGGCACTGCCGCGCAGGTTGCTGCCGGTCTTGACGGCTGCCTGCACGGCGGCGGGCAGCTGCGCCGGGTCGCAGTCCGGCGTGACAAGCACGGCCTTCATCGGGCGCGCGCCGATGGCAAAGCGGTACTGCCCCTGCGCCGTGCGGGCAGCCGCGCAGGTCAGGATCGGGAAATCGGTCTGGGTCGCGCGCACCGACTGGTACTGCACCTTCAGCCCCGGCGTCTTGCGCAGGCAGATGCGGGTCAGAATATCGCGGTCATAGGGCATCGCGGCAAACTGCGCCAGCGGCATCCGGCCCGCCTTATACAGCTCAACCTCGCAGTCCAGCGCCAAAAACAGCGTCAGCACATCGGAAAAGCCGAACCGGCCATAGATGCTGCCGCCCACCGTGGCGCAGTTGCGGAACTGCACGCCGACAATGTGGCGCACAGCCTCCCGCACAGCCCCCGCGGTGTAGGCATTCAGGGCGGCGTTCGTTTCCAGATCGCGCAGCGTTGCCATCGCGCCGATGAGGATCTCGGTGTCAGTCTCCTCAATCGTATCCAGCCCCAAGGCCGACAGGTCGATGGCCGTGCCGACATTGATCTTTTCCATCTTGAGCCAGAGCATACCGCCCAGCACGCGGTTGGGCTTTTTCTGATTCAGCTGCCATGCCTCCTCCAGCGTGGCGGGGCGGGCATATTCGCGTATCGTCATCATGGGTCAATCTCCGTTTTTTCTGTTTTGGGCGAAAAAATCACACTTTTCGTGGATAGGTACTTTTATTCTACCATAAAATCTGGTATAATACCGTTGTTGTTTTAAAAATACAACGATATTTTTTATTGTGTGAGGGAAAAAGATTCATGAAAATGACCAAAATGACCGCCCTGCTGCTGGCC
>OGDY01003293.1_pt1 | contig 12921 bp, 13 predicted proteins | sample 1570341 | NCBI WGS metagenome assembly OGDY01 (sample SAMEA2581972, study PRJEB24529) | metagenome | biome: Human gut stool | place: China | collected 2011 | reverse complement strand
TGCCGATGGTCCCGGACGGCGACCACTGCGGCTGCGGCCTGCGCGGCTGCGCCGAGCGCTACACCTCGGGCACTTCGCTGGAGAACTTCGCCAAGTCCGCCGTGCGCCGTCGTCCGCAGGATGCCAAGCGTCTCATGGAGCTGTGTGGCGGCGACATCTCCAAGCTGGAAGGCCCGATGGTCTCCCAGGCCGCCCAGGAAGGCGACGTGCTCGGCCTGTACGCATTCGGCAAGATCGGCGAATGGCTTGGCCGCACGATGGCCGCAGTCTCCGCCGTGCTCGATCCGGACCTGTTTGTGATCGGCGGCGGTGTGGTGGCCGTCGGCGACATTCTGCTGGAGCCGGCCCGCTACAACTACCAGCGTTTCCTGGAAGGCAGCGCCTACCGCGGCCATGCCAAGATCGTCGCCGCCACCGCCGGCCAAGACGCCGGCCTCATCGGTGCCGCCAACCTGGCTCTGCGCTGACGATGCCGCTCCGGCAACGGGGCGTTAGTCTAATGGTGAGTCATGGCCGGTGCCATGGCTCACTGCCGCGCTGATAGTGCGGTCGATGAGTTTCCGCTGCCTGACCATGGAATCGAATTTCGGGTTCTCGGCGATTTCCTCATACTCGTGTTCGGTGGTCACGCCGGCGATTTCGGCGATAATCTCCTCATAGGACGTTTCGACGGTTCGATGCACGCCGGTGACGTGCCCCTGACGTATCACGACAATGCGGTCGGATACCGCGAACACATCCGGCAGATCGTGGCAGACCATCACCACGGACCGGCCTTCGGAGCGCAGTCGCTTGATATATGCGAGCACTTCCGCCGACTGCATCACCGACAGTGCGGCGGTCGGTTCGTCCAGCAGAATAAGCTGCGGGTCATTGAGCAGCGTGCGCGCTATGGCCACGGTCTGGCGCTGGCCGACGGATAAGGATGCGATAGGGGAGCCGACCCGAATCGCCGAGCTCAGGGTCTTCAGCACGGAACGGGCACGCGAGTTCATCGAATCGTCATCGCGTATGCCAATCTGATTGATCTCCTTGCCGAGGAACAGGTTCGAGGCCACGTCCAGGTTGTCGCAGAACTCCTGCCCCTGGAACACCGATGCGATGCCCATGCGGTCCGCCTCCCTGATCGAGGGAATGGTCACCTGTTCGCCGTTGAGATAAATATGGCCGAATCCCGGCTGCAGAAATCCCGCGATGACCTTGATCAGAGTGGACTTTCCTGCGCCGTTATCGCCCACGATGGCGATGACCTCCTGGCGCTGGATGGACAGATTCACCGATTTCAACGCCTCGACGAAGCCGAACTTCACACAGATGTCCTCCAGCCGCAGCAGAGGAGGTGTGCTCGAATTCCTCATGGTGTGTTCCTTCTTATCACTCTTCTCCTGGTACCGGTCACTGGCTGACGTCATTGCGAACCGAGAACTCGATGGCGCATAATGCGCCGCCTAGCGCGCAATTGTCGTCCGGGTGGGATGACACGAGTACATCGATGGGTGCCACGGCATCAGGGAACAGCATGCGCTGCAACGCTTCATTGAACGGTTGGATGAATACGTCGCCGGTCATGGCCAGCTTGCCGCCGAGCACAATGACCTCCGGATCCACGCTGATGCACAGATCAGCCGCCACCTGACCGATACGCACGGCCGCGTCGGCGATGATGCGACGGCAACCGGGGTCGCCTTCGTTGGCAAAGGACACCAGATCATCCAGCGTCATATTGCCGTGTGTGACGCTGAGCAACTGCACCAGCCTGTTTTCCGCCACGACGGTGTCAAGGCAGCCGCGGTTGCCGCACGAACAGATGGCACCCAGCGGGTCGACCTGGATATGGCCGATTTCACCGGCCAGGCCGGTCACGCCATGCATGATTTCGCCGTTGATGACGATGCCTGCGCCAACCCCGTCGCTGGCTGAGATATATACGAAATTGCGTTTGCCTGCCGCTACGCCCATACGGGATTCGCCGTATGCCGCGAAATTCGCGTCATTATCGACGTATACGGGAACGTTGAACGCCGTGCGCAACGGGGACGTGATATCGACGCCGTCCCATCCGGGCAGAATGCCGGGAATCGCTATGGTGTGGTCGCTGGTGGCCACCGGTGCGGCCACGGCCACGCCGATGCCGACCAGCTCGCTGGCTTCGGCGTCGATGCTGCTCAGGGTCTCATTGATGAGCAGCATGGCGCGTTCCAGCGTTGTGTCCGCCTTGTGGCCCAACGGCAGGGGGAGCGTGTGCTCAGCGATGATTGACTTCGAGAAGTCAACGATAGAAAGCGTAAGATGACGTCGCGCGATCCAAAGCCCGACGCCGAGGCCCTGATGCCGTGCAAGGGTCACCAGAGTGGCTCTGCGACCGTTGCGAACGGTGCTTTTGGTCTCCAGCTGGTCTTCGTCGACGAGCTGATGGACGAGCGTGGACACGGTCGCAGTGGACAGTCCTGTCACCTCTGCGAGTTCGACCTGTGTCATGGCGCCGAACTTGTGGATGCTGGCCAGCAAGTTGGCGCGGTTTGCCTCGCGAAGCGAGGTCTGCGAACCGAAAAGCCTTGTTGCCATAAGAATCCAGTGTAGTCGTTACCGGCATGAGGCACAGCGAGGCGCAGAGCGTGGATTTTTCGGCGTGTCGCCTTGTGATGCGCGAAAAAATCGCCATTGCGTTCATTGGTCGAACGCAAACGACAGGAAATTCGCTTTCTTGAGTTTGACAACTTAACTTAATACGGTATTCTATGAGATGAACCTGAGGTTATTCTCAGGTTCGGGCGACCAAGGAGGGTTCGCCATCCCCTCGAAGATGAAGGAGAGCAAATGAAGTTCACTAAGAAGATCGTCGCCGTGGTGGCAGGCGTTGCCATGTGCGCGGGCCTCGCGGCCTGTGGTGGCAGCCGTAGCGGCCAGGCAACTGGCGGTGATGCCAAGATCGAAAAGGGTGCCACTATCGGCATTTCGATGCCGACCAAGTCCGAAGAGCGTTGGAACAAGGACGGCAACAACCTGAAGGCCAAGCTGGAGAAGGCCGGATACAAGGTCATCCTGTCTTTCGCCGACGATAAGCCGGCCCAGCAGAACGCTGACATCGAGAACATGGTCAACAACGACGCCAAGATCGTCGTGGTCGCCTCCAAGGATGGCACCGCAGTGGGCCCCGCCGTTGAGAAGGCCCGCGATGCAGGCGCCAAGGTCATCGCCTACGATCGACTGATCATGAACACCGACGCCGTCGACTACTACGCCACCTTCCAGCTGGAGCAGGTCGGCGTGCTCGAGGCCACGTGGCTCATTGACCAGCTCAAGCTTAAGGATGGCGCCACCGGCCCGTTCAATATCGAGCTGTTCACCGGTTCCCCGGATGACAACAACGCCAAGTACTTCTTCAAGGGCGCTTGGGATCTGCTGCAGCCGTACTTCGAGAAGGGCGTGCTCGTCTCCCCGTCCCAGCACGGTCAGGGTGGCGTGACCAAGGACTTCACCGTTGAGGATTGGCAGAAGATCTCCGTGATGAGCTGGAAGACCGAGCAGGCGCAGAAGGACATGGAATCCATCCTTGACTCCACCTACGCCCACGGCGAGAAGCTCGACGCGGTCCTCACTCCGTACGACGGCATCGCCCAGGGTGTGATCAACGCCATCGAATCCAAGCGTCCCGACATGAAGCCGGGCACCGACTCCTGGCCGTATATCACCGGTCAGGACGCCATGGAGATCGCAGTTGCCAACATCGCCAAGGATAAGCAGGGCGAGACCGTGTTCAAGGACGTGAACAAGCTGGCTGACGCCGTGTACGACATGGTCGTCGAGATCGCCGAGGGCAAGGAAGTCTCCGGCCTGAACGGCAAGTTCAACAACAACAACATCGACGTCCCGTCCAAGCTGCTTGACCCCCAGAACATCACCAAGGACAACCTCCAGGATCTGGTCACGGCCAACTACATCACCCAGGATCGCTTCGACGAGCTGACTAAGTAGTCCTCATCAGGCAATCCGTAAACAAACACAATGACATGCGGCGCATAGCCGATATGCGCCGCATGTCCATGAACACAGAACTGTGACGAGGAGTGGTGACATGTCATCAAATGACACCATCTTGACGATGGAAAACATCACGAAGACGTTCGGTCCGGTCAAAGCCCTCACCGATGTGAATCTTTCCGTCGATCGCGGCGAGATCCACGCCATCTGCGGCGAGAACGGTGCAGGTAAATCGACCCTGATGAACGTGCTTTCGGGTGTGTACCCATACGGTAGCTATTCCGGCAAAATCACCTTTGATGGCAAGGAATGCAAATACCATACTATTAATGATTCCGAGGCCGACGGCATCGTAATCATTCATCAGGAACTGGCGTTGAGCCCGTTCCTGTCCATTGCGGAGAACATCTTCATCGGCAACGAGCAGGCCAAGGGTGGCGTAATCGACTGGGACAAGACCCGCGCCGAGGCGAAGAAGCTGCTCGATCGTGTGGGACTTCCCGAAGACCCGGATACCAAGGTTATGGACATCGGCGTCGGCAAGCAGCAGCTCGTCGAAATCGCCAAGGCATTGTCCAAGGACGTGAAGCTGCTCATCCTCGATGAGCCGACCGCTGCACTGAACGATGAGGATTCCGCCCACCTGCTTGACCTGGTTCGTCAGCTACGTGACGAGCAGGGCGTGACCAGCATCATCATCACTCATAAACTCAACGAGGTCGCCGCCATTGCCGACAATGTCACCATCATTCGAGACGGTTCGACCGTCGGTGTGATGTACGTGACGCCGGAGACGCCGCTCGACCAGGAAGAACTCATCCGCAAGATGGTGGGTCGTCCGCTGCACAACCTGTACCCGAACCACCCCTCCAATACCCCGGGCGAGGAATACCTGCGTGTCGAGGATTGGACCGTGCATCATCCGCTCGACGCGGAGCGCGTGATCGTAGACCATGCGAACATCAACGTGCATGCCGGCGAGATCGTCGGTCTGGCGGGTCTGATGGGTGCGGGTCGTACCGAGATGGCCATGTCCATCTTCGGCCACTCTTACGGTTCCAACATCTCCGGCAAGGTGTTCGTCAAGGGCAAGGAAGTCAAGATGCCCAACGTGCAGTCCGCGATTGACGCAGGTCTCGCCTACGCCACCGAGGATCGTAAGGGCAACGGTCTGAACCTGCTGCAGAACATCCGAGAGAACGCGTCCCTGGCCTCCCTGACCAAGATCAGCAAGGGCGGGGTTGTGGACGACAACCTTGAGCGCAAGGAAGTTGAACAGTACCGCAAGGACTTCAACATCAAGTGCCATGACATCGATGTGAATGTCTCCACCCTCTCCGGTGGTAACCAGCAGAAAGTGCTGCTCGCCAAGTGGGTTATCTCGCAGCCGGACATCCTCATCCTCGATGAGCCGACCCGAGGCATCGACGTCGGCGCCAAGTATGAGATCTACGAAATCATCGATAAGCTTGCCGATGCAGGCAAGGCCGTCATCGTGATTTCCTCCGAGCTGCCCGAGCTCATCGGTATCTGTGACCGCATTTACACGGTGTCCTACGGTGTCGTCACCGACAATGTTGAGAAGAATGGATTTACCCAGGAATACCTGATGAAGGGTATGACCAAGGAAAGGGAGGTGGCAGCCTGATGAGCGCCGCAACTGCAACACCTGCAAAGAAAGAAGAAAAGACCGGCCTGCTGGCCACGGTTGCCAACAATGCCCGTCAATACGGTATTGTCGGCGCACTGCTGGTCATCGTCGTGGCCTTCGAGGTCCTGACCGGAGGCGTGCTGCTGAAGCCGAACTCCTTCGTGTCCCTGATTCAGCAGAACGCTTACGTGATCATCCTGGCCATTGGTATGGTGATGGTCATCATCGCCACCCACATCGACCTTTCGGTTGGTTCCTTGGTAGCCTTCATCGGTGGTGTGTGTGCACTGCTGATGGAACGCGCCGGAGTCAACTGGATGCTCGCCATCGTCATCGCTCTGGTCGTCGGCCTGATCGTCGGCGTCTGGCAGGGCTTCTGGGTCGCCGTCATCGGCATCCCGGGCTTCATTACCACTCTGGCCGGCATGTTGATCTTCCGTGGTCTCGCCACCGTGATCGTCGGCGAATCCGTGCCGATTACCTCCCTCGAATTCCGTGGCATTGCCCGTAACTACCTGCCCAACATCCTTGGCTGGTGGGGTCCGTTCGACGGTCTGACCATTGTGCTCGGCATCCTGTGCATCGTCGGCTTTGCCTGGAGCCAGCTGCGCAAGCGCGCCCGTGTGGCCAAGGTCGGCCTGGTGCCCGAGCCGATGAGCCTGACCGTCCTCAAAATTGTGCTTGCCGCGGTCGTCATCGCCTTCGTCACCTACCTGCTGGCTTCCTCCGGTAACGCTGATCAGGGTGGTACCCCGATCATGCTGGTGATCGTCGGTGTGCTGGTCTTCATCTACAACTTCATCCTGACCAAGACCGTGTTCGGTCGCCACGTGTACGCCGTTGGTGGCAACCGCAAGGCCGCCATCCTCTCCGGTATCAACACCCGCCGCGTGGACTTCCTGCTGTTCGTCCACATGGGCTTCCTGTCCGCAGTGGCCGCTGTCTGCATGCTCTCCCGTCTGGCTTCCGCAACTGCTCAGGCCGGTATGGAGTTCGAGATGGACGCCATCGCCGCCTGCTTCATCGGTGGCACGGCCGTTACCGGTGGTATTGGTACCATCCCGGGCGCTGTGATCGGTGCATTCGTGATGGGTGTTATCAACCAGGGTCTGTCGATCATGGGTGTTGACACCGCCGTGGTGAAGACCATCAAGGGCCTCGTGCTCCTGCTGGCCGTCGCCGTGGACATCATGTCCAAGCGCAAGAAGAGCTGACCTTCCCCTTTCTCCTCCTCGATGTGGGATTCGTGCCGGTGCCGCTGGTGCGGATCCCACACTGTTATCTGCCGTCATTCTTGTAATCAAAGGACTTTTTCCGCCATGAAACTCACCGCGCGCTCCACCTCCCGTATGTATGCATTGACCTGCTTGGCCTGCGTTATCTGGCTCTGGCAGTCACTGGTCGAGGCCAATAACGATGGCTCGCTGTTCAATTGGGCCACTATTGTCTTCTCGCTGTGCTTGCTAGTGGTCATCGGATGGAGTGGTTGGAATGCCGTCGCCGGGTGGAACGCCAAGGAGACTGAGGCCGCCACGGCAGGTGCCAAGGATGATGAGGGCAGCACTGATCGGTAGCGTATATACGGCTGTTGTTGCCGGGGACATATAGGTCCCGGCAAATCTGCAGCGATATGTGCATTGCAAGCCAGGAATTCCCTGGCTTTTTTATGTCGAAACGGAACTCGACACGGGCGCGCAGGCCGTTGGGTTTGTCTAGAGCCTGCATATAGTTACTTATGGTAATGACTATTGGTAACTAATTGGAGGTTGGGCCAGCGATGTGCGATTCCCGAACCGATACCAAGACCGGCTTGCTTCCGGTGAATGAGGTGCGGAGCCTCCTGGATGTCTGCTGGAAAGCGAAGGCTATCACCGAGCTGATGCCGGCACTGCCCAAAGGCCTGAAACCGCGCTACGTACACGTCATTGATGCCGTCTGGCATATCAACGAAACGAATGGGCAGGAAATCGGCACCGCACGGGTAAGCGATGTCAGCGCCTTTCTCGGCGTCACTACGCCGAGCGTTACCAAACTCGTTGGCGAGATGGTGGAGCTTGGTCTGGTGGTCAAGCATATGGATGCCGCCGATCGGCGTGCGGTGACGCTCACGCTCACCGAGCGTGGACTAGATATCCGCCGCGTTTACGTAGAGGAATACCATGCGCATCTTAGCCAGCTATTGGGCGGGCTGACCGTGGAACAATGCGAAACCACTGTGCGCACATTGACCGAAGCCCTGCGGCTTATGCAGGAAGACGCGCAGCATCGCAAAAGCATGTGAATGAATGGAGGAGAGCAACGATTATGACTGATTCAGCAACACAACTACCTCACGGCGGCAAACAACCCTTTTCCGGCAAGCTCGTCATCGCGGTCGTCTCGCTTGCGATTCTGACCTTCCTCGGCATCCTGTCGGAAACCTCACTGAACATCGCCTACTCCACGCTGATGGAGGAGTTCTCCATCGGCGCTTCGGTGGTGCAGTGGCTCACCACCGGCTATCTGCTCTTGCTGTCAGTATCGATTTCGAGCTCGCCGTTCATGGTGCGCAAGTTCGCCACCAAACCCTGTTCATCATGGCCGTCGTGATCTTCGCCGCCGGCACACTGCTGGGCGCGCTCGCGGTCAACTTCCCGATGCTGCTCGCCGCCCGACTGGTCATGTCGCTCGGCACCGGCATCTCCTTGTCGCTCATCACCAACATCCACTGGCACGAAGAAGCGTGATTCCAGCATGCAACGCCCTATTATGACTTCGCGGTCGTTTTTGCGCACGCCGTCTGAAGCGGCTGGGCCCGGCGACGAGCAGGTGATCGAAGACCTCGTAGACACGCTGGAGGCCAACCGTTCACGGTGCGTGGGCATGGCCGCCAACATGATTGGCGTAGGCAAACGCATCATCGTCTTCGTGGATGAAGACCTTGGCGGGCGTATAACGGTGATGCTCAACCCCGTGATCACCGCTTCGGACGGTGCCTTCGACACCCAGGAAGGATGCCTGTCCCTGACCGGCGAACGCCGCACACTGCGTTATCGACGTATCGAGGTCAACTACGAGGACCGTCGGTTCCGCGCCCGCCACGCCACCTTCACCGGCTGGACCGCGCAGATCATCCAACACGAAGTCGATCACTGCAACGGCATCATCATCTGATTCATTCGGTGCTCGTTGCAGCCCGCTCCCCCCGAGGCTGGTCATCGCGATTACGATGCAATTACATCGCAACCGCTATGACCAGTTTTTTTTTATGTGCACTGGTGGGGTGGGTGTTCTCATCGGTGTTGGGGTGCCATGCGCTGGCAGGTTGGCTTCGCTGAGGGGTGTGGGTGGTGTCATGTCGCCAGCGGTTGGCTGGTTGGCTTCGCTGGAGGTTCTCTCAGCGTCGGTGATGTGCCAAAGAGTGGCGGGCTGGCTTCGCTAAGGAGCGCTACCGTCGGTGGAGAACCAGTGCGTGACCTGCTGCCGACGCTAAGCGTTCATTAAGCGTCGTTAGCGGCCAAAACTTGGACGTGTAACGATGCTGGGCGGTTTTAGCGTCGTTGCTGTGCCAAGTTGTGGTCCTCTGCCGACGCTGCCAGTGCAGTAGCGTCGGCGTTGGGACAGGTGTTGGGCCTTTGCCGACTCTATAAGCGAGGGAAAATCATTCGCCGGTGCCTAAGTGGGTCTATTGCCATGCTGAATACATCTGCTGAGTGTAGCTATGCGTTCGAAGGCAATTTCGGGACCTTTCTCAGTAGCAAATATGCCTAATGCGCGGAGTTATACACTTCACCGTGCACTTATACACGCCAAACGAAGCAGAAATCGACTGCTGACAGTGGACGACACGCCAGAGACGATGTGGATAACCCAGAGACGGTGGATAACAGCTGCGCGATCAGTGGATAACCTGCAAGAAAGTGCGGTTATCCACCGACGGTAGCCACTGTTATGCACATTCCATACCCCTTGGAATCATTGGGTTTTCCACTTATCCACCATCTCGCCATGTGGGCTTGCGAGCCACCGCACGAACGTCATACAGTGTGCCTTACGGCGGGCAACGTAGCCCGCCGTCCACATCACATGAAGGGGAAACACCATGAGCACCGCAATCACTACTACTGCCGAAAATGCCGGTTTGCCAGCAATGCTGGACACCAAAGACGTAGCCGAGATGTTCAAACGCTGCAATCTCGCCGTCTATGCCGAAGCGAGACGCATATATTATCGCGAAGTGAATCTGAACCCATGCAAAAAGTATCCGAAGCAGGTGCTGCAAAGGATCGAATGGTGGTTCTGGGATTGGTTTGCCTATGACTGCGCCGTCAGCGGTATTGGACTGACCGGCAATGAATCCGAAGATTTACGTATCGAATTGCAGTACGGTCCGGGCGCAGGTATCTCGCCATTCCTAGCCTTGGCCGAATTCATGTATGACAAGGACGAACGTATCGGCACACGCGAGATACGTGATTTTCGCGAACTTGATGACACCAATTTCGCTTCGATGTTCTGGATTCGCGATGCCAGCGCGGTCAAAGGTCGTCTGACAGTTGAGGACATCATTCATGGTGGTGTCTACGAGGTGGCGGACGTACATGCCGCCTCGCAATACGATGGTGCGCACGGCGGCATGATCGTCAATCGCATCGCACATGTGAGAGGCGTGTGGCGATCCTGTTCCATCCCGATCTATGAGGCACGAAGGCCTGATGACCCGCGAATCGGTGATTCGCTGGCCCGTTCATTCCGGGAAACCGGATATAAACCGGACTTTGCCGGTCTGGTGCGGTTTTTCTACGGGAGGGCCAAAGACACCGGTCTCGACTGGGAAGATGTGGAAGCCGCGCGCCAAGCCGGTACTTTGGACGCGCTGATCAAGAAGGCCAGCAATCGGTGAAGGATTCGCCTAACGCTGCTGTCCAAGTCGGCGGCCGCGATCACGAATGAAGAGTGACGCAACCAAACAGACCGCGCACACAATGGCGACCGTGCGGAACGAAGCCCGCACGCCAATGGCCGATGCCGCCGCTTCCGGCACTCCGGTGCGCATGGCCGCCGCGGTGTGCGTGTTCATGATGGTGACCAGCAGCACAGCCGCAGACGTCATGATCGCGAAGCCCAGTAAGGCGAGCGGCCGGCCACCGATACGGTCATACATCTTGCCTGCCACCGGGTTCAGGATGCCCATGGCGATGCCGCTCGGCATCATCACCAGACCGGACACCAGTGCATTAACGCCAAGATCATTCTGCAAATATGCCCATCGCGTACAGGAACAGCTGGCGGGTGGTGAAGGTCTCGATGAGGAACGCGGTGATCGGGATCATGATGCCGTTGGTAAGCATGAATCCGGTGGTCAGCCATTGCACGGTGCTGCTGGGCACGTCGAACTCGTGCATCAACGTGGGCAGGGCGGAGATCATCAGCGTTTGGTTGAGGATGGCCACAAACGAGCCGATCATCAGGGTGATGACCATGGCGGTGGTGTTGGCGGGGGTGGTGCTGTTGGAGTTGGCGGGGTGGTGGAGCCGGCCTCAGCGGTGGCCGGCGAGGAATTGTGTGACGTCAATTATCAAGTCTCGTTTCCTTGGCTGAGTTGTCTTTCTTGGCTTGCCCATACTATCTGTGCCTTGACTGCATTCGAAAACCATTGCAATGACTAGCAACACGCTGAGACGCGGCGTATTAATTCAATCATTTGACAAACTTAGTTCGTTCGTTTTATTATTGGTCCTGCAATCCGTAATATCGCCTACTGCAAAGGAGCGCCCAAATGGGTCTGTGGGATGTTGACAAGATCGAGTACGTCGGCCGCGCCAAAGGACCGAAGGAAGACTTCGCCTTCCATTACTACGATGCCGACAAGGTCGTTGCCGGCAAGAAGATGAAGGATTGGCTGCGCTTCGGCGTTGCTTGGTGGCACACCTTCAACCAGGAACTGGTTGATCCGTTCGGCACCGGCACCGCGCACCGCCCGTACTACAAGTACACCGATCCGATGGACCAGGCTCTGGCCAAGGTCGACTACGCCTTCGAGCTGTTCCAGAAGCTGGGCGTCGAGTACTTCTGCTTCCACGATCGTGACATCGCCCCCGAAGGCGACACCCTGCGCGAGACCAACGCCAACCTCGACAAGGTCGTTGACAAGATCGACGAGAATATGAAGTCCACCGGTGTCAAGCTGCTGTGGAACACCTCCTCCCTGTTCACCAACCCGCGCTTCGTGTCCGGCGCCGCCACTTCTCCGTTCGCCGACATCTACGCCTACGCCGGTGGCCAGCTCAAGAAGAGCTTGGAGATCGGCAAGCGCCTGGGCGCTGAGAACTACGTGTTCTGGGGTGGCCGCGAAGGCTACGAGAACCTGTGGAACACCGAGATGAAGCGCGAGACCGACCACATCGCCAAGTTCTTCCACATGTGCGCAGATTACGCCAAGGAAATCGGCTTTGAGGCCCAGTTCCTGATCGAGCCGAAGCCGAAGGAGCCGACGCTGCACCAGTACGACTTCGATGCCGCCACCGCCATCGAGTTCCTGCGCAACCACGACCTGACCGACGTCTTCAAGCTGAACTTGGAAGGCAACCACGCCAACCTGGCCGGCCACACCTACCAGCACGAGATCCGCGTGGCCCGCGAGTCCGGCTTCCTCGGTTCCCTCGACGCCAACCAGGGCGACAAGCTCATCGGCTGGGATATGGACGAGTTCCCGACCGATCTGTACGAGACCGTCGCCGTCATGTGGGAAGTCCTGCAGGCCGGCTCCATCGGACCTCACGGTGGTCTGAACTTCGACGCCAAGCCGCGCCGTACCTCCTTCTACGAGGAGGACCTGTTCCGCTCCCACATCGCCGGCATGGATGCCTACGCCGCCGGCCTGCTGGTTGCCGACAAGATGAACCAGGACGGCTTCATCCAGAATCTTCAGGCCGAGCGCTACAGCTCCTACGACTCCGGCATCGGCAAGGACATCGACGAGGGCAACGTCACCTTGGCCGACCTCGAAGCCTACAGCCTCGACAAGCCGCAGTCCGAGCTCATCGCCGCCACCAAGTCCGATCACCTCGAGTCCGTCAAGGCCACCATCAACAACTACATCATTGATGCCCTGGCTGAGGTCGAGTGACCATCGGTCTGACCGATTGAATTCGCTCCATCGGGCGTGTACACATCAATTATGATGCCAGTGCGCCCGATGGGCTGATTCGATAGTTTCGCCATGTGCGGTGTTGTGTTATGCCCGCATGGCACCTTTCCATTCCTTCTTTCTCCTTTCTCTCCTTCCGCTGAAAAACCGCCTGAGGCAA